>SKEY01000799.1_pt1 | contig 27209 bp, 22 predicted proteins | sample 4843871 | NCBI WGS metagenome assembly SKEY01 (sample SAMN11008797, study PRJNA524170) | human gut metagenome | biome: Human fecal sample; material: Feces; isolation source: fecal sample from pouch patient p36 | host: Homo sapiens | place: Israel: Tel-Aviv | collected 2016-12-04 | reverse complement strand
GGGCTGAGCGATCTGGTCGTGTGCTACCTGTTCCTCGGCGGCACCGGGGCGGGGCTCGCGCTCGCGCTCTCCGTGCTCGGCTTGCTCGTTCCGCACGCATGCGTGTCAACGCCCCCGGGCGTGCACCTTCGTCCGAACGCTGCGTACCGCAAGCTGCTCGGCTCGGGGTTCGCCGCCGCGTTCGTGCTGCTGGCGCTCGGCATCGTGTGCTTGCTGGCCGACCTCGGCAACGCCGAGCGCGTGATCCTGCTGCTCCTGCATCCCACGGCGTCGTACCTGGCGGTGGGGTCGTGGGCGCTCGCGGCGTGCCTGGCGCTCGCAGCGGCGCTCGGCTTCGCGTGGCTTGGCATCGGCACCTGGAACGTCGCCCTCGTGCGCATCCTCCAGGTGACGACTGCGCTCGTGGCGGCGGTGGTCATGGTGTACACGGGGCTCCTGCTCCAGAGCCTCGGCGCGGTGCCCCTGTGGTCCACGCCGTGGCTGCCGGCGTTGTTCGCGGCCTCGTCGCTGTCGTGCGGTATCGCATGCGCGCTGGCGCTTGCCCAGCTCACGGGCGTGGCATCCGCGTTCGATGCCGTGCTCGGACGCTTGGCGGCGGTCGATGCCGCGGTCATCGTGATCGAGGCGATCGTCGTCGCGGTGTTCGTGTACGCGGCTTCGCTGGCCGGCGCGCCGCTGTCCAACGGCACCGAGCTCGCCGCCGCGCAGTCGGTGCGGGAGCTGGTGGCGGGCGCCAACGCGCAGCTGTTCTGGGGCGGCTTCGTCGCGCTTGGCCTGGCGGTGCCGCTCGTGCTGGACGGCGTGCTCGCCAAGCGCCGCCGCCCGCTGCCGGGCGTCGCCCTGTTCACGGCGGCGTGCGTGCTGGCCGGCGGGTTCGTCATGCGGTTCTGCGTTGTTGCGGCTGGTGCTCACCCGGTGCTCAGCTCGATGGGAGTGATGTGATATGTTTCCGTTCGAAGTGGATTCGACCACCGATGTGCCTCTGTGGGTGCAGCTGCGTCAGCGGCTCATCTACCTCATCAACTCGGGGTACTTCAAGCCGGGCGACCAGCTGCCCACCGTGCGCGGCCTGGCCTCGGAGATATCTATCAACTACAACACGGTGAACAAAGCGTACCTGAGCCTCGTCTCCGACGGCTACCTGGAATCGACGCGCGGGCGCGGCGTGTTCGTGCGCGACCTCGACGCCGAGATGGACGAGGAGTACACGAAGGACGTCGACGGCATCATGAGCGACTGTGTGGCGGCTTGCCGCGACTTGGGGCTGTCGCTCGACGACGTGCAGAAGTGCATGATCAAGAAAATCAAGCAGATCAAGAAGGACGAGGGCCTCGAGCCGCCGCTCGAGCGGGGCGACGGCACGGCGCGCATCGTTCCGGTCGACGTGGGCGGCACGGTACGTAAGAAACAGGCAGGAGCGTGATGCGGGTGAAGACCAGACGAAACGAAGTTGAGACGGCGCGGGGCATCGGCGGTGCGCCCGCATCGCCCTCCGCGTCGTCGCACGCGCGCTGGCGCGTCGTCCCCGAGGCCAGCACCGAGATCGTGGGCGAGCGCGCGTCGAGCACCGGCGTGCTGCTGTTCTCGGCGGTGGTGTTCCTGCTGACCTTTGGCCTCGTGCTGGGCGCGTGGTGGGCGCTTGCGGGCGTGGGCGTCGCGGCCATCGCGGTCGCGCTCGTCCTCGCGCTGCTGGCCACGGCGGCCGTGCACATCGCGCAGCAATGGGAGAAGGTGGTGGTGCTGCGTTTCGGCACGTTCAACCGCGTGTCGGGACCGGGCCTGTTCTGGACGTTTCCCGTCATCGAGCAGAACACCATGCGCGTGGACACCCGCGTGCGCGCCACCACGTTCGGCGCCGAAGAGACCCTCACGGCCGACCTCGTGCCGCTCGATGTGAACGCGGTGCTGTTCTGGCACGTGTGGGACGCGAAAGCGGCCTGCATCGAGGTGGGCGACTTCACGCGCGCCGTGGAGCTGGCGGCCCAGACGGCGCTGCGCGACGCCATCGGGCGCGCGAGCGTGGCCGAGGTGGCCATCCGCCGCGAGCAGCTCGACCGCGAGCTCAAGCGCGTGCTCGAGGAGAAGGTGGCGCCCTGGGGCATCACCGTGCTGTCGGTGGAGATCCGCGACATCCTGCTGCCGAAGGAGCTGCAGGACGTCATGTCGCTGGAGGCCCAGGCCGAGCAGCGCAAGAAGGCCCGCATCATCCTCATGGAGGCCGAGCAGGACATCTGCGAGATGATGGACGACATGGGCGAGACGTACGCGAAGAACGACGCCGCGCTGCGCCTGCGCGCGATGCACCTGCTGTACGAGAGCGTGCGCGAGACGGGCGGCACGGTGGTGGTGCCCAGCAGCTTCAGCGAGGGCTTCGGCGACGTGCTGGGCGATGCCGCGAAGGACGTGCTGGGAAAGGGGCCCGGCGCGGGGGCGTAGCAGCGGCCGCATGCGGCACATGCGATGATCGAGAACGGATGTTTCACGTGAAATATCCGTTCTTTTTTTGCGCGAGAATGCGGGTGCGCCTGCGCGTCGTACTATCCTCAAAATAATACAATCAAATGTAAATAAATTGTATACAGTACCTTGATTGTCATAGGATTATTTACTATAGTACTTTAATAGGATTTGGCCAATTCCATCCAGATGTCCGCAGGTTCCGTTAGGCGCCGGCGGCCATCCTGACACGACGAGCGACGCTTTGCGCCGGGGCGCGAGCGTGACGAGGAGGAACCATGTCAGGTACGAACAGGCCAAACACGACGCTGACCCGCCGCAGCTTTCTCAGGGCCACGGGCGCCGCAGCCGGCACGCTGGGCGTTGCGGGAGCTGCAGGAATGTTCGCGGCAGACGATTGGCTCGCACCGACCGAGGCGTACGCGGAGCCGGAGGAGCACGTCGCCTACACCTATCACCAGGCTCACTGCCGCGGGCATTGCATGCTGAAGTGCACCGTGCGCGACGGCCGCCTGTGCTTGATCCAGCCGAACGACAAAGCCAAAGAGGGACTGCAAACCGTCTGCCTCAAGGGCCTCTCCGAGATCCAGCACGTCTACAGCGCCGAGCGCATCCAAACGCCGCTCAAGCGCGTGGGCGAGCGCGGCGCCAACGAGTTCGTCGCCATCTCCTGGGACGAGGCGACGGCCTACTTCGCCGAGGAAGTGCGGAAGTGCTGGGACGCCTACGGCAAGCAGAGCGTGTTCGCCAGCATCGCCATGGAGTCGGAGGTGGCGTCCGAGCTGGGCAAGCTGCTGAGCGCCTCCATGGACACCGTCGGCGGCATCGACGTGGGCTACGCCAACGGCCTGGCTCCCGTCTACGGCGGCGCCAAGCGCTCCGGCCCCCTGGGCGCGGTGAGCGCGTTCAACGGCGTGGCCGACTGGATGAATTGCAAGACCCTGCTGTTCGTGGGCGTCAACTTCATCGAGTCGAGCCTCACGCAAACCAAACCCTTCTTCGACGCGAAGGATGCGGGCATGCACGCCATCGCCATCGACCCGCATTACAGCACGACCGCCACGAAGTGCGACGAGTGGATCCCCCTCGAACCCGGCACCGACGCCGCGCTGTTCCTCGGCATGATCACGCACGTGCTGGACAACGGCTGGTACGACGAGGCGTACGTGGGCGCGCGCACCTCGCTGCCGTTCCTCGTGGCGCAAGCCGACGGCACGCTGCTGCGCGACCATGCGGTCGACCCGGCGGCCGCCGCGCCGGAGGACGGCGCAGCCAACCCCTTCCTGGTCTGGGACGACGCGGCGCAAGCCGCGCGCCCGGCAGCAGATGTGGAGTCTCCTGCGCTCGAAGGCACCTTCACCGTCGACGGCGAAACGTACACGACGGTGCTCTCGCTGCTCAAGAAGAACCAGCAAGGCTACGACACCGCGTGGGCGTCGAAGGTCACGGGCATCCCGGCCGATACCATCGAGTCGCTGGCCGAGCGCTACGCCACGGGCGGACCCGCGTGCATCGCCGTGGGCTACGGCGGCAACGACAAGTACGGCAACGCCGACATCGCCGGCCATGCGGCCGGGCTGCTGGCCGCGATCACCGGCAACATCGGGCGCGCCGGCGGCGGCGTGGGCTATCCCGGCTTCGGCTACGGCAGCGCCGGACTCGGCGCGTGGCCGCTCGCTGAGGACATGAAGCCCTCGACCTTGGCCGTCCCCGCCTTCGAGCTGCCCTACGTGGACGGCCCCGTCAAGTGCTTCATCGGCGTGGGCGACCAGATCCAGCAGCGCTTCGCCGACCTCAACAAGCTGGACGAGTGGGTGCAGGGCCTCGACTTCATCGTGTACGCCGACGTGTACCACAGCACGGGCGCGCAGTACGTCGATCTCGTGCTGCCCATCTGCTCGCGTTTCGAGAGCGACGAGGCGCTTGGCGGCGTCCGCTCGAACAAGGGCCAGGTCATGCTGCGCCAGCAGGTGCTCGAGCCGCTGTTCGAGAGCAAGACCGACTTCGCATTCGAGCGCGAGCTGGCCCACGCCCTCGGCATCGACGCTTCGTTGCCGAAGACCAACGAGGAGCGCATCGTGCGCATGCTGGACACGGCGAAGGACGCGAAGGTCGCGGGCATCACGCTCGAGGAGCTGCAGGCCAACCAGGGCGTGCTGCCGTACCGCGCTCCGTCGGCCGTGCCGTTCTCCGAAGGCAAGGTTCCCACGGCGTCGGGCCGCTTCGACGTGTACTTCCCGGATCTCGTGAAATTCGACCAGGCGCTGCCCGCCTACGAAGCCCCCGAGGAGACGGGCGCGGACAGCAAGCTGCGCGACCGCTTCCCCCTGCAGCTGTGCCAGATGCGCACGCGCTTCCACATCCACAACCAGTTCTGCGACGCCGAATGGATTCGCCAGTACTCCACGGCGGCCCTGCACCTCAACCCTGCGGACATGGAGCAGCGCGGCCTGACCAACGGCGACACGGTGGAGGCGTTCAACGATCGCGGCAGCTTCGCCTGCCCCGTGGTGGGCGACGAGTCGGTTCGCCCGGGCTCCGCGCGCATCTTCGAGGGCGAGTGGTCGAAGTTCATGAGCGCCGGCAACATCCAGAACGTCACGAATCCCGGGATATCCGACCGCGGGCGCGCGTTGCTGAACGGCCCGGTCATCCCGTACAACGACACGCTCGTCGAAGTGAAGAAAGCGTAGGTGGGCGCCATGACCAGATTCGGACTCGCCATCAACACAGGGCGTTGCATCGGGTGCCACACCTGCGCCAACGCCTGCAAGATGCAGAACAACGTGCCCATGGGCATGCTGTGGAACCGCGTGCTCACCGAGGGATGCGACATCGTGGACGGCGCCGTCGGGCAGTATCCGAACGTGTCGCGCGCCTACCTTCCCGTGGCGTGCCAGCACTGCGAGAACCCCGCCTGCCTGCGCGTATGCCCCACGGGCGCCACGTACAAGGACGAAAAGGGCCGCGTCGAGATCGCCTACGACAAGTGCATCGGCTGCCGCACGTGCATGGCGGCCTGCCCCTACAACGCCCGCGTGTTCAACTGGAACGAGCCGCGCCGCGACCCCGACTTCAACTACGGCGACAAGGACGTGCCCGTGCGCGGCAAGGGCGTCGTGGAGAAATGCACGCTGTGCAAGGAGCGCACCGACCGCGGCGATGAGCCCATGTGCGTGGTGTGCTGCCCCACGAAAGCGCGCGTGTTCGGCGATCTGGACGACCCGAACAGCGACGTGTCGCGCATCGTCCGGGAGCGTCGCGCCGGCGTGCTGCTGGAAGAACAGGGCACCCGCCCGCAAGTCCACTACTACGGATAGGGGAGCGCCATGGGAACCTTCGGAACCTCGATGAAATTCAAAACCGCCTCCGTCGTGCTGGCCGTGCTGGCCGCGGCGGGCGTGGGCACGTGGATCTACCAACTGATGAACGGCCTGGGCGTGACCGGCATGAACAACTCCACGTCGTGGGGCCTCTACATCACCTGCTTCATGTTCTTCGTGGGCCTGTCGGCCGGCGGGCTGATCGTGGCCTCCTCGGCGTCGGTGTTCCACATCGCGCAGTTCAAGAAGGTGGCGGTGCCGGCCATCATCCTGTCGACGGTGTGCATCTGCTGCGCCGGCATGTTCGTGCTCATCGACCTCGGCGGCATCCAGCGCATCTGGAACGTGCTCGTGTCGCCGAACCCGATGTCGCCGCTTCTGTGGGACATCTGCGTGATCACCTGCTACCTCGTCATCAACGTCCTCTACCTGTACTTCATGACCTCGAAGCGGGCCAACCCGCACGCGGTCAGCATCATCTCGCGGTTCGCGCTGCCCATCGCCATCCTCGTGCACTCGGTGACGGCGTGGATCTTCGGCCTGCAGCTGGCGCGCGAGGCCTGGTACTCGGCCATCATGGCGCCCATCTTCGTGGCCTCGGCCATGGACTCGGGATTGGCGCTGCTGCTCATCGTGCTGCTGGCGCTGCAGGCGGCGAAGGTGTTCGAGCTCGGCCGCAAGCTCATGGCCACGCTGGCCGGCCTCTTGGCCACGTGCATCGCGGTCGACGCGTTCTTCATCGGCTGCGAGCTGCTGACGGTGGCCTACCCGCAAACCGCCGGCGGCACGGAGACGCTCGGCACGCTGTTCAACGGCGTCACCTCGCCCTTCTTCTGGTTCGAGATCATCGCGGGGCTGCTCATCCCGTTCTGCATCCTCGTGTTCTCGGCCAACCGCCAACGTCCGAAGCTCGTGATCCTGGCCTCGGCGCTCGTGGTGGTGGGCGTGTTCTTCAAGCGCGTGTGGCTGCTGTTCACGGCGTTCGTCCATCCGAACGTGTACGGCGCGCCGGGCATCTCCTCGGGGTCGTCGGCCGGCGTCCATGCCGGCGCCACCGACATCTGGTCGACGCTCGGCGTGTACGCGCCCACCTGGGTCGAGATCGTGGTGGTCGTCGGCGCGGTGTCGCTCGGCGCGCTGGCGTTCCTCGTCTTGGCGAGTAAGCTGCTGAAGCCGTCGGACGAGCCCGAAACCGCCCCGCGCGAAACGGCCGCGCAAGTTGCCTGATCGCGTCTAACCCGTGACGCTGGGGAAGGGGCTCCTCACCCCCTTGGAGGCGGAAGCTCCTCACTTCCGCCTCCGTTCCCTGGCGCACCTCAAATGTTTCACGTGAAACATTTGTTCCCATGATTCCCCGGTGCGCGAAGCGTGTCCTGTGCTATCCTTCGAGCCTCATACGAAGGAGGATAAGAACATGACCTGCGGAATCACAAAAAATTATCCATAAAATAGTATAATGACGCCTGAAAATTATCCTATGACAATCCTTGATTGTCATAGGATAATTTCGTATAGTGGGGCCAGTGGAATTTGGCCAATTCTCACGAGGAAGAGGGGGTATCCTCGCATGAGGCTTGTTGGTCGGACGGTGTGAGGACCGCGCGACCGGCACTACGGGGATATCCTGACGACATCTTTGAGGAGGAGACATGTCAGGAACGAGCAGCCCGCACAGCGGGCTCACGCGCAGGAGCTTTCTGAAGGCGACGGGCGCAGCGGCAGGGGCCTTGGGCCTCGCAGGTGCCGCCGGCATGGTCACGGCCGACAACTGGCTCGCGCCCACCCAAGCCCACGCCGAGGCAGGGGAACGGGTGGCCCATCTTTGCCATCAATTCCATTGCCTGACCGGGTGCAATCTGAAATGCACGATCCGCGACGAGCGGGTGGCCCTTATCGAGCCCAGCGACCTCGTCGACGAATCTCACAGCACCATATGCCTGCGCGGCATCAACGAAGTCGCGCACATCTACTCCAGCGATCGCCTGCAAACCCCGCTCCGGCGCGTCGGCGAGCGCGGCGAGGGCAAGTTCGAGCAGATCAGCTGGGACGAGGCCATCAAGGCCATCGTCGATGCCATCAACGAATCGCACGAGAAGCACGGACCCGACTCGGTGTTCGTCCGCAAGTCCACCGAAGCATCCATCGGCTTCGACTTCATCGGCGCGCTGCTGAAGGCCGACCAAGGCGGCGAATGGGGCCTCGACCGCGGCCAGCCGAACGGCCAGACGCCCGCGTTCGGCGCGTTCAGCTACTGCCCGTCGCGCTCCATCTGGGAGTTCTCCGACGCCGCCACCATCATCGAAGTGGGGCACAACCCGCTTGAAAGCGGCATCGTGTGGTCGCGTGCGCTGATGGACGCGAAGGAGGCTGGCACCTACATCGCCGTGCTCGACCCGCGCTTCAGCGGCACCGCGTCGAAAGCCGACGCGTGGCTGCCCGTGCGCCCCGGCACGGACGCGGCGGTCATCCAAGGCATGATCCGCGCCATCATCGACGAGAAGTGGTACGACGAGGAGTTCGTCAAAGCCAACACGTCCCTGCCGTTCCTGGTCGACAAGAAGACAGGGAAAAGCTATCGCAGCGACGAGGTGCTGTGCCCGAACCCGACGGTCGTGACCGGCGAGGATGCGGGCGCCCCGTACGTGTGGGACGAGGCGAGCAATGCTCCCAAGCTTTATAACGAGGAGGGTGTGAGCCCGGTCCTCGAAGGCAGCTGGACGGTCGACGGCAAGGAGCTGGTCACCGAGTTCACGCTGATGAAGAAGTGGATTTCGGAGTGCTCGCTCGATTGGGCGTCCGAGACGTCGGGCATCGCGCAGGATGTGATCGTCGAGTTGGCCGACCGCTATGCGAACAACGGCCCCGCCATCATCGACTACGGCCTGGGCGGCCCCGACAAGTACACGAACGCGGACGTGCTGGGGCATTCGATGTCCATTCTCACGGCGCTGACCGGCAACTACGGCAGGAAAGGCTCCGGTTTCGGCTTCTACGGCGGCGTGGGAGCCGACGACCCGGCGGCGACGTTGAATTACTGGATGCTTCCCGAAGAGTACGCGTACAACGACTCGGGAATGGCCATGTACGACATGCCGTACAACGAGAACAACATCCACGCGGCGTTGACGTTCGGCGATGCGTTCACGCTTGAGGCTGCGAGCGCCAACGATACGCTGAACTGGGTGAAGAGCCTCGATTTCTTCGCCATCATCGACATTTACCACTCGTCCGCCGTCGACTACGCCGACATCGTGCTGCCTGCATGCACCAAGTTCGAGTGCGAGGAGGACGTCAAGCAATTGCGCGGAAGCCTGGGTCACGTCATGCTGGCGAACGGCATGATCAAGCCCTTGTTCGAATCGAAGAGCGATCTGCAGATCGAACGTCTGCTGGCCGCCCAGTGGGGTTTGGAGAAACTGCTGCCCGAGAGCTACGAAGAGCTCGCACGTTTCTCGCTCGAGGGCGTCGACAAGCTCGACCCGAACATGAAGGGCATCACCTACGATGCGCTGCTCAAGAACGGCGGTTGCATGCCGGTTGCGGGCGCGGGCGCCGACTACCGCCCCGATGGCCATGCCGACCAGGTGTACGGCACGCCGTCTACGAAGATCGAGCTCTACTACGAGTACCTGCTGGATCAGGGGCATCAGTTCCCCGTGTACGAAGACGCCAACGAGGCGTACGAGAAGAACCCGTTGAAGGACACGTACCCCCTGTACTTCATGCAGGGCAAGTCGCGCTACCGCATCCATGCGTACTACAGCGCCTCCCCGTGGTTCCAGGAGGATTTCGGCCCCTACGTCAACATCTTCCCGTCCGACGCCGAAGAGCGCGGTATCCAGAACGGCGACGACGTGAAGGTGTACAACGATCGCGGCTCGTTCGTGTGCAAGGCGCATGTGAATCCCAGCCTGCAGCCGGGCGTGCTGTTCATGGCCGAGACCACGTACACGAAGTACTACCAGGAGGGGTTCCTTCAGAACGTGACGAACTCGGCGCGCAACGAGCGGTGCCGCGAGATGTTCCACGGCCCCCAGATTCCCTATAACGACACGCTCGTCCAGATCGAAAAAGCGTAGGTGATGCGATATGACTAAGCTTGGAATAGCTATCAACAAGACGCGCTGCATCGGTTGCCAGACGTGCGCTCATGCCTGCAAGATGCAGAACAACGTGCCCTCCGGCATGCGATGGAACCGCGTGCTCACCGAAGGATGCGACGTGGAAGACGGCGCATTGGGCGAGTTCCCGAACCTGAGCAGGGGATATCTGCCGGTGGCGTGCCAACATTGCGAGAACCCTGCTTGTCTGCGCGTGTGCCCGACCGGGGCCACGTACAAGGACGACAAGGGACGCGTGGAGGTCGACTACGAGAAGTGCATCGGCTGCCGTATGTGCATGGCAGCCTGCCCGTACAATGCGCGCGTGTTCAACTGGAACGACCCGAAGCGCGAGCCCGACTTCAACTACGGGGACAAGGACGTGCCCGTGCGCGGCAAGGGCGTCGTGGAGAAGTGCACGCTGTGCAAGGAGCGCACCGACCGCGGCGAGGAACCCATGTGCGTGAAGTGCTGTCCGGTCAAGGCGCGCACGTTCGGCGACCTCGACGATCCGAACAGCGAGATCTCGAAGCTCGTCGTCGCTCGCAAGGCCGGTGTCCTCCTCGAGGAGCAAGGCACCCGTCCGCAAGTCCATTACTTCAATTAAGGAGGAGGTGCGCATCATGGGAACCTCTACGAAAACCAAAGCTGCCATCGGGGTGCTGGGCGCGCTGACGGTGGCGGGAGTCGCCGCTTGGATCTACCAGCTGATAGGCGGCCTCGGCGTGACCGGCATGAACAACGGCACGTCGTGGGGCCTCTACATCACGTGCTTCATGTTCTTCGTGGGCCTATCGGCCGGCGGCCTCATCGTGGCCTCGTCGGCCAGCGTGTTCCACGTGGCCGAGTACAAGAAGGTGGCGCTGCCCGCCGTCATCCTGTCGACGGTATGCATCTGCTGCGCCGGCATGTTCGTGCTCATCGACCTCGGCGGCATCCAGCGCGTGTGGCGCATCGTCACGGGGCCGAACGTGACCTCGCCTTTGTTCTGGGACATCTGCGTCATCACGCTGTACCTCGCCATCAACGTCGTGTACCTGTACTTCATGAAGTCGAAGAAGCCGGGCGCGCAGGACAAGGTGGCCATCGTGTCGCGCTTCGCGCTGCCCGTTGCCATCCTCGTGCACTCGGTGACGGCGTGGATCTTCGGCCTCGAGATGGCGCGCGAAGGCTGGTACTCGGCCATCATGGCGCCGCTGTTCGTGGTATCGGCCATGGATTCCGGCCTGGCCCTGCTGCTGCTCTCGCTCATGGGGCTCAACAAATCCGGTCGCTTCAAAACCGATAAGAAGCTGCTGTCCAACCTGGCCGGCCTGCTAGCCACCTGCATCGCCATCGACGGCTTCCTCGTGGGCTGCGAAGTGCTGACCATGGCCTACCCGGGCGCCGCCGGCGCCGAGACGCTCGCCATCATGGCGACGGGCGCCACCGCTCCGTACTTCTGGTTCGAGATCGTCGTGGGCATCCTCATCCCGTTCTGCATCCTCGTGTTCGCGAAGAACCGCGCGCGGATGGGGTTGGTGGCCGCCGCCAGCGTGTGCGTGGTGGTGGGCGTGTTCTTCAAGCGCGTGTGGCTGCTGCTCACCTCCTTCGTCGGGTTCAACGTGGCGGGCGCGCCGGGCGTCTCGCTTGGCACCGCGGCGGCCCAGCAGGGCGGCTCGAGCATGTGGGCGCTCACGGGGACGTACGCTCCTACCTGGGTGGAGATCGTCGTGGTCATCGGCGTGGTATCCCTCGGCGCGCTCGCGTTCCTCGTTCTCGCGCAGAAGCTGCTGCCGGGACGCGCGGCGCCGCGCGATGCCGAGGCCGCTGCCGTCGAGCGCCCGGCGGGCGAGGCGGCTTAGCCGTCCCAACCGCACCTCCGTCCGGTGATCCTTGGCGGCGCTTTCCCTCCCGCGGCGCAGGGATCCCGGCTCGGGTGCGGTATGCTATGCATCATCTTGGTTCACGTTGCGCGTCCTGCGCTGAAAGGAGCTTTTCGCCATGGCCAAGGAGATTCCCTGGAAGACCCTGTCCGAAGCCTATGCGTTCATCGGCAACTCGCTGCTCAAGCCGATGACGATGACGTCGACGGTGGGGTTGGATCCGGCGTTTTGGGAAGCGTTTCCCTCGTTCGACGACGAGGCCGTGGCGGAGGCCGTCGCGGCATGCGCGCGCTATGCCGAAGGAGCCGTCCAGCGCGCGGAAGCAGGCGAAGACGAGCCTCAGCGCGCGGCCGTCGAATACACGAAGCTGTTCGTGGGCCCGCCGTCGCCCGCGGCTGCTCCATGGGAGACGATGTACCGCGGCGAAAACGTGACGGTGGGGTTCGGTCAGGCCACGTTCGAGATGCGCGAGCTGCTGCGCGAAGCGGGGCTTGAAGTGCGGAACGTCAACAACCAGTACGAAGACCACCTGGGCATCGAGCTGCTGTACCTCTCGTCGCTGTGCGCCCGCGCAGACGCGGACGCCGCCGATGCTCCCGCGCTCGAATCCGTGGCGGACTTCATCGAGAAGCATCCGCTCAGCTGGGTCGACGCGTTCCGCGCGCGCATTGCCGAGGCGGCGCCCGACGGCTATTTCGTCTCGCTTGCAGGGTTGGCTCGAGCTCTGCTCGCCTGGCATGCCGAAGCGCTGCGCGTGTAGGAGGCTCGCATGGATTACCTTGCAACGATCGATTCGCCCGTGGGTTCGGTCACCGTCGCCAGCGACGGTGAGGCGATCGTCGGGTTGTGGCTTGAGGGGCAGAAGCACTTCGAAGCGACGCTCGAAGCTGCCGAGGATCATCCCGATCTGCCGGTACTCGTCGAGGCGCGCGCATGGCTCGAACGCTACTTCGCAGGCGACGACCCCGGCGCGCTTCCGCCCGTGAACCCGCGCGGCACCGCGTTCCAGCAGCGTGTGTGGGCGCTGCTCGCCGAGATCCCGTACGGCCAGCTGACCACGTACGGCTGGATCGCGCGTCGCATCGAAGAGCAGACGGGAACTCGTACGTCGGCGCGCGCCGTGGGCAGCGCCGTCGGCCGCAACCCCATTTCCATCATCCTGCCGTGCCATCGCGTGGTGGGGTCGACCGGTAGTCTCACCGGCTACGCCGGCGGCCTGGACAAGAAGATCGCCCTGTTGGGAATCGAGGGCATCGATGTAGATGCCCTCAGTATGCCGAAGAAAGACGTGGCGCTGTAGCCGTCCGCCGCCTGCGCTCAGGATGACGGGCGAAGCGTCTTAGAAAAGCAGCGCTCCGTCGATGGTCATCGACGTCACGTTGCCGTCGGCATCGCAAACGAGCAGCACGTTCGTCACGGTCGCATTGCCTTCGCCGTCGAGGATCGAAACGTCGTTGGCGTACTGATAGCCGCCCTCCGTCGGCGTGACGCTCGCCGTGGCGGGGTCGAAGCTCTGGTACGTGTAGTACGTGTTGTCGGCGATGAGCCCCGGCAGCGCCGCTTCCACGGCGGCGACGGCCTTGGCCTGCGGATCCTCGGCGGGCTCGGGCGTTGCGGGCTCTGCCGGGGCCTCGGGCTGCGGCTCCGGCTCTGCGGTTACCGGGGTTTGATCGAGCAGCCAGGTAGCTTCGGTGGCGCCGTCGTTCCAGAACAGACGCTGCGAGGAGTAGCGGTCGTCGAACGTGAGCGTGCCGGAGGCCGTCTCTCCCGCGGGCACCGAGATGGTGTTGTTTGCGAACGTCGAGCTGACGGGAGGCATGCCGAACGACAGAAGGCATTCGGTGGAAAGCTCTTGCGCGCTCGAATGCGCCTTGAACTCGATCTGTACGTTGAGCTGGTCGTTTGCGCGATCGATCGACTTCACGGCCACTTCGTAGTCGCGCCACACGGCTGATTCGCCAACCGAAAGCGACTTGAGTTTGGACGCGTCGGTAACGGTGTAGCCGCTGCTCGACGCGCTGGCGTTCGGGTTCGGCAGGTTCGGTTCTTCGGCCTTCGAGCCGCATCCGGTTAGCGCGAGCGCAAGAACCGCGCAGGCGGCGGTCGCAATGATCTTCTTGTTCAAAGTGGATCCCTCCATACGGTGCGCGGGCGCGCGAACGCGACCCGATAGCGTTTGGGTAGTATCATACCAGTTCGGTCAACATGTGTGAGTATCCTGTTGCGACATGCGTCGAACATTCGCCCTAGCGCAAAACCTGCAGGTGTGGTTTCATAAGCGCAGATTCCGAAAGGGGCGTATGGACACCACATTTCTGCAGCAAGCGTTCTCCGATTCGCAGGTGCTCACGGTGCCGTGGAGCATCGATTATTTCTCCGTCGTCGTTGGCGTGTTGACGGGCGCTCTGTTCGCGTGCGACCGCAAGCTCGACATCATCGGCACGGTGGTGCTGGGCCTGGTCACCGGGTACGGTGGCGGCATCATCCGCGACATGCTGCTGCAGACCCACGGGGTGTACTTCACCTCGCACCCCGATCTCATCCTCCTCTGCATCGCCATCTGCGCGTTCGTGTTCTACTTTCGCGGGCTGTTCCGCCATCTCGATGCCACGGTGTTCTTCGCCGACGCGCTGTCGGTGGGATTGTTCGCGCTGGCCGGCGCCAGCAAGGCGTTCTCGCTCGAGCAGGGTTTCGTGTTGTCGGTCATCCTCGGCGCCATCACGGCGGTGGGCGGCGGCGCGGTGCGCGACATCTGCGTGGGGGAGACGCCCGGCATTTTCCAGCAGTCGAACTTCTACGCGGTGGCAGGCCTCGGCGGATCGTTCGCGTTCGTGGCTCTGGCCTATGCGGGAAGCCCGTTGCCGCTTGCGGGTGTGGCCTGCGTGTTCGTCGTCGTGTTCCTGCGCTATTGGAGCGTGTACTTCGACTGGAAGACCAGCAACGAGGCCGACCTCACCCCTCATGTGGCGCGCGGCGTGGGCAAGGTGCGGCGCGTCGTGTCCGGTGTGTTCCTGCACGGCGGCGATGCCACCGTGGCGCAGAAGGAGCGTCGCCGCCGCGGCCGCTGGCGCCGCAACCACGAGAAACGCGACTGAGGACGGCGCGTTCGCCGTGGTCGCTACAGATCGGGCAGGCCTTTTCGAATGCTGTAACCGTAATCGGGGAAAATACGTTGCAGGATCGCGTTGAGGCTGTCTAAGCTGTCTTCGATATCGATAAGGTAGAACTCGTCTTCCGGACCCTTCGAATCGGGATGGCCCTGCACGTTGAGCACGTATCGGCCTGGTTCGAGCTCGCGCGGAATGCCGGACTCTTTAACGATATCGAGGGCGGAATCCGGATCTTCGGGAACATCGGGAACCATGAGGTCGTCGACGAAGTCTTTCCAGTCGTTTCGGTCGTCGAGGCAGAAGTAGTCGAAGGGGAGCAGCTCGGCTACTTTGCCCCAGCTCTCCTCCATGGCTTCGAGCAATCCGATTTTCGAGGTGGCGGCGAATGGGGTCGGCGATCCTTCTCCTTCGTATAGGCGATATTCGTTTTCCGGTTTGTCGGATATCGCCCAATACGCGCCGCGTCCCGCTCCTTTGCTTTCGATGGCGTTTTTCGCCTTGAGCCGCGCGAGGGCTTTCTCGGCTTCGCTCGTGTCGATGACGGCGTTTTCCCTCAGGTTGTGCAGGCTGACAAGTTCTTTTTTCGACGCGGGATGCCCCTCCAGGTATCTAAGGAAAATCGAGTCAAGCCGTTCGCTGGACCCTGGCTTCAGCACTTCTCGCTTCTCGGCTATCTCGGGTCGTTCTTTCAGGGGTCGATCTTCCATAAGCGACGCGAATGCCGATCCAAGAGCGTAGTAGGGTATGTTCGCGATCGCGCCGTCTCGGGAGTACGGTGCCGCCGATACCCTCAAAGCGAGTTCCGGTTCGTGCTTCTTTGCGAAACTCGCCAGGCTTTTCGCTCTGAGGTTCGTTCCGTATTTCACTTCCATGGGCACGACCCCGCGCACGTTTTCCAATCCGTCGAAGATGAAGTCGATCTCGGTTCTTGTCTGCTCGTTTTGGAAATACCAGATCGGCTTGCTTGTTTTCGCGACGTATTCCTGCAGTGCCAGCTGCTCGCCCAAAGCCCCTTTGAACTCGCGGAAAATCGCATCTCCCTCCAAAATGGCTTGCGCGCGCAAGCCGCACATCGCCCCCATGAGGCCCACGTCCAAGCCGAAGACCTTGAACGCTTCGTCATCTTGATAGCTCGCCAGCGGGAGCCCGGGGGTGTTGATCCTCTTGACCTTTTGGATCAGCGAGGCATCCTCGAGCCATTCAAGTCCCTCTTCGAATTCTCGCGCCCGGGCAGATTCCCGTATTCGTTTGAAGACGAACTTCTTGTTTTCTCGGCAGAGGTTGTTCGGTATGGATTTCCATATAAGTCGGAGCTTCTCCGCCATGGAGGCGTCGGCGTGCTTGGAGAAATCCAGTTCGTACGATTCGAGCAGCTCGTTTTGGATGGTGCGGGCTTCGCTGAAGCTCCTGCTCGATGCAAACGCGCTAACGACTTCAGGCATGCCGCCTACGAACATGTACATGCGCGTGAGCTCGATCAGTTCGTCGTGAAACGGCTTCACGGATTCCCAGTCGAGTTTTTCAACGAGGTTTGCCAGCGGCGCCCGGCCGAGGGCCAGCAGGAACTCTGAAAAACTGAGAGGATGCAAATCGAGAAACGAGACCTTGCCCACGGGAAACGAATTATTGTGCAGGGCGATTCCCAAAGAGGACCCAGCTGCGATCACGTGGCATTCGGGAGCTTCTTCGTAGAAATATTTGAGTGATTTGAGCGCGCGGGGCACCTCCTGAATTTCGTCGAGGACGATAAGCGTCGTCGATGGGTCGATTTCAACGCTGCTTTCCGCTTCGAGCATGGGGATAAGGCGTTCGGGGCTCAGTGCGCCTTCGAATGCGTGCGGCATCCTTTGGTTGTTGTCGAAGTTGATATAGGCGACGGTTTTGAAATGTTGTTTTCCGAATTCCTTGATAAGCCACGTTTTGCCAACTTGTCGAGCGCCGTTCACGATAAGCGGCTTTCTTCTCGGCGATGCCTTCCAGCTCAGTAGATTGCGCATTGCGGTTCGATGCATAGGTTGGTTTACTCCGCTCCACCCGATTGATCACGTTTTCGTATAGGAAAACATAGTGTATCATCACGTTTTTGTATAGATAGGTACAATAGTTTTACACGTTTCTGTGTAGCAATCTGTTAAAGGAGGAGAAAAAGCCGAGGTGCCGCAACAGCTCGCGCTCCCTCCTTCACGTGGCGATACGCTGAAGATGCGCGCGGGGGCTTCCCCGGGCGCGTTCCTATCTGCCATACTGTCCGAATTAACAATGTGCCGTGCGATGCCATGCCAGGATCGACGCGGAAGAATACGAAGGATCGTGAACATGGCTGATTTCATCGAGGGCAAGCGCCCCGTCATCGAGGCGCTGCGCACGGGCGTGCCCATCAAGAGCATTCTCATGGCCGACAACGTGCAGCGCGACGGCCTCATCGAGGACATCCTGCGCAAGGCGAAGCGCGCCGGCGCCACCGTGGAGATGGTGCCGCGCAAGGTGCTGGACGGCAAGTCCGACCGCGGCAGCCACCAGGGCGTTATGGCGAAGGCCGCGCCGTTTCCGTACGTGGGCATCGGCGACGTGATCGACGCGGCGGGCAAGTCGGCCGAGCAACACGACGGCCGCGCGCTCGTGATCATCCTCGACCACATCACCGACGCGGGCAACCTGGGCGCCGTGTCGCGCAGCGCCGAGGCGGTGGGCGCGTGCGGCATCGTGATCCCCAACAAGCGCAGCGCGCACGTGGAGGCGTCCACCTATAAAAGCTCGGCCGGCGCCATCGCGCACGTGCCCGTGGCCCAGGTGTCGAACCTCGTGCAAACCATGAGCCGCCTCAAGGAGGAGGGCTTCTGGATCGCTGGTGCCACCGAGCATGCGAAGGACCTCATCTGGAAGTCGAACCTCAAGGGCAAGATCGCACTGGTGATGGGCAACGAGCAGGAGGGCATCTCGCGCCTCGTGATGGAGCACTGCGACTTCCTGGTGAAGCTGCCCATCGAGGGCGAAGTGGCGTCCCTCAACGTGGCGCAAGCCGCCACCGCCTGCATGTACGAGTGGCTGCGCCAGAACCAGTAGGACAACGGCGGACGCGCAGGTTGACGTAGGTGGATCATGGCCAAGCAACGTAAGAAACTCCTGATCGTCGATGGGTACAACGTGCTGCGTTCCGGCAGCCGCTACCGCAACGCGCCCGACGAGGACTACACCGACGACACGTTCAACGCCGCGCGCGAGATGCTCATCAACGATGTGGTGAACTACGCCGGAGGCGACTACAAGGCCGTCATCGTGTTCGATGGCGCGAAGAACGCGTTCTCGAACGGCGAGGCGGAAACCGTCGGCGGCGTGCGCATCGTGTTCTCGCCGGCGGGCCAGTCGGCCGACAAGGTCATCGAGAAGCTGGCTCACGACGCGCGCGAGCGCCAGGTGGAAACCCTCGTGGTTACCAGCGACGCCACCATCCAAGACACCACGTTCGGCTTCGGCGTGGATCGCATGAGTGCCGACGGCTTCTCGCGCGAGGTGGGGATGTACTACGAGGAGGCGCGCCTCGACGAAACCCCGAAGGTGGCTCAGAAGAACACGGTGGCCTCCCGCATCGACCCCGTCACCCTCGCCAAGCTCAAAGCTCTCCGCGACGGAGCGGGCCGGTAACCGGACGGCATACTCGAAGGTGACGGTTTCGTGAATCTCCGACACTTGGTCAACCGTGTGTCGGGTTACGGGCAGTTCTGGCATCCCTTGTTGGTTGTTTCGCTACACGGTGTTGGTTATCATGCATGATGTAGGGTAACCAAGCGCGCGTATACGCGCAGGCGAAGCGGACAGGCGGGCGGGTATGGATCGCATCATCGACGGCATCATCGCGCGACGCAAAGCCGTCGTGGCGGCGTTTTTGACCGTCGCCGTCGTGTGCGCCGCGATGATCCCTTTCGTGGGAGTCAACTACGACATGGTGGACTACCTGCCCGACGAAGCGCAATCCACCACGGCCGTCTCCATCATGAACGACGAGTTCGCTCAGGCCGTCCCCAACGCCAACGTGCTCGTCCACGACGTGGGCATTGCCCAGGCGCTTGCGCTCAAGCATAAGATCGCCGAAGTGGAAGGCGTCGAGGGCGTCATGTGGCTCGACGACGTCGTCGACGTCACCGTGCCCCTCGAGATGGCCGACGCCTCCACCGTCGAGACGTACTATCGCGATGGCGCTGCGCTGTTCCAGGTCACCGTGGCCGAAGGCTCCGAAAGCACGGCCGTCCCCGCGCTGCGCGTCCTCGTGGACGAGGCGGGCCCGGGCAACGCCGTGTCGGGCGAGGCCGCCGATACCGCGCAGACCACGGCCAGCACGTCGAAGGAGGCCGGCGGCGCGGCGCTCATCCTCGTGCCCGTCATCATCCTGTTGCTCGTGCTGTCCACCACGTCGTGGATCGAGCCTCTGCTGTTCATCGCCGCCATCGGCGTTTCCATTCTCATCAACATGGGTACGAACATCGTGCTGGGGCAGGTTTCGTTCATCACGTTCTCGGTGAGCCCCATCCTGCAATTGGCGGTGTCGCTGGACTACGCCATCTTCCTGCTGCACGCGTTCGCGGCCGAGCGTCAGCGCACGCCGAACGTGGAGCGTGCCATGGCCTTGGCTATGCGCAGGTCGCTGTCCACCATCGCCGCCAGCGCCGTCACCACGCTGTTCGGTTTCGCCGCTCTTGCGTTCATGCAGTTCCAAATCGGCGCCGATCTTGGCATCAACCTGGTGAAGGGCATCGTGTTCAGCTTCTTCACCGTCATGGTGTTCCTGCCGGCGGTCACGCTTTCGCTGTACAAGCTCATTGACAAGACGCGGCATCGGCCGCTCATGCCCTCGTTCAAGAACGTGGGCAAGGTGCTGTCGAAGGTGCGCGTCCCGGCTCTCGTCCTCGTGTTGGCGCTCGTCGTTCCCGCGTTTTTGGGTCAGAGCCACACCGTGTTCACCTACCAGAACAGCGAGCCCGACCCGAACCTGCGCGCCGGCGCCGACACGCTTATGATCCAAGACGAGTTCGGCCAGCAGAACGCCGTGGTGGTGCTGGTGCCGCGCGGTGACGTGGCCGCCGAGGCTGCGCTTTCGCGCGACCTGGCCGAGGTCGATCATGTAACGGACGTCATCTCGTACGCGTCCACCGTGGGCGCCGCCATCCCGCAGGGCTTCCTCGACCAGAGCGTGATCGACCAGTTCTATTCGCCGAACTACGCGCGCATCATCGCCTACACCAGCACCGATGTGGAAAGCGACGAGGCGTTCTCCACGGTGGAAGCCGTGCAGCAGGCGGCTGCGCGCCATTACGACACGTACTACACCGCCGGCCAGTCCGCGAATCTCTACGACATGAAGAACATCGTGGCGGTGGACAACGTGGTGGTCAGCGCCGTAGCCATCATCGCCATCCTCATCGTGTTGCTGGTGACGTTCCGCTCGCTCACGCTGCCGCTCGTGCTGCTGCTCACCATCGAGTCGGGCATCTGGATCAACCTGTCTATCCCGTACTTCATGGGCGAGTCGGTGAACTTCATCGGCTACCTCGTCATCAACACGGTGCAGCTGGGCGCCACCATCGACTACGGCATCCTGCTGACCACGCATTACCTGCGTCACCGTCGACGCGTCCCGGCGCGCAAGGCCGCGCACCTTGCGCTGGGCGAAACGTTCCCGTCGCTGCTCGTGTCGGCCGGCATCCTGGCTACTGCGGGCTTCGCGCTGGGATTCTCGTCCAGCATGTCGGCGGTGTCCAGCCTGGGCTTCCTGCTCGCCCGCGGAGCGCTGCTGTCGCTGACGCTGGTCACGTGCTTCCTGCCGGCGCTGCTCGTGCTGCTTGATCGCGTTATCCGGCGCACCACCTGGCATGCGAACTTCGCGCCTGTCGCGGCTGCCGAGCCCGCGGTGCCCGCAGCGTCTGAGGTTGCCGACGCCGCATCTCCCGTAGCGGCCGAGGGATCCGAACCCGCCCCGCTCCCCGCGTCCGAAGGAGACGAATCATGAAAAAGCACCCTTGTCTGCGCACCTGCGTCGTCGCGCTGCTCACCGTGACGCTGTCCGTCGCCTGCGTGCCGAGCGCGCTCGCGCTGGCCGAGGGCGATGCGGCGAGCTCTTCCTCTGCATCTGCCGCTTCCGCCTCGTCCGCGGCGACGTACGAGAAGTCCGAAGTGGTGTACGCGACCTTGGCGGCGAGCGGCGCGCCGAAAGCGGTGTACGTGGTCAACCGCTTCGACGTGGAGGTGCCGGGCACCGTCGTCGACCACGGCGACTACACGTCCGTGCAGAACCTCACGAACGAGACCGAGCTGGCGCGCATCGGCGACGCCACCACGTTCGAGGCCGAAGCGGGCACGCTGTACTACCAGGGAGACGCCGCAAACGCCGCATTGCCGTGGAACGTGTCGCTGTCCTACGAACTGGACGGCAAGAAGATGGAGGCCGACCAGCTGGCCGGCGCTTCGGGCAACTTGGCCGTCCATGTGACCACCGCGCGCAACGAGGCCATCGATCCCGCGTTCTACGACAGCTTCATGCTGCAGATCACGTTCACGCTGCCGGGCGACGTCGCCTCCGACGTGGAGGGCGAGGGAGCCACCATCGCGCAATCCGGCGAAGACGCTACAGCTGCCTTCACCGTCCTGCCCGGTCAGGATGCCGATTTCACGCTCACGGCCAAGGTGCGGAACTTCAAGATGCCGGGCGCGCAGATCGCCGCGCTGCCGTACTCGTCGGTCGTCGAGATGCCCGACACCTCAAGCATGGTCAGCGGCATGACGAACCTATCGGACGCGGTCGGCGCGCTGGCGGAGGGCACGTCGTCGCTCGCCTCGGGCGTAGACGAGCTGACCGGCGGCGCACAGGATCTGTCGTCGGGCGCTGCGGCGTTCGGTCAGGGGTTGAACAGGCTCAACGGCTCGTCCGGCCAGTTGGTGAGCGCGTCGAGCCAGATCAACGCTGCGCTGTCGGCCGTCGCGAGCGGTTTGCAGGGTGCTGATTTGTCGCAGCTCGACCAGCTGAGGCAGCTGCCGGGCGGGCTGAACGCGCTCGCGGACGGGCTTGCGGAGCTGCGTCAACAGGTCGTTCGCGTCCAGCAGGGCTACGCGCAGGCGCTCCCGGCGCTCGAGGGCGCCATCGAAGGCATTCCCGCCGGCACGTTGACAGAAGAGCAGGTCGGAAGCTTGATGGCCCTTGCAAGCACGTCGCAGAACCCCGACGACCTCGTCACGGTGAATCAGCTCCTCGCGAACTACCAGGCTGCCCAAACCGTCAAGGGCACGTACGCCGCGACGAAGGACGCCTTCTCCGGCGCCGACCAGCTGTTGGGCGCGTTGGCGGCCGATGCGCAAAGCGGCGGCGCCCTCGCCCAGCAAGAAGCCGCTCTCCGCTCCATGGCGTCCGCGCTCGAAACGGCCGTGGGCGGCGGCCAGCTCGACCAACTCTCCCAGCTCGTCGAAGGCATCGCGCAGCTATCTGGCGAGTATGGCCGGTTCCACGAAGGTCTTGCGCAGTACGCGTCGGGTCTGTCGGCGCTCGCCGAGAACTACGGCCAACTCGAATCGGGCGCAAACCAGCTCGCAAACGGCACGGGCCAGCTGGCCGGCGGGGCGGGCGAGCTCAGCAGCGGCATGAACCAGCTCAACGCGTCTACCATCACGCTGCCCGAAACCATGAAGCGGCAGATCGCCGACATGACTGCCGAGTTCGACTTCCCGAAGTTCGACCCGGTGTCGTTCGCGTCGCCGCAGAACGCCAACGTGGAAGCCGTGCAGTTCGTCATGACCACGGCCGCAATCGAGCAGCCCGAAACGCCCGAGCCGGAAGAGCCCGAGCAAGAGCAAACCATCTGGGATCGCTTCCTCGCCCTGTTCCAGGGGTAGCGCGAACGGGGGGCGTCGGCGCCCCCCCGTTCGTCACCTCTCGCGTATCCCGATCGCCTCGAACAGCTCGGCGCGCAGCTCGAGGTGCGCGCGCGTGAAGCCCGGGTCGACGTAGCGCAGGCGCTTTCCCAGGCGCTTCGCCAGCTGATGCGCCAGCCGGTTGAACGCCCCGCTGTCCATGACCTGCCCCTTCGACACGGTGACCACGGTGAATCCGAGCGTGATAAGGGTGCTGCGTCGTCGCGCATCGCTTTCCCGCCGTTCGGGGTCGACATGGTGCAGCTCGCTGTCGTACTCCGCGGCCAGCTTCGATTCGGGCCAGCACAGGTCGCATACGCAGTGCTTCCGGTCGGCCATGGCGCGGAAGCTGGGCGGCACGTCGACGCGGTAGTTAAGTCGCGGTTCGGGCAATCCGTACCCGCCCAGGCCGTACGGCAGGCACAGCAGCATGGCCAGCGCAGACTCCATCGGCGAGGCCGATCGGTCCAACACGTAGCGCAAAGCCCGCAGCGCCTTCTTCCTCCCGCGAGCGTTCGAGGCGCCTTCGACGAAAGTCCGCAGCTTGGCGACCGTCGTCAGCGGCGCGTCGCGACGCGGTGCCGGCCCCTTGTCTACCAGGACGTACGTTCCGCACAACTCGTATCCCAGCATTATGAGCCGTGCGAGCGACAGCCGGTTCGCCATCTGCAAGAAGCAGAACTCCGGCGTGCTCATCAAAAAGCCCTCGCCCGCGTCGACGAACGACCTCTCGGGGAGGACGGAGCAAAAGCTGCTGAGCACGGCAGGCGTTCTCGTCCGGACGTCGACGCTGCCCACCAGCGTGCGCAGGGGCAGGGTGCATCCGGCAGGACGCCGATTTCCCTCGGAAAGGGTCGGTCGCTCGCTTGAAGTGAGCGCACGTCGCGCACGTCTTGTCGCCGCTTGCCGCGCATCGTAGCCGCGCAAGTAATTCGGCCCCACCGTTCTCCAGTGGTCGAGCGCCGATTCGTATCCGATAAGTATATCCATCAGGTCATCGTAACATAATCTGGCAGAGAATCACGGTTTGGGCGCAGCTGCATCGCGATTCCTGCATCTGTGTTGGCTGCCGAAAAACCTGACCTGGTGCTTCTTTGGATATCTAGGCTTTTGGTTGGAGGGGAGACATTGATTTTGCGCCTAAACCGTGATTCTCTGCCAGAATGCGAAACCGCGGCCGAAAATCCGTGTGCAATCCGGTCTCGCGAACGATGACGCTCCGGTTGGCGAGGGTGCTTCGGGCGAAACTCGGAAACGAGGCGGGCGCGTCGGCGAAACGACTCGCAACTTCGCAGTGGGCGCGCGGCGCCGTTGCCCGATGCTCGCTCGCTTCAGGCGCGCTCCTCCACGCCGTGCTGGATCATGCTCATCAGCAGCTCGGACATCTCGGCGGGGGATTGCGGCGTGCCCTTCTTCAGCCAGTGCGACAGCATGCCCAACGCGCCCGATACGGCGAACAGGTACATGTACTCCAGATCGTCGGCGTCCACCGCCGCATCCTGGTCGGACATTTGCAGGTCCACCAGATGCGCCAGCTCCATGATCTGCCGCTGGAAGCCGCCCTCGCTTTCGTCCAGCAGCATGAGGAACACGTCGGCGTTCTCCTTGGCGTATTCCAGGATCTTCTCCACGTTGCGCGTGCGCGGCTCGCCGTCGGCCAGGAGGCGCGCCTTGAGATCTTCGAGCGCCTCGGCTTCGATGTACGCCAGCAGGTCGTACTGGTTGCGGTAATGGGCGTAGAACGTACTGCGGTTCACGTCGGCGGCGGCGCACAGCGCCTTCACGGATATCTTCGAGATGTGGTTCTCGCGCATGAGGTCGATGAGGGCGCTCGTGAGGGCGCGCTTCGTGTACTGCACGCGGCGATCGGTCTTTCCGGTTTCCATGGACGCCTCCTTCGACTCTATCGTTCCAGTATAGGACATGCGGGACGCATCGGCGCCGGCCGGTAGCCGTTGCTTGTCGAAGCGCGCGGGGAGGGCCGGCGCGTTGCGCAGACGGCGATGCGCGAGGTCCGAACGCGCAGCCTTTTTGGAACGCCGGTATCGGGGGATTTGTCCGCCGCTTCGCCGCAGCCAAACGCATCGAAGGACGACCGCATAAAAGTCGGCATGACCGATGTCATGAAATCCCACTTTGCAGACGTATGCAACCGGCGGTTGCGTAAAATGATAACCAGACATGCTGGTGCAACGTGCCGGGCAACCGTAGGCTGGTAATCGAGAAGGAGCGGACGCCATGTCCCCAACGTCGAAGAAGGGATCGTTCATGAACGTCGAGATTGCCCAGCGCTTAGCAGCCATGCGACGCGAGCAAGGATACAGCCAGGAGGAGCTGGCCGAACGGCTCGGCCTGTCGCGGCAGGCGGTGTCGAAGTGGGAGCGCGCCGAGTCGTCGCCCGATACGGGGAATCTCATCGCGCTCGCGAAGCTGTACGGCGTGTCCCTCGACGACCTGCTGCGCATCGACGAGGACGTGGTGGACGACGTGGCGTTCGAGGAAAAGGACAAGGACGCCACCGCCGAGGCGCAGGCGCAGGAGGCCGCCGTGCGCGCCAATGAGGCCGCCGTCCGCGCGGCGCAGGCGGCCGTGGCCGCGGCGCAGGCTCGCGCGACGGCCGAACAGGCGCACCAGGCCCCGCCGGCGCAGCCCCAACCGCAGCCCCAGCCCGTGCAGCAGCCCTACTACGGCGCGGCCCCCATGCCCCAGCAGCCTGCGCAACCCGCGCAGCCGCAAGCGCCCTACGCTCCGCAAGCCCCCGAGCCCTACGACGCCCAGTCGCGCCGCCCGCGCGGTCCCTGGTCGACGTTCCCGTACCCCGTGCTTTGCGTGCTCGTGTTCCTCGGGGGCGGCTTCCTCTTCGGGTGGTGGCATCCCGGCTGGTTCGTCTTCCTGACCATCCCGCTGTACTATTGGATCGCCCACATCATCGAAAACGACCCGAACTATCGGGCGAACCGACGCTAGCGGAAGGGCCGCATCATGACGAAACTCACGACGGCGTCGTACGTCAAAATCACGCTTATCATCGCGCTCGGCTTGCTCATCCTGGGATCCATCGGATTCGGCGGATGCTCGGCCATGCGCTTCAAAATGATGGGAGGAACGGAAATGGGATCGGCGAACGTGGACGCGGCCAGCGTCAAGAACCTCAGCGTCAAGTGGGCCTCCGGCGCGGTGAACATCGACGTCGTGGATGAGGGCGATGCCATCGAGCTTGTCGAGACGGCGCCGCGCGGCATGACGAAGGCGCAGCAGATGCGCTGGTCCGTGAACGGCGACACGCTGTCCATCGACTACGGCACCTGGTTCTCGTGCTTCGCGCTGGGCCGCAAGGACCTGCAGGTGCGCATCCCGAAAAGCTGCGCCCAGAACCTGGGCGCCGTCGAGATCGACGGCGCGTCGGGCGACTACGACGTGAACGGCCTGGGCTGCGAAACGCTCAAGCTCAAGCTGGCCTCGGGCGACGTGGACGGGCAGAACCTGCAAGCCGACGAGCTGCGCGTCGACGTGGCCAGCGGGCAGCTCGACGTCGAGGGCCGCTTCGCCGACCGCGTGGACGTGCGCACCGCGTCGGGCCAGACGCGCATCGTGTGCCGGGAGGCGTGTCCGAAAGCAATCGACGCGGATATTGCCAGCGGCTCGGTGAGCGTGGCCGTTCCCGAGAGCAGCGGCTTCACCGCTCGCATCGAGAAAGCGTCTGGTCGGTTCAGCAGCTCCTTCTCGCTTTCGCAGAACGGCAACGTGTACACGAGCGGCGACGGAAGCGCCAGCGTCAACGCGCGCCTGGCCAGCGGCGAGTTCCGCATCGACGCCGACGACTAGGAAGCTCCTCCCTCGCCATCCTGAGCGAGCGAAGACCCCCAGGCTATCATCCTGAGCGAGCGAAGCGAGTCGAAGGATCCCGTGCGGCGATAGCCGTGAGACTTCCAGCTGACGCTGCGCGGGATCCTTCGACTCCGCACTTTCGGCGCTGCGCTCAGGACGACGACGGCATGCTTCGACTTGGTGTGTCGAAGCATGCCAAACCCTCGCCCCTTTGTCGTCCGTTTTGTGCGAGCGGTGCTATAATACCAATGAATTGCTGCATTGCGACAATGGGGAGTTGCGGGCGAGGACGAGGGGCGGGGCGGCGCGTGTTCAACGTGCTCACGACAAGCTATCTTTTCCTGGGAGGAACGGGAGCGGGCGCCCGCGCCGTCCTGTGCGTGCGCGAGTGCGCCCGCGTGCTGCGGTGGCGCGCGCTGGCCATGCCGGAGGAGTTCTTCGCGCGGGCGTGGCCTGTGTGCGCGGTGACGCTGGCGACGGGCATGCTGTGCCTGCTGGCCGACTTGGGGCGCCCTGACCGCTTGCTCGGCCTGCTCTCCTCGCCGACGCCGTCGGCTATGGCGGCGGGATCGTTCGCGCTGGTCGCGGCAGTGGCCTGCGCGGCGGTGACGTTTTGGGTGTATTTCAGTTGTT
>SKEY01001677.1_pt1 | contig 27228 bp, 19 predicted proteins | sample 4843871 | NCBI WGS metagenome assembly SKEY01 (sample SAMN11008797, study PRJNA524170) | human gut metagenome | biome: Human fecal sample; material: Feces; isolation source: fecal sample from pouch patient p36 | host: Homo sapiens | place: Israel: Tel-Aviv | collected 2016-12-04 | reverse complement strand
GTGCGTTTCTTGTTGGGCTGGTAAGCAGCAATGTAATGGCATTGACTCTGGATGAAGCCAGAACTCAGGGGCGGGTAGGTGAAACATTTTATGGTTATCTGGTTGCGCTGAAAACAGATGCTGAAACAGAGAAATTAGTAAACGACATTAATGCCGAACGTAAAGCGAGTTACCAACAACTGGCAAAGCAAAATAATGTCTCGGTAGATGATATCGCGAAACTCGCCGGGCAAAAGCTCGTAGCTCGGGCTAAACCGGGGGAATATGTACAAGGGATAAACGGTAAATGGGTGCGAAAATTTTAATAGCAAAACCGCAATATCGGGATAACGCTACAGGAGAAGGCGATTATTCTATTTTCCGGAAACAAGGTGAATATTCAAAAATTCCTGTCAAATTGCCTTTCGCCCTGAAAAATGCATAGTCAAATATCTGTTTTAACTAATTCGCGTTGCTGTACATGCAACGCGAATTAGTTAGCGGAATTTACGTCGATACTCGCCTGGCGTCATCCCAAAGCGTTGCTTAAATACCGTTGAAAAATGACTCTGATCGGAAAATCCCCAATGAAAGCCAATACCTGCCAGTTTTTCATCATCTGCGGCATGGCGAATCGCATCAGCACAAAAATCGAGACGACGGTTACGAATATATTGCGCGACCACCAAACCTTTATCGGCAAACATTCGGTACAAACTACGTACTGACATACCTGTCTCTCCGGCTATCCACTCCGGGCGTAATATCTCTTCGCGAATATTATCGTCTATCAACGTAACCACTTTTTGAAACTGACGTTCACGGCGAGGTTGAACAGATTCCCGCTGATGAAGTACCGGGCGAAGCAGACACACCATCGCCTGTAGCGCAGCTTCACTTTCTGTTTCAGAAAGTGCCGGGTTATTCATGCTCTCCTGCAACAGGCGATGACTGAGTTGCACCATAGGTAAGTCAGCGTCCAGTCTTTCTGCGCAGACAGGTTTTTGATGGGGAAAATATTGTTCCAGCAGAGTGCGTGGTAAAAGTAATGAAATCTGTTTAGAAGACTCCTGCCAGTAAAGCGAACAGGGGCGTGAGGCATCGAGTAACGTAATATCGCCAGCGCCAATCTGCACCTGACGCTCATCCTGCTCCATTATTGCCTGACCACTAAGCTGAAAAACGGTGTAAAACCAGGCATCGTCGCTGCCTTTTACTTCCTGCCAGGTGCGGGATAAATTCACCCCGCTGGTTGTCACGGTACTCAGCTTTAGTCCTTTGGCAAAATGCGTGTCCAGTACACCCGTGTAACGCTCAGTCAGCAGGCGTCCGGTAAAATTTCCGCATACCTGATTGATTTGGGAAAGCCATTGCTGAAACTCATTATCCACTGCGGGGTTCATGGCACGTTTTCGCTCTGTGAAATGTATTTTTATTGTTGCATTTGTGTTGCAATAAACGAAGCTAATGAGCCTGACTATAGGAAATAAGTCTTGTCAGGCATAGAGACATAAGCGGTTATTGTCACGATTTGCGGAGCTTGTCACAGCTGACAAAGCGAATGTCACAGCGAAAAAAGTGACTTTTCTTGTCGCTGCGTACACTGAAATCACACTGGGTAAATAATAAGGAAAAGTGATGACAGAGCCGCATGTAGCAGTATTAAGCCAGGTCCAACAGTTTCTCGATCGTCAACACGGTCTTTATATTGATGGTCGTCCTGGCCCCGCACAAAGTGAAAAACGGTTGGCGATCTTTGATCCGGCCACCGGGCAAGAAATTGCGTCAACTGTTGATGCCAACGAAGCGGATGTAGATAACGCGGTCATGTCTGCCTGGCGGGCCTTTGTCTCGCGTCGCTGGGCCGGGCGATTACCCGCAGAGCGTGAACGTATCCTGCTACGTTTTGCCGATCTGGTGGAACAGCACGGTGAGGAGCTGGCACAGCTGGAAACCCTGGAGCAAGGTAAGTCAATTGCTATTTCCCGTGCTTTTGAAGTGGGCTGTACGCTGAACTGGATGCGTTATACCGCCGGGTTAACGACCAAAATCGCGGGTAAAACGCTGGACTTGTCGATTCCCTTACCCCAGGGGGCGCGTTATCAGGCCTGGACGCGTAAAGAGCCGGTTGGCGTGGTAGCGGGAATTGTGCCATGGAACTTTCCGTTGATGATTGGCATGTGGAAGGTGATGCCAGCACTGGCAGCAGGCTGTTCAATCGTGATTAAGCCATCGGAAACCACGCCACTGACTATGTTGCGCGTGGCGGAACTGGCCAGCGAGGCAGGTATTCCTGATGGCGTTTTTAATGTGGTCACCGGGTCAGGTTCTGTATGCGGCGCGGCCCTGACGTCACATCCTCATGTTGCGAAAATCAGTTTTACCGGTTCAACCGCGACGGGCAAAGGTATTGCCAGAACTGCTGCTGATCGCTTGACGCGTGTAACGCTGGAACTGGGCGGTAAAAACCCGGCAATTGTATTAAAAGATGCTGATCCGCAATGGGTTATTGAAGGCTTGATGACCGGAAGTTTCCTGAATCAGGGGCAAGTATGCGCCGCCAGTTCGCGAATTTATATTGAAGCGCCGTTGTTTGACACGCTGGTTAGTGGATTTGAGCAGGCGGTAAAATCGTTGCAAGTGGGACCGGGGATGTCACCTGTTGCACAGATTAACCCTTTGGTTTCTCGTGCGCATTGCGACAAAGTGCGTTCATTCCTTGACGATGCGCAGGCACAGCAAGCAGAGCTGATTCGCGGGGCGAGTGGACCTGCCGGAGAGGGATATTATGTTGCGCCAACGCTGGTGGTAAATCCCAATGCTAAATTGCGCTTAACTCGTGAAGAGGTGTTTGGTCCGGTGGTTAACCTGGTGCGTGTAGCGGATGGAGAAGAGGCGTTACAACTGGCAAACGACACGGAATATGGCTTAACTGCCAGCGTCTGGACGCAAAATCTCTCCCAGGCTCTGGAATATAGCGATCGCTTACAGGCAGGTACGGTGTGGGTAAACAGTCATACCTTAATTGACGCTAACTTACCGTTTGGTGGGATGAAGCAGTCAGGAACAGGCCGTGATTTTGGCCCGGACTGGCTGGACGGTTGGTGTGAAACCAAGTCGGTGTGTGTACGGTATTAATCTGGTTCGCGCATAAGTAAAAAACGGCACCAGGTGCCGTTTTTTTAGTCTGAAACAATCACTTATCTTTCTTTATCGCCCCTAGCGTTGGCGTTTCGTCAAAGAAGTTCCATGGTTTAAGCAGAGTATGTACCCATTCGGTCGGCATAATCGGCCACTCTTCGGCACGGGCCACATGTGTGGTGCCGGTAGTCATCCAGATAACGGCGTCGGTGTTGTCCAGCGACTCGTTATCCTTACTGTATTGTCCAAGACCGGTGTCATGAGAGGAACGGTTCGGATATTTGCCTTCCGGGAAACGCTCGCCAGGGTGATAACGCGTTACCCAAAGCTGCTTGTCCATAAAGCTTAAACGATGATAGATCCACTCGTCCGGGGCGAACTGGGCACCTTTTGCTACCGGGTGAGTACCACCTGCATAAGGAATAATTTGATAGGAAACTGGATTGCCCATGCGGTTCTCTTTGTTCGGGTTACTCAACAGACGAATCGTGCCCGGATCAAACTTCTGCGCGGCATCCTGTTCATTGCCGATGTTGTACTGATTAACTTGCATGGTACTGGTGCGTGGGCCACCGGCAGTATTCGGTTTTACCACCGGGTCCATCGCCACCAGGCTGTTATTCTCGCCATCTACATCCAGATCGAGGCGGAAATTATAAATATGCTGGTGTGTAGTACCCACGATATTGTGATCGATAAGCGTGCCGTAGCGCGTGTCATCTTTCGCCGTCTCATCGTGCATGGTTTTCGCTTTAACACCTTTCACCGCTTCGATGCCCGTAGCACCGGCATCAATGCCAATAGTGCCGTTTTCATGGAAGATCCAGTCAAAAATGTAGTCATAGTTACCCACTGTACTGATCCAGCGCACCACCAACTCCCGGCGTTCGGTACTGACGTTGGGCTGGCCCATTTCCTGATGCTTATACTCAGGCCCGGCATAACGTTCAAATACCGCGATAGCGCGAGGGATCTCCATCGGCACGCCAGTGTAGTCGGCAATGGTTTCATTAAGGAGCACTGCGTTAGACGGTGCATCTTTACCACGGGCAATTGGCGAGGTTAGCGTGCCCATACTGTAGTCACCAGAGTCCAGATACGCTTTAAAGTACCAGCCAATATCAGGATCACCGTAAGGTACAATCATGCCGCCGAGAGAACCTTCGTACATGACTTTGCGTTTGGTGCCATTGTCGTTATAAGTCACGGTGGAGATCATCGGCCCGACGCGAGAATTCATGCTGAGGTGAAAATCCCAGTTACGCCAGTGAATCATATCGCCAGTAATGGTGTAATTTTTACCTTCAGGCTCGATGATTTGCATAGGCTTAACTGCCGGAGCAACACGGTCACGGCCATCAAATGGGCGTGCGGTCATTGGCACCGGAACTACCGGACCTTCTTCAATCTTAACGATTTTTTTCTGTTCTAAATCAACGACCGCCACCAGGTTTTCGATGGGATGTGCCCAGTAGTTGCCATCACCGACATCAAGATAGCTGATGACTTTGAGCAACCGGGCATCTTGTTTCAGGCCATCTTTACCATCGAAATAACCTACGGTCAGCGGCGTGGTAATCACTTTCTTCGTATCAGTAATACCGCGCTTCTTCACGGCAGCGGCAAATTCTTCACTGTTGTTAATAATGTTCTGCACACTGGCGAAATCATCCAGCAACACCATTCCGTGGGCGTCTTTAATGGGTTGCCAGGATAGCAATTTGTTGTTTTGCAGATCCACTACCGCTTCGATGATATGTTTGCCGTCGAGCATAATGACGTCGGCTTTGCGCGGCTGGTCAACCGGTTTGTTTTCCAGCGCAAACGCCCAGACAGCCTCTTTATCTGGCGGTAGCAGGGAGATCTCAGTAAAACGGGTATTGGGTTTGAAGTCCGCGGAAGCTTTAACAATTTCAACGGCCTGTTTAATTTCGTCCGCAGTTAGCGCATTAAGTGGGTGAGGGCGCTTTTCTACCTGAAAGGTTTGATCCAGCCCGGACTGGAAAACATCGTTAATAAAGGTGTCAGAAACCCAGGCTTTATTGTCTTTCATCACTACCGGGACTTGCAGTGCCAGAGGCTGACCATTAACAATTGCTGTTTGCGCACCAGGCTTCACTTTCACGTACGCGCCATCTTTAATCAGGGTAAAGATCTGGGCGTAGTCGTCCCACTGCACATCGGCACCAAATTCTTTAAGCGTTTTATCCATTGGCACCATATGCGCTTCACCACCGTGGGCAAATACCGGCGCTTGCCAGGCGAAACTTAAGGCGACTGCCAACGCCAGGGCTGTTTTACGGGCAGAATACAGAGAGGGGCTTCCCATTATTAACCTCGTCAGATGTTGTGTTCTTGTTAGCAACCGCGCTCTGTGGGCGGTTTAGTCAGGTTCACATTATCAGTACTGATGTAAAGGGGATTGCCTGCACCTGCCAGGTTGTTTGGCAGGTGTGCCAGCTTTTCATACAGTGAGTGCCCTGAAAATACAGATACACATCATGCATAATGTGACAACGTCACAAAATTTGGTGAAATAAAAGGGCAACTATTCGCCGTTGCCCTTCATTGACCGATTAATCGACAAAATCACCGTGCTGCCTGGCCACCAGCGTCAGAATTGAATACAGCGCCACCGGGGTTTGATGCTGATTGAATACCTCTACCGACCATTCTACTACACCTGTTGGTTTTTCTTCTGCGCTACGCTGTTTTTTCAGCGTCTTGCGCTTACAGGTGAGACGCACCTGGATGGTATCGCCTGGTTTTACGGGTTCGATAAAACGCAAGTTTTCCAGCCCGTAGTTAGCAATGACCGGACCAACTCCGGCATCGACAAACAGACCCGCAGCCGCAGAAAGCACAAAATACCCATGTACTACACGCTCACCAAAAATAGATTCGGCAGCAGCAATCTTATCCATATGTGCATAGAAATGATCGCCGCTGAGGCAAGCAAAGTTCACAATATCGGCCTCTGTCATTGTGCGGCGGGGAGTCAACAGGCTGTCGCCTGGTTGCAGCTCCTCAAAATATTTGCGGAACGGATGAATACGATCTTCTTCGACTTTCGCACCACGCACCCACTGTTTACTGATAGCGGCAAGCATCGTCGGACTACCCTGAACAGCGGTTCGCTGCATGTAATGTTTCACCGCCCGTAAACCACCTAATTCTTCACCGCCTCCTGCGCGACCAGGCCCACCATGTACCAGTTGTGGCAGTGGGGAGCCATGCCCGGTGGATTCTTTTGCCGATTCTTCATTGAGGATCTGAATTCGCCCATGCGTACGTGCCGCGTCGGCAATAAACTGACGCGCTATTTGCGGATCAGCCGTCACCAGCGTTCCCGCAAGGCTACCGCCGCCTGCACAAGCCAGTTGCAGAGCATGTTGTTGGTTTTGTGCTGGCATTAGCGTTGCGACAGGGCCAAAGGCTTCTGTTGCATGTACCGCCGGTGTTTCATCCGGCTGCGGACAGTACAATAAGGTTGGCGGGAAGAAGGCACCCGCAGCAGATAAATCCGCCTGACCACCGAGGCGAATCTCGCATCCTGCAGCCAGCAATGTGTTCACTTTTTCCTGCACATCGGCACGCTGCTCAGCATTTACCAGTGCGCCCATTTTCACGCCTTCCTGCGCAGGATCACCGACCACGACTTTCTGTAATCGCGCAACCAGAGCGTCACTGACAGCATTAACCAATACTTGCGGCACAATAATCCGCCGGATTGCCGTACATTTTTGCCCGGCTTTTGTGGTCATCTCACGCACAACTTCACGAATAAACAGCGCAAACTCCGGTTGATCTGGGGTGACATCTTCGCCCAGTACGCAGCAGTTCAGGGAATCAGCTTCCATAGTGAAGGGGATAGATTTGGCAACGATATTTGGCTGAACTCGCAGCATCTGTCCGGTCGTCGCGGACCCCGTGAAAGTCACCACATCCTGGCTGTCCAGATGATCCAAAAGGTCGCCCGCACTACCGCAGATCAGACTAATTGCGCCTTCGGGAACAAGACCACTATCGACAATTGATTTCACCATCGCCTGAGTCAGTTGGGCCGTCGCGGTAGCTGGTTTTATGATGGCTGGCATTCCGCCCAGCCACGTTGGTGCCAGCTTTTCCAGCATTCCCCAGCATGGGAAGTTAAAGGCGTTAATATGCACCGCCACACCTGACTTCGAGGTCAGTACATGGCGCGCGGCAAATCCACCTTCTTTCGATAAGGGGATCAATTCATCTTCCGGCCACAGCGTATCGTCAGGCAGCTCCCGGCCACCGAGGCTGGCGTAAGTAAATAACGTCCCAATACCGCCTTCAATATCAACCCAACTATCTGCCCGCGTTGCGCCTGTTTGTGCAGAAAGAGCATAGAAACGCTCTTTTTCACTCAGCAGATGTTTAGCGACCGCTTTAAGCATCGCCGCACGTTCGATAAAGGTCATCGCGCGGAGGGCGGGGGCACCTTTTTCAATGGCAAACTGGCGGGCAGCCGCCATATCAAGACCTTCACTGGTCACTTCCCATAACGCCTCGCCGCTAATAGCGTGGTGAATCAAACGGCTACGGCCCCGGCCAGACTGCCAGGTACCGGATAAGAAACTGGCTAACTGCTGCATCGCTACTCTCCAGATGTTTCACATTTCCGTTGCTAATAGTTAAATCGCGAATCATAAAAAGCAAGTGGTCTTTTAACGAAATGTTAACTGTGCGATCTGTATAGCAACTGCGAAAAACATTAATACACTGATAAATAATGATTTATAAAAATAGGGTGCGAAATCCGTCACAGTTCAAATATACAAAATTTGTGATTTTAGTTAACCACTGTGTAACTTTCATAAAACAATGTGATTCGTGTTTTTGATTGAATCACGAAAACTGGAATCGTAAAGGTGATGACGTGACCCAAGAAGAACGCTTTGAGCAACGGATAGCCCAGGAAACGGCTATCGAGCCGCAGGACTGGATGCCCGATGCTTACCGAAAGACATTGATCCGCCAGATTGGGCAGCATGCGCACTCCGAGATTGTTGGTATGTTGCCTGAAGGTAACTGGATCACTCGCGCACCAACCTTACGGCGTAAAGCCATTCTGTTGGCCAAAGTGCAGGATGAAGCAGGTCATGGTCTGTATCTCTATAGCGCCGCCGAAACACTGGGCTGCGCCAGAGAAGACATCTACCAAAAAATGCTCGACGGACGGATGAAATATTCCTCCATCTTTAATTATCCGACATTGAGTTGGGCTGATATCGGTGTTATCGGCTGGCTGGTGGATGGCGCAGCGATCGTCAATCAGGTGGCGTTATGCCGCACTTCTTATGGCCCGTATGCCAGAGCAATGGTGAAAATCTGCAAAGAAGAGAGTTTTCACCAGCGTCAGGGGTTTGAAGCCTGCATGGCACTGGCGCAGGGCAGCGAAGCTCAAAAGCAGATGTTGCAAGACGCCATTAACCGTTTCTGGTGGCCAGCCTTAATGATGTTCGGGCCAAACGATGATAACTCGCCAAACAGCGCCAGAAGTCTCGCCTGGAAAATCAAACGTTTCACCAACGACGAACTCCGCCAGCGTTTCGTGGATAACACCGTTCCACAGGTTGAAATGCTCGGTATGACCGTTCCTGACCCGGATCTGCATTTTGATACTGAAAGCGGTCACTACCGCTTTGGTGAGATCGACTGGCAGGAGTTTAACGAAGTGATAAACGGTCGCGGAATTTGTAATCAGGAGCGGCTCGACGCCAAACGTAAAGCCTGGGAAGAAGGTACCTGGGTACGGGAAGCTGCGCTGGCCCATGCACAAAAACAACATGCCTGTAAGGTCGCATAAGGAGTTTCAAAATGAGTAATGTTTACTGGCCGTTATACGAAGTTTTCGTGCGTGGCAAACAGGGCTTATCACACCGCCATGTTGGCAGTTTACATGCTGCCGATGAGCGGATGGCACTGGAAAATGCCCGTGATGCTTATACCCGTCGTAGCGAAGGATGTTCAATTTGGGTGGTGAAGGCGAGTGAAATTGTTGCCTCGCAACCGGAAGAACGCGGTGAATTTTTTGATCCGGCTGAAAGCAAGGTCTATCGCCATCCAACGTTTTACACCATCCCTGATGGCATTGAGCACATGTGAGGTCGGAAATGAATCAGTTAACGGCTTACACCTTGCGCCTGGGCGATAACTGCCTGGTGCTCTCCCAGCGGTTGGGTGAATGGTGCGGTCACGCACCGGAACTGGAAATCGATCTCGCACTGGCAAACATTGGCCTCGATTTATTAGGTCAGGCACGCAACTTCTTATCGTATGCCGCTGAATTAGCGGGAGAAGGCGATGAAGATACCCTGGCCTTCACCCGAGACGAGCGCCAGTTCAGCAACTTATTGTTGGTTGAACAACCAAACGGCAATTTTGCCGACACCATTGCACGTCAGTATTTCATCGATGCATGGCATGTGGCGCTCTTTACCCGTCTGATGGAAAGCCGCGAGCCGCAACTGGCGGCGATTTCTGCCAAAGCAATTAAAGAAGCTCGCTATCACCTGCGTTTTAGTCGTGGCTGGCTGGAGCGACTGGGCAATGGTACTGACGTATCAGGGCAAAAGATGCAGCAGGCCATCAACAAGTTGTGGCGTTTTACCGCCGAACTGTTCGATGCCGACGAGATTGATATTGCACTGAGTGAAGAGGGTATTGCGGTTGACCCACGCACTTTACGCGCAGCGTGGGAAGCCGAAGTTTTTGCTGGGTTCAACGAAGCCACATTGAACGTACCGCAAGAGCAGGCGTATCGCACTGGCGGTAAAAAAGGACTGCATACCGAACACCTTGGACCCATGGTGGCAGAAATGCAGTATCTCCAGCGTGTCTTACCCGGTCAGCAATGGTAACAGAGGAGATGGGTATGCAACGTCTGGCCACCATTGCACCGCCACAGGTGCATGAGATATGGGCGCTACTCAGCCAGATCCCGGATCCGGAGATCCCGGTGCTGACCATTACTGATTTAGGCATGGTGCGTAATGTGACACAGATGGGAGAAGGATGGGTGATCGGCTTTACGCCGACATATTCCGGTTGTCCGGCAACGGAACATTTGATTGGCGCGATACGTGAGGCAATGACAACCAACGGGTTTACCCCCGTTCAGGTTGTGCTGCAACTCGACCCGGCGTGGACCACCGACTGGATGACCCCCGATGCCCGTGAGCGTCTGCGACAGTATGGCATTAGCCCGCCCGCCGGACACAGTTGCCATGCCCATTTGCCGCCAGAAGTACGTTGCCCGCGTTGCGCCAGCGTCCATACCACACTTATCAGTGAATTTGGTTCCACGGCCTGCAAAGCATTGTATCGCTGCGATAGCTGTCGCGAACCTTTCGATTATTTCAAATGTATTTGAGGATGCCATGACAACGTTTCATTCCTTAACGGTGGCAAAAGTGGAGCCAGAAACCCGTGATGCGGTAACCATTACCTTTGCGGTACCCCAGCCTTTGCAGGAGGCGTATCGCTTTCGTCCCGGTCAACATTTGACCTTAAAAGCCAGCCTTAATGGTGAAGAATTACGCCGTTGTTACTCCATTTGCCGTAGCTACCTGCCTGGCGAAATTAGTGTGGCGGTGAAAGCCATTGAAGGCGGACGTTTCTCCCGCTATGCCCGCGAACACATCCGCCAGGGGATGACGCTGGAAGTCATGGTGCCGCAGGGGCATTTCGGCTATCAGCCACAGGCCGAACGCCAGGGCCGCTATCTGGCTATTGCAGCAGGATCGGGTATTACGCCAATGCTGGCGATTATCGCCACCACTTTACAAACCGAGCCTGAAAGTCAGTTCACTCTGATTTACGGTAACCGTACCAGCCAGAGCATGATGTTTCGCCAGGCACTGGCAGACCTGAAAGACAAATATCCTCAGCGTTTACAGTTGTTGTGCATTTTCAGTCAGGAAACTCTCGACAGCGATCTGCTTCACGGGCGTATTGACGGTGAAAAATTACAGTCACTTGGGGCCTCGCTCATTAATTTTCGTCTTTATGATGAGGCGTTTATTTGTGGTCCGGCGGCGATGATGGATGACGCGGAAGCTGCCTTAAAAGCACTGGGAATGCCAGAAAAAGCGATTCATCTGGAGCGGTTTAATACGGCTGGCACGCGCGTCAAACGTAACGTTAACGTGCAAAGTGACGGACAAAAAGTGACTGTGCGTCAGGATGGGCGGGATCGGGAAATCGTGCTTAATGCCGACGATGAAAGCATTCTCGATGCGGCATTGCGCCAGGGGGCTGATCTGCCCTATGCCTGCAAAGGCGGCGTCTGTGCGACCTGCAAATGCAAAGTGCTGCGTGGCAAAGTGGCGATGGAAACCAATTACAGTCTGGAACCGGATGAACTGGCTGCAGGCTATGTGTTGAGTTGCCAGGCACTGCCGCTGACCAGCGATGTGGTGGTTGACTTTGACGCGAAGGGGATGGCATGAGCGAACTGATCGTCAGCCGTCAGCAACGAGTATTGTTGCTGACCCTTAACCGTCCTGCCGCACGTAATGCGCTGAATAATGTCCTGCTGACGCAACTGGTAAATGAGCTGGAAGCTGCGGCTATCGATCCCAGCATTTCGGTCTGTGTGATTACCGGTAATGCACGCTTTTTTGCCGCTGGGGCCGATCTCAACGAAATGGCAGAAAAAGATCTCGCGGCCACCTTAAACGATACACGTCCGCAGCTATGGGCGCGATTGCAGGCCTTTAACAAACCACTCATCGCAGCCGTCAACGGTTACGCGCTTGGTGCGGGTTGCGAACTGGCATTGTTGTGCGATGTGGTGGTTGCCGGAGAGAACGCGCGTTTTGGGTTGCCGGAAATCACTCTCGGCATCATGCCTGGCGCAGGCGGAACGCAACGTTTAATCCGTAGTGTCGGTAAATCGTTAGCCAGCAAAATGGTGCTGAGCGGAGAAAGTATCACCGCTCAGCAAGCACAGCAGGCCGGGCTGGTTAGCGACGTCTTCCCCAGCGATTTAACCCTCGAATACGCCTTACAGCTGGCGTCGAAAATGGCACGTCACTCGCCGCTGGCCTTACAAGCGGCAAAGCAAGCGCTGCGCCAGTCGCAGGAAGTGGCTTTGCAAGCCGGACTTGCCCAGGAGCGACAGTTATTCACCTTGCTGGCGGCAACAGAAGATCGTCATGAAGGCATCTCCGCTTTCTTACAAAAACGCACGCCCGACTTTAAAGGACGCTAATGATGGAATTCATCCTCAGTCATGTAGAAAAGGGCGTGATGACACTAACGCTCAACCGCCCGGAACGCCTGAACAGTTTTAATGATGAGATGCACGCACAACTGGCAGAGTGCCTGAAACAGGTCGAGCGCGACGACACTATCCGTTGCTTGTTAATTACAGGTGCCGGACGTGGATTTTGTGCTGGTCAGGATCTTAACGATCGTAACGTTGATCCCACAGGCCCCGCACCGGATTTAGGTATGTCAGTGGAGCGTTTCTATAACCCACTGGTACGTCGCCTGGCAAAACTGCCAAAACCGGTGATCTGTGCAGTTAATGGCGTGGCTGCAGGGGCAGGCGCAACACTGGCACTGGGGTGCGATATCGTTATTGCTGCCCGTTCAGCAAAATTCGTCATGGCGTTTAGTAAGTTAGGTTTGGTACCCGATTGCGGTGGTACCTGGTTACTGCCACGCGTTGCCGGACGAGCGCGCGCCATGGGGCTGGCACTGCTGGGGAATCAACTGAGTGCTGAACAGGCGCACGAATGGGGGATGATCTGGCAGGTTGTTGATGATGAAACGCTGGCAGATACCGCGCAACAGCTGGCACGGCATCTGGCGACACAACCGACATTTGGTCTTGGACTTATCAAGCAAGCGATAAATAGCGCTGAAACCAATACGCTTGATACGCAACTGGATCTGGAACGTGACTATCAGCGACTTGCCGGACGGAGCGCAGATTATCGTGAAGGTGTCAGTGCGTTCCTGGCTAAACGCTCACCGCAGTTCACGGGGAAATAGCATGATGATAAATGTGCAAACTGTGGCAGTGATTGGGAGCGGCACCATGGGGGCTGGCATTGCTGAAGTTGCCGCCAGTCATGGACATCAGGTTTTACTGTATGACATTTCTGCTGAAGCGCTGACCCGCGCAATCGACGGGATACACGCGCGGCTAAATTCACGAGTGACGCGGGGAAAACTGACTGCTGAAACCTGTGAACGCACATTGAAACGCCTGATCCCGGTGACCGATATTCACGCGCTGGCAGCTGCGGACCTGGTCATTGAAGCGGCGTCTGAACGTCTGGAAGTCAAAAAAGCGCTCTTTGCACAGCTGGCGGAAGTTTGCCCGCCACAAACGCTATTGACCACTAACACTTCGTCAATCTCTATAACCGCGATTGCTGCGGAGGTAAAAAATCCTGAACGTGTTGCGGGGCTGCATTTTTTTAACCCGGCACCGGTGATGAAGTTGGTGGAGGTGGTCAGTGGGCTGGCAACGGCAGCGGAAGTTGTTGAGCAGTTGTGTGAACTAACGTTGAGTTGGGGTAAGCAGCCTGTGCGCTGTCATTCGACTCCTGGATTTATCGTTAACCGTGTTGCGCGTCCTTATTATTCCGAGGCCTGGCGGGCACTGGAAGAGCAGGTTGCTGCACCAGAAGTGATTGACGCTGCACTTCGCGATGGCGCTGGTTTCCCGATGGGGCCGCTGGAATTAACCGATCTGATTGGTCAGGACGTCAATTTTGCTGTCACCTGTTCGGTGTTTAACGCTTTCTGGCAGGAGCGTCGTTTTTTACCTTCGCTGGTGCAACAGGAACTGGTGATTGGTGGACGGTTGGGCAAGAAAAGTGGGCTGGGCGTGTACGACTGGCGCGCGGAACGTGAGGCAGTTGTTGGCCTGGAAGCGGTAAGCGACAGTTTTAGCCCCATGAAAGTAGAAAAGAAAAGTGACGGTGTCACGGAAATTGACGATGTTTTATTGATTGAGACACAAGGCGAGACGGCACAGGCGCTGGCAATACGACTGGCACGCCCGGTGGTAGTGGTCGACAAAATGGCGGGCAAGGTGGTGACCATTGCTGCGGCAGCGGTGAACCCGGACTCAGCGACCCGCAAGGCCATTTATTACCTGCAACAGCAGGGCAAAACAGTGCTGCAAATTGCAGATTACCCAGGAATGCTGATTTGGCGAACGGTAGCAATGATCATCAATGAAGCCCTTGATGCGCTTCAAAAAGGCGTGGCCTCTGAACAGGATATCGATACCGCCATGCGTCTTGGGGTGAATTATCCATATGGCCCGCTTGCCTGGGGAGCGCAACTTGGCTGGCAGCGAATATTAAGGCTCCTGGAAAATCTACAACATCACTATGGCGAAGAACGCTATCGCCCATGTTCATTGCTGCGCCAACGAGCGCTTCTGGAGAGCGGTTATGAGTAATAAGGCCTGGCAAAATGCCCATGCAATGTATGAGAACGATGCCTGCGCCAAAGCGCTTGGCATCGACATTATCTCAATGGATGAAGGCTTTGCTGTAGTGACCATGACCGTCACTGCACAAATGCTTAATGGTCATCAAAGTTGCCACGGCGGGCAGCTATTTTCACTGGCTGATACTGCCTTTGCCTACGCCTGCAATAGCCAGGGGCTGGCAGCCGTCGCTTCTGCCTGCACGATTGATTTTTTGCGTCCAGGCTTTGCCGGAGACACCTTAACTGCTACTGCGCAGGTACGTCATCAGGGCAAGCAAACCGGTGTTTACGACATCGAAATTGTTAACCAACAACAAAAAACGGTTGCGCTGTTTCGCGGTAAATCTCACCGCATCGGCGGCACCATTACAGGAGAAGCCTGATGCGTGAAGCCTTTATCTGTGACGGAATTCGTACGCCAATTGGTCGCTACGGCGGGGCATTATCAGGTGTTCGGGCTGATGATCTGGCTGCTATCCCTTTGCGGGAACTGCTGGTGCGAAACCCGCGTCTCGATGCGGAATGTATCGATGATGTGATCCTCGGCTGTGCTAATCAGGCGGGAGAAGATAACCGTAACGTAGCCCGGATGGCGACTTTACTGGCGGGGCTGCCGCAGAGTGTTTCCGGCACAACCATTAACCGCTTGTGTGGTTCCGGACTGGACGCACTGGGGTTCGCCGCACGGGCGATTAAAGCGGGCGATGGCGATTTGCTGATCGCTGGTGGCGTGGAGTCAATGTCTCGGGCACCGTTTGTTATGGGCAAGGCAACCAGTGCATTTTCTCGTCAGGCTGAGATGTTTGATACCACTATTGGCTGGCGATTTGTGAACCCGCTCATGGCTCAACAATTTGGAACTGACAGCATGCCGGAAACGGCAGAGAATGTAGCTGAACTGTTAAAAATCTCGCGAGAAGATCAAGATAGTTTTGCGCTACGCAGTCAGCAACGTACAGCAAAAGCGCAATCTTCAGGCATTTTAGCTGAAGAGATTGTTCCGGTTGTGTTGAAAAACAAAAAAGGTGTTGTAACAGAAATACAACATGACGAGCATCTGCGCCCGGAAACGACGCTGGAACAGTTACGTGGACTAAAAGCACCATTTCGTGCCAATGGAGTGATCACCGCAGGCAATGCCTCCGGGGTGAATGATGGAGCCGCTGCGTTGATTATTGCCAGTGAACAGATGGCAGCAGCGCAAGGACTGACACCGCGAGCGCGTATCGTAGCCATGGCAACCGCCGGGGTGGAACCGCGCCTGATGGGGCTTGGTCCGGTGCCTGCAACTCGTCGGGTGCTGGAACGCGCGGGGTTGAGTATTCACGATATGGACGTGATTGAACTGAACGAAGCGTTCGCGGCCCAGGCGTTGGGTGTACTACGCGAATTGGGGCTGCCTGATGATGCCCCACATGTTAACCCCAACGGAGGCGCTATCGCCTTAGGCCATCCATTGGGAATGAGTGGTGCCCGCCTGGCACTGGCTGCCAGCCATGAGCTGCATCGGCGTAACGGTCGTTATGCATTATGCACCATGTGCATCGGTGTCGGTCAGGGCATCGCCATGATTCTGGAGCGTGTTTGAGCATATCAACCTGCGAGTAACCTACAATGATAACCAATACAAAGCTTGACCCGATTGAAACCGCGTCTGTTGATGAGTTACAGGCGTTGCAAACACAGCGTCTGAAATGGACGCTCAAACACGCGTATGAAAATGTGCCGATGTATCGGCGCAAATTCGACGCAGCAGGCGTACATCCTGATGATTTCAGGGAACTTTCAGACCTGCGTAAATTTCCCTGTACCACCAAACAGGATCTGCGCGACAACTATCCCTTTGACACCTTTGCCGTGCCAATGGAACAAGTGGTGCGCATTCATGCTTCTTCGGGAACCACAGGTAAACCGACAGTTGTCGGCTATACGCAAAACGATATTGATAACTGGGCCAATATTGTAGCGCGTTCTTTGCGTGCGGCAGGGGGCTCGCCCAAAGACAAAATTCATGTCGCCTATGGTTACGGCCTGTTTACTGGCGGGCTGGGTGCGCACTATGGTGCCGAACGTCTGGGCGCTACGGTGATCCCGATGTCTGGCGGGCAGACGGAAAAACAAGCGCAACTGATCCGTGATTTTCAACCAGATATGATCATGGTTACGCCATCTTATTGCCTTAACCTGATTGAAGAGCTGGAGCGGCAGTTGGGCGGTGATGCCAGCGGTTGCTCGCTGCGGGTTGGAGTATTTGGTGCTGAGCCGTGGACACAGGCCATGCGTAAAGAAATTGAGCGTCGCCTGGGGATCACCGCACTGGATATTTATGGCCTGTCAGAAGTGATGGGGCCGGGGGTGGCGATGGAGTGTCTGGAAACTACCGACGGCCCAACCATTTGGGAAGATCATTTCTATCCTGAAATTGTTAATCCTCAGGACGGCACACCGCTTGCCGATGGTGAACATGGCGAACTGTTATTCACCACGCTGACCAAAGAAGCATTGCCGGTCATTCGTTACCGCACGCGTGATTTAACCCGACTGTTACCAGGAACGGCGCGGACTATGCGCCGCATGGATCGCATCAGCGGACGCAGCGATGACATGTTGATTATTCGCGGTGTAAATGTCTTTCCGTCACAACTGGAAGAAGAGATTGTCAAATTCGAACATTTATCGCCGCATTACCAACTGGAGGTGAACCGCCGGGGGCATCTTGATTCACTTTCTGTGAAAGTGGAGTTGAAAGAAAGCAGCCTGACATTGACGCATGAGCAGCGTTGCCAGGTGTGCCACCAGCTACGCCATCGGATTAAGTCGATGGTGGGGATCTCTACTGATGTAATGATCGTGAACTGTGGCAGTATCCCGCGTTCAGAAGGCAAGGCGTGTCGGGTGTTTGATCTGCGCAATATTGTTGGTGCCTGATGTGTCGTCTGGCCCTGGTGAGGTAAAGCGCCAGGGCCAGAAGTCGATACGACCTGTGCTATGATTCATAAATCACAACAATAACAACAGACTGAATCGAATGAGTAAACTTGATACTTTTATCCAACATGCTGTAAACGCTGTTCCTGTCAGTGGCACATCTTTGATCTCCTCTCTGTATGGTGATTCGCTTTCCCATCGTGGTGGTGAAATCTGGCTGGGTAGTCTGGCTGCTTTGCTGGAAGGGCTGGGATTTGGTGAGCGTTTCGTCCGCACCGCTTTGTTTCGTCTTAATAAAGAAGGCTGGCTGGATGTTTCCCGCATCGGGCGACGCAGTTTCTATAGCCTCAGTGATAAAGGCTTGCGCCTGACGCGACGGGCAGAAAGTAAAATTTATCGCGCAGAGCAACCTGCATGGGATGGTAAATGGCTCCTGTTGCTCTCGGAAGGTTTAGATAAAGCGACGCTGGCTGATGTCAAAAAGCAGTTGATCTGGCAAGGTTTTGGCGCACTGGCACCCAGTCTGATGGCATCGCCGTCGCAAAAACTGGCCGATGTACAGACACTTTTGCATGAAGCGGGTGTGGCGGATAACGTGATTTGTTTTGAAGCGCAAATACCACTGGCGCTTTCTCGCGCAGCACTGCGTGCCAGAGTAGAAGAGTGCTGGCATTTAACTGAACAAAATGCCATGTACGAAACCTTTATTCAGTCATTCCGCCCGCTGGTGCCGCTGTTAAAAGAGGCGGCAGACGAATTAACCCCGGAGCGTGCATTTCATATTCAGCTTTTACTGATCCATTTTTATCGCCGTGTCGTCCTTAAAGACCCATTGTTGCCGGAGGAGTTGCTTCCGGCTCACTGGGCAGGGCATACGGCGCGTCAGCTGTGTATCAACATTTATCAGCGCGTAGCGCCTGCTGCTTTAGCGTTCGTTAGTGAAAAAGGTGAAACCTCGGTCGGTGAACTGCCTGCGCCGGGAAGCCTGTATTTTCAACGTTTTGGCGGTTTGAACATTGAACAGGAGGCGTTATGCCAATTTACCAGATAGACGGTCTGACTCCGGTTGTACCAGAAGAGAGTTTTGTTCATCCGACAGCGGTATTGATCGGCGATGTTATTCTCGGCAAGGGCGTGTACGTTGGGCCAAATGCCAGCCTGCGTGGCGATTTCGGTCGTATCGTGGTGAAAGATGGCGCGAACATTCAGGATAATTGCGTTATGCACGGTTTTCCCGATCAGGATACTGTCGTGGAAGAAGATGGGCATATTGGTCATAGCGCTATCCTTCACGGCTGCATTATCCGCCGCAATGCATTAGTGGGTATGAACGCGGTAGTGATGGACGGTGCGGTGATTGGCGAGAACAGCATTGTTGGCGCTTCCGCATTTGTGAAAGCCAAAGCAGAAATGCCTGCTAATTACCTGATTGTCGGCAGCCCGGCAAAAGCGATTCGTGAACTTAGTGAGCAGGAACTGGCATGGAAAAAGCAGGGCACGCATGAGTATCAGGTGCTGGTGACACGCTGTAAGCAGACGTTACATCAAGTCGAGCCATTGCGGGAAGTTGAACCTGGCAGGAAACGCCTGGTATTTGATGAGAATCTGCGACCGAAACAGTAACAGATGTAAAATTATTTTGTCCTTTTAATTATAAAGCAGAGTTATGTTTCAGCTCTGCTTTATTTATTTTAGTATTAAATCATACCGTTTTTTTCATTATATGATTATTTATAATGGTAATTTGGTTTAATTTATAATATGTATAATATACACAATTCATATATTTCATGGTCTTTTTTTATTCATCTGAATTATAACTGTGAATTATCGTAAAGTATATTTGATTAGATAATAATCCACTGGCAATATAGGATGTCTTCAATGTTTTAAATAACTAATTGGTCGGGTTAGTGCATCCGGCTTTCTTTATATTCGCCAGAAGGATTTATTATGCAAAGGAAAACTTTATTGTCGGCCTGTATTGCATTAGCTCTGAGTGGTCAGGGTTGGGCGGCAGATATCACAGAGGTAGAAACCACCACAGGTGAAAAGAAAAATACTAATGTGACTTGTCCGGCAGATCCAGGAAAACTCAGTCCGGAAGAGCTTAAACGCTTACCCTCTGAATGCACCCCTTTAGTCGAACAAAACCTGATGCCATGGCTTGCCACAGGCGCTGCTGCGTTAATCACGACCTTAGCCGTAGTGGAACTAAACGACGATGATGATCATCATCATCGCAACAATTCTCCACTCCCACCGACGCCCCCTGATGATGATTCAGACGACACTCCAGTGCCCCCAACTCCTGGCGGAGATGAGATAATACCGGACGTTCCGGATGATACGCCTACACCTCCCAAACCGATTTCGTTTAATAATGACGTTATTCTCGATAAAACAGAAAAAACGTTAACTATTCGCGATTCAGTTTTTACTTATACCGAGAATGCTGACGGGACTATTTCTCTGCAAGATAACAGTGGTCGTAAGGCAACGATTAATCTTTGGCAGATTGATGAAGCGAATAATACTGTTGCCCTTGAAGGTGTGAGCGCAGATGGCACAACAAAGTGGCGATATAATCACAACGGTGAGCTTGTTATAACGGGTGATAATGCCACAGTAAACAACAATGGCAAAACCACCGTTGACGGTAAAGACTCCACCGGCACGGAAATCAACGGTAATAACGGAAAAGTTATCCAGGACGGCGATCTGGATGTCAGCGGCGGCGGTCACGGCATTGATATCACCGGCGACAGCGCGACGGTGGATAACAAGGGCACCATGACCGTCACCGATCCGGAGTCCATCGGTATTCAGATCGACGGCGACAAGGCGGTTGTTAACAACGAAGGCGACAGCACCATCAGCAATGGTGGCACCGGCACACAGATTAACGATGATGATGCCACGGCGAATAACAACGGCAAAACCACCGTTGACGGCAAGGATTCCACCGGTACAGAAATCAACGGTAATAACGGGAAGGTTATCCAGGATGGCGATCTGGATGTCAGCGGTGGCGGTCACGGGATTGATATTACCGGCGACAGCGCAACGGTGGACAACAAGGGCACCATGACCGTCACCGATCCGGAGTCCATGGGGATCCAGATCGACGGCGACAAGGCCATCGTCAATAACGAAGGCGAGAGCACCATCACCAACGGCGGCACCGGTACGCAGATTAACGGTGATGACGCCACGGCGAACAACAACGGCAAAACTACCGTTGACGGTAAAGATTCCACCGGTACAGAAATCAACGGTAATAACGGAAAAGTGATTCAGGGCGGCGATCTGGATGTCAGCGGCGGGGGCCACGGCATTGATATCACCGGTGACAGCGCGACGGTGGATAACAAGGGCACCATGACCGTTACCGATCCGGAGTCCATCGGTATCCAGATCGACGGCGACAAGGCGGTTGTCAATAACGAAGGCGACAGTTCCATCAGCAACGGCGGCACCGGTACGCAGATTAACGGAGATGACGCCACGGCGAACAACAGCGGCAAAACCACCGTTGACGGTAAAGACTCCACCGGCACGGAAATCAACGGTAATAACGGAAAAGTTATCCAGGACGGCGATCTGGATGTCAGCGGCGGCGGTCACGGCATTGATATCACCGGTGACAGCGCAACGGTGGACAACAAGGGTACCATGACTGTCACCGATCCGGAGTCCATCGGTATTCAGATCGACGGCGACAAGGCCATCGTCAATAACGAAGGCGACAGCACCATCAGCAACGGCGGCACCGGCACACAGATTAACGGTGATGACGCCACGGCAAACAACAACGGCAAAACCACCGTTGACGGTAAAGATTCCACCGGTACGGAAATCAACGGTAATAACGGAAAAGTGATTCAGGACGGCGATCTGGATGTCAGCGGTGGCGGTCACGGGATTGATATTACCGGTGACAGCGCGACGGTGGATAACAAGGGCACCATGACCGTCACCGATCCGGAGTCCATGGGGATCCAGATCGACGGCGACAAGGCCATCGTCAATAACGAAGGCGAGAGCACCATCACCAACGGCGGCACCGGCACGCAGATTAACGGTGATGACGCCACGGCGAACAACAACGGCAAAACTACCGTTGACGGCAAGGATTCCACCGGCACGGAAATCAACGGCAATAACGGAAAAGTTATCCAGGACGGTGATCTGGATGTCAGCGGCGGCGGTCACGGCATTGATATTTCTGGCGATAATGCCGCCGTCGATAACAAAGGCAATATGACCGTCACGGACGCAGACTCGATCGGTGTACTGATCAATGGCGACAACGCGACACTTGCCAATACTGGTGATGTGGATGTCAGTAATTCAGCGACGGGATTTGCTATTACCAGCGACGAGGGGAAAATCTCCCTCGCGGGAAGTATGCAGGTCGGTGATTTTTCAACAGGGCTGACATTAACTGGCGATAATAATAGCCTGACAATGGCAATGCAGGATCTTAATGTCGTTGGTCAGAAAGCTACAGGTATTAACGTCTCCGGTGATGCCAACACAATTGATATAACTGGTAATATTCTGGTTGATAAAGATCAGAGCGCAGACAATGCGGCAGAGTATTTTTATGACGCTTCCGTGGGCGTAAATGTCAGTGGTCATAATAACAATGTGACACTGGATGGTAAATTAACGCTTGTTGCGGATGGTGAAACTACCACACGTGATGTCTCGAATTTTGATGGTAGCCAGGAAAATATTTCTGGTCTTATTGTTTCCGGTGATGGTAACAACATCAATCTGAATGGCGGGATTGCATTTGTTGGTGAAATAAATGCGCTGACCGATGGTTCAGCCATTGCTAACAAACGGACTTTCTTCGGTAATACGCCACTTATTGGTATTGATGGTGAATCGAAGGTATATCTGAATGGTGACTCAACGATCAGTGGTGATCTGCAACTAGGATATGCAAGCCTTATCCAGTTAAAAAATAAAGCAGCTATTGAGATTGGCAGTGAAGCTACTTTCAATATGCGGGATATTGAAAATTATGATCATTACTATGCACAAACACCACAGATTATAAAGGCAGAAAGTAGCTCTGAGGTCATAAATAACGGTAATGTTGATATCTGGAATATCAGTTTTGCTGGTATCTTTGGCGAAAATACCACAGGTATCAATAACGGGAATATCACACTTTCTCTGTATGATTATGCCTCAACTAATACGCCAGCACCGGAACCAGATAACACGGCCTTCTTGACCTCTAACGGCGGCAGCGCAGTAAACAAAGGGGTAATTACCTCAAAAGTAATGGAGCAACATAGCGTTGTTAATATGGCTGCACTCACGGGGTCAACGGATCAGCGCGTGTTTAATAACAGCGTAGCAAGCATGATGGGGATGGAGGCGTATAATAAAGGCTCTGTTCTCAATGCCGAAGATGCTGTCATTGATATGTATGGACGCGGTAGCATTGGCATGTTAGCCATCGATAACTCAACGGCGGATAATGCAGGCAATATTACGGTGGATACGTTATGGATTGATGACAATGACACCACCAGTTTGCATACCGATCTTCCGGGGGCAACGGCAAAAGATTATGGCGTTGGTATGGCAACCGGGACAGACACCGGGGGTGGCGCTCGTAACAACGCTATTGCGACCAACCTGGAAGGTGGTGTAATTACTGTATATAACGCAGGTGCCGGTATGGCCGCCTACGGTAACAGTAATATGGTTATTAACCAGGGAATCATTAACCTCGAGAAAAATGCAGATTACGATGCAAACCTGGGTAGTAATACGCTGGTAGGGATGGCAGTGTATAAAGGTGCTACGGCAATAAACGACCAAACTGGTGTAATCAATATTAATGTTGATACGGGCCAGGCGTTTTATAATGATGGTACAGGCATTATCCTCAACTATGGTGAGATTAATCTCAACGGAGCGGAAATTGATAGCACCGACTCTCATTATGGTGCTCCTGCAGAGAATCTGGAACTGTTATCTGAATTGAGTGCCAGTGGAGAGAACATTACAAAAACAGTTATCCGAGATGGCTTTGTTACCATTAAACCGCTGGCTAATTATGGTACAGAAATACTGAACGGCGATGTCGATGCCAACCTATGGTTATATAACGAGGATAAGGCCAGCCTGACAGTTAATGGTGATTTGAATATTGTCCAGGGGCTGGAAAACAGCGGGAGCATGGATGCCGACAAGCTTACTGCCAATGCCAGTGTTTACAATCGCGCCTCGGGCAGTATGACAACCGAACTGTTAATGTTAAAAGGCGGGTCTGCCTTCTTCAATGAGGGAAGCTTTAGCGGAGTAATTAGCGGTGATAGTTATAAACAAAACGTTGTAAATACGGGGGAGATGACAACTGTCACAGATGGTAGTGCCTTAATTAACGGCAGTTTCGTACTTTATAATGAAGCCGGTTCAACGCTTACAAATAGCGGCAATGCTATTGCGGGAGGGGAAAATGCCATCGTTAATATCACACGCACCAGTGATTCTCTTTCACAGGTTAACCGCGGAAAAATTACCGCCACAAACGGTTACAGTGCGATTAAAACTGCCAGCACAGCCTCTAACAGCAACGGCAAATGGATTTGGAATACAGAAACCGGTGTAATTAATGGTATCAATCCAGATGCTCCACTGATTGATTTAGGTCGCGGGTATAATTTTGCTAACGCCGGAACAATTAATGTTCAGGGTGATGGTTCAGTTGCTATTAGCGGAGGCACCACCAGCTATACTGTTCAGTTAGTGAACAGCGGCACAATTAACGTGGGTACTGAACAGGGCAAAGCAGATGGAAGCAACGGTGAAGGTCTGATTGGCATCAAAGGAAATGGTTCTGCAACAACGATTAATAATACTAAAGACGGTGTCATTAACGTTTATGCAGATAATTCATGGGCGTTTGGTGGTTCCACTAAAGCGATTGTGAATAATGGGATAATCAACCTGTTGTGTAATATTGGTTGCGAGATTTATGCGCCAAATACCACAGGGACGAGAAACAGTCAGGATGGAACTGCGGATATAATCGTACCGGTCGCTTCTGCGACGCCTGGGCAAGGTAATGTTCCTGCGGCACCAGTCAATGCTGTAAGTCAGCAAAAACTTACCAATTACACTATTGGTACTAATAGCGACGGAAGTTCCGGCACCTTGAAAGCCAATAACCTTGTTATCAGTGACAACGTCAAGGTAAATACTGGCTTTAGTGCAGGAACTGCTGATACTACCGTGGTGATTGATGATGTTTTCAAAGGTGAAAATATCAGCGGCGCGGAGAATATCACTTCCTCTTCAGTTGTCTGGAACGCTAAAGGTAGTACCGATGCCAGCGGCAACGTTGACGTCACTATGAGCAAAAACGCTTATACCGATGTGGCGACCGATGCTTCGGTGAATGACGTCGCGAAAGCACTGGATGCGGGTTACACCAACAACGAGCTGTATACCAGCCTGAACGTCGGCACGACTGCCGAACTGAACAGCGCCCTGAAACAGGTCAGCGGTAGCCAGGCGACCACGGTATTCCGCGAAGCGCGTGTGCTCAGCAACCGCTTTAGCATGCTGGCAGATGCCGCACCGAAAGTGGGTAACGGTCTGGCGTTCAACGTGGTGGCGAAAGGCGATCCGCGCGCGGAGCTGGGGAACAATACCGAGTACGACATGCTGGCACTGCGTAAAACCATTGACCTGAGTGAAAGTCAGACCATGAGTCTGGAGTACGGTATCGCTCGTCTCGATGGCGACGGTGCGCAGAAAGCTGGCGATAATGGTGTTACAGGCGGTTACAGCCAGTTCTTTGGCCTGAAACATCAGATGTCCTTCGACAATGGCATGAACTGGAACAACGCATTGCGTTATGACGTTCACAACCTTGACAGCAGCCGTTCGATTGCATTTAGCAACACGAACAAAACTGCTGATACCGACGTGAAACAGCAGTACCTGGAGTTCCGCAGCGAAGGAGCGAAGACTTTCGAACCGAGCGAAGGGCTGAAGGTCACACCATATGCGGGTGTGAAACTGCGTCACACACTGGAAGGTGGCTATCAGGAGCGCAATGCCGGAGACTTTAACCTGAATATGAACAGTGGTAGCGAAACGGCGGTGGACAGCATCGTCGGGCTGAAACTGGACTATGCAGGTAAAGACGGCTGGAGCGCTAGCGCTACGCTGGAAGGCGGGCCGAACTTGAGCTACGCGAAGAGCCAGCGCACAGCAAGCCTGGCAGGTGCAGGCAGTCAGCACTTTAACATCGATGACGGTCAGAAGGGCGGCGGCATCAACAGCCTGGCAAGTGTCGGCGTGAAGTACAGCAGCAAAGAAAGTTCGCTGAATCTGGATGCGTACAACTGGAAAGAGGAAGGCATCAGCGACAAAGGCGTGATGCTGAACTTCAAGAAAACGTTCTAATTTTTAGCACGTGATACACAAACCGCAATGCTGATACAGGTTGCGGTTTTTTATTGCCGGATGCGATGCTTTAGGCGTTTTGTTTTGGTGTCTTCAAGGACAATAGAGCAACTCATCCAGTAATCTTGTTTACGCCTTCGCATTATTTATCTCTTTTCGTTTCTATACTGATTTTTCTTAATCCGTTTTATTACAGGGCAGGGTGCGATGAGCAGCAACACATTTACTCTCGGTACAAAATCCGTTAACCGTCTTGGTTATGGCGCGATGCAACTGGCAGGCCCTGGGGTTTTTGGCCCCCCAAGAGATCGCCACGTTGCTATAACCGTGCTGCGCGAGGCGCTGGCATTGGGCGTCAATCATATTGATACCAGCGACTTTTATGGTCCGCACGTCACCAATCAGATTATCCGCGAAGCGCTACATCCTTACTCTGACGACCTGACAATTGTCACTAAAATTGGTGCACGACGTGGTGAGGATGCTTCCTGGTTGCCCGCATTTTCTCCGGCAGAGCTGCAAAAAGCGGTACACGATAATCTACGTAATCTCGGCCTGGACGTACTGGATGTGGTTAACCTGCGCGTCATGATGGGGGATGGTCATGGCCCGGCGGAAGGATCGATTGAAGCCAGCCTGACCGTGCTGGCAGAGATGCAACAACAAGGCCTGGTAAAACATATTGGCCTGAGCAACGTCACACCGACGCAGGTCGCAGAGGCGCGTAAGATTACCGAAATCGTCTGTGTGCAGAACGAATACAACATTGCTCATCGTGCTGATGACGCAATGATTGATGATTTGGCCCGCGTTGGCATTGCTTACGTGCCGTTCTTCCCGCTTGGGGGCTTTACGCCGCTGCAATCCTCCACACTTTCGGATGTAGCAGCGAGCCTGGGCGCAACACCAATGCAGGTGGCGCTGGCGTGGCTGTTACAACGTTCACCGAATATTTTGCTGATCCCAGGGACATCTTCTGTTGCGCATTTACGGGAGAATATGGCTGCTGAAAAATTGCATCTTTCTGAGGAAGTGTTGTCTACGTTGGATGGTATTTCGCGAGAATAACGAGTCAGGCGCTCGCAGATTGTGCTTAAGGAAGAGCACAAAGCGATAGAAAACAGGTAAGCGGATTGAGATGTGGACTGAATATCTACAGTCCACATCAAGATCGTGTCCGGTTATTCAGCAACAATACTGTCGATAGCTGCTTTCGCGTCAGACTGCGCTTTCGCTGCCATTTCA
>SKEY01001671.1_pt1 | contig 27326 bp, 23 predicted proteins | sample 4843871 | NCBI WGS metagenome assembly SKEY01 (sample SAMN11008797, study PRJNA524170) | human gut metagenome | biome: Human fecal sample; material: Feces; isolation source: fecal sample from pouch patient p36 | host: Homo sapiens | place: Israel: Tel-Aviv | collected 2016-12-04 | reverse complement strand
ATTGAATAAATATCTCAAATAAAATTCGTAAAACAATAATTTGACGAGTTTTAGCCTTAGAGAAAAAAGTGTATTCTGAAAAGTTGTAAACAGATATTTATAGTCTAATTTTTTCCAAAGAATAAAAAATTGTCAAAGTTTATCCATGCTTGATACCTTAATCTATGGTATATTATCATTAAGGAGGTGTGTAAAATGGCAACTAGAATTAAACGAATACGCGAACAGCAATTACTTAGTCCTGAATTTATTGCTAAACAGCTATCAATCTCCCTTGATGAATATAGAGATATTGAATTCAGTGATTTTAATAATCTAGATTCAAAACTTCAAAATAAGCTTTGTATTCTATTTGGTGTTGAAGCTGTAGATTTAGTTGAAAAAAGCAGAAGCGATATTAACGTTGACACTCTCGGGTTTGCAAGATCATTTTCACACATCAATGACAAAGACAAACATGAGATAAAAAAAATATTAACTTTCAAAAAAAAGTATATTGAAGAGATGTGCTAATGAAAACTTGCTTGCTAAATTGTAATTTTAATATATATGAAACTTCTGATACGCCAGAATCGTTAGCCAAGAAAGCTCATTTTCGCTATTTTGGTAGAGAAGTAAATATGAGTGATTTACCTATTGATCCCTTCAAAGTTTTAAAAGAAAGCGGTGCTGTTTATAGCATCGTTGACTTTGATAAACTAGAAGGGTTTTATTTATTACCGGAAAATGATGAACCTGCATTTGTTGGAATAAATAAAAATCGTCCAGTTACTAGACAAAGATTTACAGGAGCTCATGAGCTATGCCATCACCTAAAAGATAATCAAAGCATTCTTTGTAAAACAGGTGATACTGTTGGAATAGAAGTTTTTGCTAATAAATTTGCTAGCGAATTTTTAGTTCCTACTTCTATTTTAAGAGATATTTTGAAACTCAATCCAATTTGCAGAACCGATTTGGATGAGGTACTTAAATTAAGTGTCAAATTTGGTGTTAGCTTTCAATCCATGTTAATTAAAGTATCTAGTGTTTTAAATTGGAGAGATATCGACATTGGCAAGGTGTCAAAAAAATATAAACCAAATAAAAAGAAGACTGAATTAGGATTGAGCAGTGATTCTATCTTATACCAGCAAATATTAAACAGTTATCAGTTTATAAAAATAAAGCCACCTCAAAAAATAAAAACTGACTTCTTGCGATATGTAATAACAAATGATCATCGTATTGAAAACGGATCACTTAGCGACACTAGAATTAGTGAAATACTGACTTTAATAAGGCTTAACGGTGTGAAGGCAGTAAGAAGTGAGTTGACTTCAAATGAATCCGAAGTTATAGGACAATATCTAATGTATAACCAGATATTTGATGAAGTTCCTATGAGAGATTCATACCTTTCATTTTTATCTTTGCATAGGAAATTTTATGAATGTGCGCCATTTCCGGAAGCTGGTGGATGTTTTAGAGAAGCTAATGCTAGAATAAGCGGAACTAGCGTTAAAACAAGTGATCCTGAAAAAATTGGACTTTCTGTTTATCAAGTCGGTCAAGAATCAAATAAATGTTTAAAAGAAGTTAACGAAGACGATATCAGTTCTTCGATTAAAGAATTTTGCTCACTACATCATAAATTGACCGTAATACATCCTTTTCAAGATGGGAATGGAAGGACAACAAGAGCTTTTTTGAATCTTCAGCTATTATCAATTTCCGTACCACCAATTTATATTTTGGAAGGCGAGAAGAGTCTGTACAGAAACGGTTTGGTGGAATTAGATCGCTGCACGGATTTGGAAAGTAACTTATTATTTGATTTTATTCTTCAGAAAATTATAAATAACTATTCAATATTTTTACCAACAAATGAAGAATAAACATTCATGCTAGTTTCTCGATAATAATTAGCACGAAATCGAGATGCTTAGCCTTGGCACATCAATAATTTTAGACGAAAAAACTCTTCTATTCCGTAAAACACAATAAATAAAGTCAAAAGACTCCTCCTAACGTCTCTTTTGACTTTATTTATTAGGTGTGTACTTTTGTCAGTGCCCGAGGAACTCACGAGTTAGCTAACACTTTGACTTGTCCTCGAACCTTCTCAGCATATCATGATAACCGTCTGCTTTAGCATTTAGGTTTTTTCAAGCCTTTCCTACTTAACCTCCGAACCTGACAAAATAGTTGTTAACAATCAATTTAATATATCAAATTGATTTTTTTGTAGTTGCGACTCAAGTGCACTAGCTTCAATCCCAATCTCCTTTGCTAATCCATCAATAATTGATTGATAATAACTCCGTTGTAATTCCCTAGAGTTCTCAACTGTAAAAGGAAAATCTGATTCTAATAAGATTCTTGATAAAGGCACTTTTTTCATCAGTAATTTGCCTTTCTTAGTTAATAGCATATTCGAGTTGAACGAGAAGTAGCACCCTAGCTTAACGGCCTCTTCAACCTCTCTCTCATCACCCTGAAACCAATGAAGTATTTTCTTTCCACCCTCATATTGCTTCAAGAGTTCTAAAACCTTTTTCTCAGCTTTTCTCGAATGGATTGTAAAAATCTTATTAGATTCGTTAGTAGCCATCTGTAGAATCTTTTCAAATACTTCTATTTGAATGACTAATGATTGTTTGTTCCGATTGCTAGCATCAATTCCCACTTCACCTATATAGCGCGTTTTACCTATCTGAGATTGGAACTTTTTCAATTGATTAGGAAACTGAAAAATTAACTCTGGGTGATAACCCAAAGCATGTTTGAGGTACTTTGTTTCTAGAATAGTCGCTTTATTTTTTTCAAATAATGATGGTAAATTTGTCACCGCAAGTGTATATATCTTTTGCTGATTTATTTGTTGAACCATCCTCGTTCGATCCTCAGCTAAATCTACATGACAATGTGTATCAAAGTAGTTCATCGTTTTATACCTCGTTAATTAATTTCTCAATCTCACACATTCCGATAGAATAAACACGTGCATATCTCTTTAAACTTCCTACTTCAAGAGGCCCCGAGTATTGAACACGAGAAATTGGATTGGAACGCTGATTCTCAAAGATAGCAATTTTTAAAGCGTTTAATGTTTCTCTCCCTACAGTGTTTTAATATTTTTTATAACGATAAGGAGTAGTATCTTGAATATCTGATGATAGGATAGAAGCTCTTCTTATTGTACACGGAAGACAATACCCACAATGAATAGGTTCTGAGAATCCACTCCATCTTGCTTGTTCAGGATGAGAACAAGACATGGTATTGGCAAGATTCTGATTTAAAAAAGACTGATCTAGACATTGCTGGACCATCTCTCCTTTAGTTAATAACTGGTACGGATTTACTATCGAAATATTAATTCCCACAAATTCAAGAATTTTTCTAAATAAGTTCATATAGTAAGGATGCGTTGTTCTTGTACTACTACTGCCATTTCTCGATTCAAATAATGGTACATTTAACGATACAAATCCATTTTCAGGAATTATTAATTGTCCGCCACTATGTGTCAGAGCAATAGCATGAGAGAAAAACATAAATGATCGACTTCTAGTTGTAGGTTCATCCAATCCTGTTAATGATTTCATTGCAGTTGCATAAAACGATACAAAATTGCAATCGGAGAGTTTTTCAAATTTTTCTATGAGCTTTGTTTGAAGAACCTGTTGATAGTCCTTGGTTCCTTTGCTCCCACCCCCATAATGACTAACAAAAATAGGAGAAAACTCATTGTCGGAAGTCAGCATATCAATAGCACCAATAAAAGAATCTAATCCACCAGAAAACATACAAACATTTTTTCCGATTCCCTCATCATCCATATAAAAATCCATCTTACGAAGTTTTATCTCATTTTCACTATATTCTCTTTTTTTAAAAATTATTGTCCAAGTGTCACCAGTAAGAAAAGAGAGCATTTCTTCTAGAACTTTTTGAGCTACTTTCCATTTTTCAAGTAATAATACATAAATGGTCATATTAATTTCTCTAGTCCATCCATCTTTGGCACTTGAACGAGGAATTCTACGGTCGGCTGCGTATATAAAATTGGAAATTGATAAAAGATCAATTCTAGCATCATCCAGTACTGAGAAAAATCTATTATTACTTCTGCTAAAGAAAGTATCACGAAAATCTTCTGGAGAGTCTAGATTCACGGTAAACGCTAAAGAAGAACAACTGATATTTGAGATATTTTTATTCATAGTTTCCACCTATTATTTCCATTACCCCTTCAAAAACGGTGTCAATAATTTTATCAGTTGGTTGATTAAGCTGCGAATTCTTCAACATTACATAAATTTTACTGTCAACAAAATCTCTCAATTCCTGCTCCTTTAGAGATAGCATCTCAGGATCTTCAACATATTTTTCAACACCATAACCAAGGTCTTTCAATAAGAGACCCGTTATATAATTTTTTAGATACTCACAAAGTAAATCATCAATAAATTCGCTCGATATGCTATTTGCTTCTTCAATATCAAGATTCTGTTCATCAATCATGTCATAGAATGTCATCATGGTATCAATTGTTGCTTTTCGTGCTACAGCTTCTTCCTTTGACTTACCTATTGGAGCAATAATTCCAGCCAATTCCGAAAGAGCTTCATCCAAAGTTTTCCCTTCGGATAAAAGGCGAAATGAATCTAATGTAGCCTTTAGCCCGATATCATTAACTTGAGCTATGAAATCATTAATTCCAGAAAATCCTGCTTTACCACCGATTGACGAGTTCGCCAAAGCTTTCGCTCCACCACTGGCTTTTACGTATTTTCCAAACAGTGAAGACGGATCTCCACCTGAATTGTTCATATATTTTCCAAATTCCGTCTTTGCATTTTTCCAACTATTATCATTGTAATCATCCGGTAAAAGTGGATTCTTGCTTGGACCACCAAATGACGAAGATGTTCCCATTTAATTCACCCCTGTTTTTTTAGAATATTTTCCAGATTACTATTCTGACCTCGCCATTTGTCTATCAAATCTACTAATTTTTTATCATTATTATCTTGCCCAAGATAATTCTGAAATAATACACCCGCTGCACTTGGAATTTTTTTACCGCTTAGTGAGTTAAGAAAATAAATCGTTTCATCCAGTACATCTGCATTATTAGAAATCCACTCAAAAAGATTTTGAAAATCTTTAGAACTATACATATCCTTACTACTTGATAGATTGTCCGACAAAATTCTGGCAATTTCTACCTTATCAAATCTTTGAATAGTGTCTTTTTTTTCGATTGCGGAATTTAGACTAGCCGATCCCTTTGATTGCAAGAATTTCAATATTGTTTGACCATTTTTACTAAGTTTAAGAGTACCAATACTAGCTTGATTTTTTTGTGTGTCACGAGTGAAGAACAAATACTCTCGTAAATCAGCCTCCTTTAATGACGGTGTTATTGTTAACCAATTTTTTCCCCACTCATCTTGGAAAAAAGTATTTAGTGGATTTTGTGGACTACGTATATCCTTTTCCAAATCCTCTAATTCTTCAACAATGCCTGTTTCGGATTTGTTTGAAAGAATACTTATTTGCTCGTATGCTGCTGGTTTAAAATATTCTAGAAGCATAATTTTTGTTAATATTTTTCTATCTAATTCAATGCCATAAGATTTAGCCATAATTTCACGCATTTTCATAGTATTCAAAAATCTTTTACATTGTCTTGGATTTCCATTAAGCCCTACTGCTAACAGTCTAGATAATTGAAGAGCAATAGTATACACTTCTTTTAATTCGTCGAAGTATTCCTCTTCAGAATACCCCGATAAAGCCTTCTGTAATTCAAACTTAAGCCTTTTTTCTATTCTCTCGGTGTTAATTTGGATGAATATTGATCCTGATAAACCTTCATCTTCGAAAGAATCTTCCAAAAGTAAACAGAAGATATAGTATTCGACTTCTTTCGCATTTAATTGCGGAATTTTAATAGGGTATTGTACAAGTTTTTCAAGGTACTCTTGACCAATATCAATTTGTCTTCCTTCTATTTCAGCAAACTTTCTTTCAACTGAATATGAAATATGTCGTTCATCTGCACCGATTATAAAAACCGTATTTCCAGTAAAAACAAAAAGTCTCATCGCTTCTAAGGTTTCAATAATCGTATCAGGACTACATCGGTCAAGTTCATCAATAAAAACTACTAATTTCTCAATTTTACTTGCTAAAAGAAGTTCAGCGAACTCCGCTTGGAATTTTTTTAAATCCTTCCGTAATTCATTATGGTTTAACTCGTCCCTAACATGATTAGTCACCTTTTCTAATTGACTTTCAGAGATTTCTTGATTACTCAAAGTAGTTAATTGCTTAACCGTCTCCCCAATTACAGTACCAATACCTCCTGTTGCTAGAACATCTGCCGTAATAGCTGCACCTTTTTTGAACAATTTTATTTTATCGACACTTCTATATAATCCCTTAAGAATCTCAGTGGCTTTTTTACTCAATCCTTCACGAGCGCTAATAGTATCTAAAATACTTTCTAAAAGAACAGATTTGGCATCTTCATAGCCCTCGAACATCCAACCATTAAAGTTTAAGACATCAATCTTTTCGCTGCTTCTCTTTTCCGTTAAATTTTTAATAGCCATTTTAATTAGACTAGATTTTCCTGAACCCCAGTCACCATAAACTCCAATAGTTGCTGGAAGTAATTTTTTATTATCTATTAATTCTGTTAACAACTCTGTTAAGTAACCAAAATTCAGATAATCTATCTCAGTTTCACTATCTCGCCACATATTTATTCTCCCTTTTAAAATTTTTCCACTCATATCTTTACATACTTTTTGAAGCACAGAAATAGAAGTGCTATTTATCTATCAAACCACTCAGAAATCTCATCCGGTGTCTTCTCTACGTACAATTTCATTAACTTTGGTCGTATAGACTGAAATATCCGTACCAATTCTTCTCCACCAAACAGAGTACAAAATGGCTTAGCCATCAGATCTTGTGATAGATCAGAAATCATCCTTTCCGTGGCTTTATCGTCATCTAACACATTGATTAATTTTCCAATCAAATATTCTTCTGAAAATTCAATACTTCCTTTTCCCGCAAGACTATCTATCGAATTCTTTACCATTTTAATGATTTTGTCTTTTTCGCCAAACTTTATTTCGCCGCTCATTTCAATAAAGTCATTCGTATCCGATGCAATAATCATTGCTGTCTCTTCTTTTTCTTTATCGGTTAGCTCTTTCAATTTATTTGAATTGACAACTTGTTCATTCACGATATCTGATACATAGCGCATCATAATCTTTGGCAAAATATCGGCAAAGCAATCATCAATAAATTCTTCCATTGGATAGCCAACTTCATTTTCCCATCCTGGATTTTTAAACTCACCAGTAAAAAACTCTTCTCTGATTTCATTCACCACTTCAGGATAAGCTTTTACCAATTTACCCTGCCCTTTTAACTTCAAGTAGTCTGCAATATATTCTTCAATATTTCCAAAATAAAACCAACCTACCGGTTTCCCACTAATACTCGATAATTGATTAATCACATTTTCAGGTGCCAACGCATAGCCTTGAACATAGGAACTAATCGTTGGTTTTTTTATCCCCAAGCGGTTGCCCAACTCCGTAAAGGACAGATCCATACTCTCTTTGATTTCCTTAATTCGTTGTCCTACCTTCACTTTATCAGGTTGTAATAAACCAAACATAGTTTACTTGCTCCTTGTCATTTTTTTCTATTATATCACTCGTATAAAATTTCGTATATGTTTTTTTGCTAAATCTCTTGACTTCGTATAAACAAACGTATAAAATACAAATCATAGATGGCCATCTATATTTTTTTAAACCAATCGTATAAATTATCGTATATCCAAAAAGGAGGGCTATTATGCCAATTAAAATCAATGATCTCACTTTACCAAAAGAAAAACTCGAAAAAGAATACCAAGTCGTCAACGTCACTCGCTGGCAAAAAGACGGAGAAATTTTAGGTTGGAGTTATGAATGTATCCTACCAAAACTCCGCTACGAAAAAATCAGTGTCAAAGTCAAATCTGAAAATCCCGTGATTACTCCGGAAGAACTTACCCAACAAGGTTTAGCCATGGTTACATTTGCCAATTTAGTGATTGCACCTTGGGGACGATCAAATGGTCAATTCGTTAGTTACGGCTTATCAGCCACGGCAGATGCGGCAACTTTGATTCCGAAAAAACAAGGCCCTGCTACGCAAAACTAATTTTCCTATGGGTTTGTTGGGCGGTTAGGACGAAACGGCGGGGCAGCGCCATAGAGCCGCTTCTGTCCGTTAAGACCGCCCAATAAATCCATGGGCTGGAAGGACTGCTTTGCAGGACTTCCCCTTAACTTGATTTATAGAACAACATCTAGAGAAAATAAACGGATCATTGACAATTGAATAAACAACAAGGAGTGATGATTTTTGAAGGCTTATAATCAGAAAATCATTGAAACTCCCACGTACCTTGAAATTTATGATTATGAAGCAATCATTACTCCTAAACAAAAATCAGACAAAAATGAAACCAATCCAAAACGAAAAAAAGAATTAGCTTGGCTTTATGAAGAAGAAAACACCATCACTGATAAGAGAAAAAACTATGATGAATTATCTGCTCAAGGACAATACGACAGCTTAAAACGAAAACAAAAACACTATCAAAATATGCGATTTGAAATTGCTCGACTCGTGGATATGAACTTTGACAATCAGACAAAATTTTTAACTCTCACTTTCAGAGAAAACATTCAAGACATTGCCTATGCGAATAATGAATTTAATAAATTTATCAAACGACTAAACTACGAACTCTATCACACAAAAAAATCTAAGCTAAAATACCTTGCCACGTGGGAAAAACAAGAACGAGGCGCCATCCATTATCACATTATCCTGTTTGACTTTCCTTTTATCTCCGTCAATCGCCTTACTACCATCTGGGGACATGGATTTGTCAAAATCAACAAGATTGATGTGGATAGTATCGAAAATCGTGGACGCTATATCAGTAAATATTTTGATAAGGACTTGGATATGAAAGAGCATAAGAAAAAAGCGTTCTTCAAATCTCAGAATCTCAAAATACCTAGTGTCAAAAAACAACTCGTGGATCAACCTTTTGATACCACAAATCAAGACGTGCTTTATACCAATGAGTATCTTGTAAGACGTCCAATATTTTACAGTGCTGTTAATGAAGATGGGAATCCAGAACAAGTGATGGATTTTCAAGAAAGCATTGTTCGTTATACCAAGATAAAAAAATAATTCATTATTCCCTACGCAAAATTCAAAGGAAGTGAGAATATGACCGAAATGAAAATTTTACTCAGTGATGACCAGATGGGCATCATTTCTACTCAACTATCTGATTTAATCACAACTGAAATCGAAAAAATTAAGACACAGGAAAACCTGCAACACCGCTATATGAATAAAAAACAAACTTGTAACTATCTACAAGTTTCCAATAATACGTTAGATGGCTGGATTAAAGATGGCTTGCCCTTCATTCAAATCCACGGATCAAATAGATTTGACCGTATCGCCATTGATCAATGGCTAGCAAGCCTAGCAAAATAATTCCGACATCGTTATACTCCATGTAGTATTTGATTTCGGCTCGCAAATTCGGAGGGAAATACTATGGCAATTAGCAAAACAGAAAATGAGACTTACCGTTTACGGCTTTACTATCCACAAGATATTCAAGAGATGATAGGCGTAAACAAACTTTATTCCAAAACTTTCAAAACTAGAAAGGAGGCAAAAGCAGCAGAAATTGATTTTTATGCCAAGATTAAAGAGCTACGGGAAAACAAAGAAAAGAATGCTTTTGAACTAGGTGGTGAAGCACTGTTCAAAGCTTTCTATGAAGATATCTGGATCGATGCTTATACAGCTGGTTTAACTTCTCGAAACACGAAGTCTCCTACTCCTGTGACAATTGCGAATACAAAAGATATTTTTCGACTTCACATCTTACCAATGTTTGGGAAATACACATTGAACTATTTGAATCAAAATAAAGCTTTCGTTCTAAAAATCATGACACAAAAGGCTGCCGAATACGCAAACTTCAAAATACTACGTAGCTACGTGAATTCTATTTTCGATTGGGCGGAAGAACTTGAATACATCGAACGAAATAAACTAGAAAAATCGCTTAAACGAATTAACGCTACTAAGAAAAACCAATTGCAAGAAACAAAAAAAGAAGAAGATTTATACCTCTCCTTTGAACAACTTCAAGAATGGTTAACTGCCGTCCAAAGTGATTATGAAAGTGGGCAATTGACTTTACAGGACTATGTATTATTTCTGACTACCTTCTTTTTATCTGATCGAAAATCAGAAACTTACGCTATCAAATGGAAGAACGTGAATTTCACTACTTCCCAGATTACGATTGGCAAAGCCTTAGATAAATTCGGCAATGAAAAAAGTACTAAAGGGAATAAAACGACAATTTTCCATATTCCAAATGAACTAAAGCAATTACTTCAGCAGTGGAAAGTCCAACAAAAAGAAGAACTATCTCAATTTGAAATCGAACAAACCGAAGAACAGCTACTCTTTACCTTCTTTGATGATAAAGGGAATATCAATCAAAGACTTCATACAGATTATTTGAACTACCGTATGAAATCCATTGAGCGACGACATAAGAACCTTACCCATGCGACTCCACACAAGTTACGGCATACTGGGGCAACTTTAGCCAAACAAGCTGGTGTCGCTCTAGAACAGATTTCTGAAGCATTGACTCACAGCGATACCAATATCACAAGAACTTATGTAAATACACCAAATGTGATTCAAATGCCCATTGGTGAAATTGCCTATCGTAAATTGTCTCAAAAAGAGTCAGACCGGAATGGTGTCAACAATGGTGTCAACTCAAAAAAAGACGCTTCGCAAAGTGAATTGCGAAACGCCTGAAAGTACTGATATGAAGCTGTTTTTAACGCTTAGAGAATTGAGATGCTTTACGAGCTTTTTTAAGACCTGGTTTTTTACGTTCAACCATACGTGCGTCACGAGTAAGTAACCCAGCGCGTTTTAAAGCAGAACGGAAGTCAGGATCTACTTGTAACAATGCACGAGCGATTCCGTGACGGATAGCTCCTGATTGTCCAGCATAGCCACCACCGTTTACGTTTACGATTACATCGTAAGCGCCTTTTGTTTCAGTTACGCCAAATGGTTGGTTGATAACTTCACGCAAGTCAGCATGTGGAATATATTCTTCTACGTCTTTTTTGTTTACAGTAATTTTACCAGTACCTGGTACTAAGCGTACGCGGGCAACTGCATTTTTACGACGGCCTGTGCCGCTATATTGTACTTGTGCCAATGAATTTCCCTCCTTAAATTAAGTTCGTGATATCTAATACTTCTGGTTGTTGTGCAGCATGTGGATGCTCAGCTCCACCGTATACGTTCAATTTAGTAAATTGTTTACGTCCTAAAGTGTTTTTAGGTAGCATACCTTTTACAGAAGTTTCGATAAGACGGCGAGAGTTTTTGTCGCGTAATTCACCAGCAGTCACTGATTTTAATCCTCCAGGATACATTGAGTGACGGTAGTAAATTTTGTCTGTAGCTTTTTTACCTGTTAATTTTACTTTATCAGCGTTAATTACGATTACGAAATCTCCAGTATCCACATGTGGTGTGAATGTTGGTTTATTTTTACCACGTAGTACAGAAGCAACAACTGCTGATAGACGTCCTAAAGGAACATCTGTTGCATCTACTACGTACCATTTACGTTCTACTTCGCCAGCTTTGGCCATATATGTTGTACGCACGTTTCTTTCCTCCAATTTTGTTTTCGATGTTTGACATACACTTGAGTTTCCGGGGCTCATTGTGGGGCAAACAATACCATTTAATATTTTACCTTCAATCACTGATAAAGTCAATGTTTTTCTGCGCTTTCAGAAAATAGATTTTCACTTATTTTTTTGTGCCTTTTAAACAGAAAAAAACCGCCAACGTCAACGTCAGCGGCTTTGGGAGTTGTTTTAAATTATGCGTCAATACCAGGCGCTTTGCCAAGTTTGGCTTGTAACATCCAAATATTTTTTTCGATGTCTGTTTTGTTTGCGATGAAAATGTCTTGTGTGCAGTCGTCGCCTTCTTCACCAGAAACTTCGATTCCTTTTGCGTAAAGGTCTGCTAAGTAACGGTAGCCTGCTACTAATTTTTCCATACGTTCTGGAATGGTGCGGTCCCAGTTACCAATTTCATCTTCAATTTTTGTATTTTCTGCGAATTCACGCAATGTTGAGAATGGAGAGCCGTCCAATGTGATTAAACGTTCTGAAACAACATCTAATTGCTCATTGATTTGATCCATGTATTCATCCATTTGTGGGTGAAGTGTTAAAAATTCAGGTCCACGCATATACCAATGTGTTTGATGAATTACCACGGAAAATTGGCTTAAATCTGCAACGAGTTGGTTCAAAATTTCTTTTGTTTTTTCAAATTTCATTCTTTGTCATCCTCCTAAATATTATTTCTACACTCTTAGTGTAATATGAATTGTGAAAAAAGTACACTGAAAACCTTTCTTTTTTAAAATTATTATCAAATTATAATAATTACAATTAAGAATCTAATTAATTTCCTGAAATCGCTGTTCTTTCATCCGCAGTGACGACTTTTTGTTCCGCTTGAGTGAGGATTGTGTCGAGTGCCTCTGTCAACTGGTCAGTATCTTCTTTTCCTGTGACGAAAGCTAAAAAAAACTGATTAAGTCTCAGTTGCTCCACTGCCGGTAAATACCATTGCCCTTCTACTTGCTTAACCGTTAATGGCAGTTCAACTGGCTCATGGCTGACATTGATTTGTCGGATTTCTTTTTTTAAAACGGCTAACGTGTGCTGCATGTCTAGCGCTTGTGTCGCCTGTTGCGTTTGCTGAAGAAGAGCAGTGGTTGTATCTTCAATCGCCGTCACAAAATCTAAGCCCTTAATCTGAAAAGTGATTGTCGCTTGTCCATTCAATTCTTTCGTGGCTACTAGTTGATATGACGCTTTTTTCTTCACTTGAGCCAGTAATTCTGCGCTAAGCTTCTGGGCTTCAGTTTCGGTGACTTCAGCGTTCATTTCTTTTAAGCTATTGAAAAATTGCTTCTGGAACTGTTGACGGCTCGTCTGCAAATGCTCCGCCAAGACTTTCGGTTCACGAAAAGTTTGAGAGAATGTCGCTGTCTTTTCTTGATAAATAAAGTAATCTACCAACTGTTGCGCTGCTTTTTCGCCGGAACGAGACGGTGCACTGCAGCTTGCTAACGCCCCAATGAATAACAGAAATAGTGGTAGTAGCTGCTTCTTCATTCCTCATCCTCATTTCCTCAAGTCTTTGTCTCTCTTCTAGTTAAGCAACTTCTCAGCCATTTGTCAAAGCTATTTACTATCAATTATTTGCGGAATTCTGCTAATTTTTGATAACTTTGTGCTAAAACTTGTTGGGTTTCTTGAAAAACAGGATACAGTTCTTGATAAACTAGCAATTGATCCGCTCGTGGCGTGACCGTTTCATGAATCAGCACCTGTTGCGCCGCTGCTTGTAAATTTGGTAACTGCCCTAAGCCTTGCCAACCTAGCAAAACAGCGCCTAATGCCGAAGCTTCGGTACTATCAGTGAACGATAACGTTTCTCCCAGAACATCAGCCATGATTTGACGGAACACAGGGGAATCAGCAAAGCCGCCTGTCGCCCGAATCTCCTGAACGGGTCCACCGAGTTGTTTCAAATCTTCTAAAATGGTTTTTAAATTGAAACAGATTCCTTCCACCACCGCTCGAGCTAAATGTCCGGCATGGTGATTTTTGCGCAAGCCAATAAAACTTGCGCTCGCCTCTGCATTCCACAGCGGTGCTCGTTCACCTAGCAAATAAGGATGAAACAGTAAGCCATTTGCCCCAGCTGGCACGGTTGCAATTTTGGCCATAATTGGGTCATAGAGATTGGTCCCGTTTTGGATAGCTTGCTGACGTTCTTCTGCAAAAATCGTTTGGCTCGCCCAATCTAACGCAACTGCACCATTACTACTTGCGCCACCAATCACCCAGTGCTGTTCATCTAGAGCAAAACAAAATGTTTCACCTTGCGGATGCAAAAAAGGTTCTTCGACAATATACCGAAGTGCACCGCTCGTACCAACGGTCAAAGTCGCTACACCCATTCCTAGCGCTCCCAAACCTAAATTAGACAACGGGCCATCCGCACCACCAAGAACTAAAACCGTTTCCTCCTCAACACCAAGCATCTCTTGCCAAGAAGGCGCTAACGCTGGAAAAATGAACGTTGATGGGGCAACTTTTGGCAACTGTTCCTCCTCAATAGATAAATACGCTAAAATCGACGATTCCCATTGTCGCGTGTGAATATTAAATAAACCCATTCCTGAAGCACTACTATAATCTGTCCAGTATTCGCCAAAGAAACGGTAAAAAATGTAGTCCTTAATCCCAATAAACTTGGCCGCGCTCTGCGCAACGGCTGGCTGATTTTCCTGCAGCCAGCGAATCTTGTACAAAGGCGCCATTGGATGAACTGGCATGCCTGTCAATTGATAAAACAATTGGGCCGCTGGCGTTTCTTTTAACGCTTCCGCATAATCAGATGCTCGTGTGTCAGCCCAAGTAATCACTTGGGTCAATGGGCGTCCTTGCGCATCCATGGCAATTAAGCCATGCATCGCTGAAGCAAAAGAAATGAGCCCAATTGGTTGATTCTTCACTTGTTGTGTGACGGTTCGAATACAGTTCACCACAGCTTGGAACAGCGTTTCTGGGTCTTGCTCCGCCATTCCTTCAGTCTCTTGAATTAATGGATAACGCACATAGCTAGAAGCTACGACTGTGCCATTTGCTTGAAAAGCCACTGCTTTGGCTTGCGTAGTGCCAACGTCGACACCAATCGCTAATTTTTCCATTTGATTCCCTCATTTCTTGTTTCTTTTATTATTCCTAACAAAAAAAGATTTGTCTAGTCAAACGAAAAAGTTTAAAAAAAGCGTAGTTTATTTTTAAGGAGGTAACCTATGTTTTTCTTGAATCTCTTTTTGATTGGTGCCTGTTTCGGTTCTTTTTTATGCTTAGTGGCGGAGCGCTTACCAGTAGGGCGTTCTTTGTGGTGGCCCCCTTCCCACTGTCAAGGTTGCCACCAGCCTCTACAACTCTATGAATTAATTCCAGTTGTTTCGATTTTGCTGCAGCGCTTTCGTTGTCGAAAGTGTCAACAGCCAGTAGCTAAGAGTTATCTTTTAGCAGAACTTGTCATGGGCGGGTTAACCGCAAGCTGTTTTTCAGCTGGCCTGACGATTGATGCTTTGATTCTCTGGTGGTGGCTGACGAGTGCTTTCACATTATCCTTGATTGATTACTGGTATTTAGTGGTTGAACCGAAGATTCTTTATCCTAGTTTTCTTGTGCTTTGTTTGCTGAAAATGGCGGGTCAGCATTCGTTTTACTTACTGACTGGTCTTTTTTGTTTTTGTTTTTTCCAAGCCGTCTTACATTATTTTCCGGAAGCCATGGGGCGAGGGGATCTTTTGTTACTGGGTTTGTGGGGCTGTTTTTTACAGGTACCTCAGTTGCTGATGCTACTATTTTTTGCCAGTAGTTATGGCCTAATCTATGGCTACAGCTGTAAATTTTTGGGGTATCCAGTTGAACAGACACTTCCCTTTGTCCCCTTTTTAAGTTTGGGCTTACTCACAATCAGTTGCTTATAGCAAATAAAAAAAGCCGTAAGGAGCATGCTCCTTACGGCTTTTTAGGGTTTATTTATTGATGTTTTTCATCGCATCTTCAGCAGCCATTTGTGCTTCAATGTCTGAAATACTATAAACGTTTTCGCTAGCTACGCCAACTTCTTTTGGTTCCATGTTACGGTAACGAGCCATACCAGTACCAGCTGGGATGATTTTACCAATGATAACATTTTCTTTCAATCCAAGTAATGGATCTTTTTTGCCACGGATAGCAGCATCTGTTAACACGCGTGTTGTTTCTTGGAAGGATGCAGCAGATAAGAAGCTGTTTGTTTCCAATGACGCTTTGGTAATACCAAGTAAGACTGGACGACTAGTAGCAGGGACGCCACCAGCAACTAATGTGTCGTAGTTACGGTCTTTAAATTCTGCGATGTCCATTAATGTTCCTGGAAGGATTTCAGTGTCACCTGGATCCATTACGCGGATTTTACGTAACATTTGACGAACCATTACTTCGATATGTTTGTCGCCGATTTCTACCCCTTGCATACGGTAAACACGTTGTACTTCACGTAATAGGTAGTTTTCAACAGATAAAACATCACGAACTTGTAATAATTGTTTTGGATCAATTGAACCTTCTGTCAACGGTGCACCACGGTGGATGATGTCGCCTTCAGCAACTTTCATACGTGCAGTGTAAGGGACAGTATAGGTACGTGTATCTGTTTTTCCTTTGATGGTTACTTCTTTTTGACGTGTGGCAGGATCTTCAGAAATATCGATAACTTCACCGGTTACTTCTGTAATCACTGCTTGTCCTTTCGGATTACGTGCTTCAAAGATTTCTTGGATACGAGGTAAACCTTGAGTGATATCGTCACCGGCAACCCCACCGGTATGGAACGTACGCATGGTTAACTGTGTACCAGGTTCCCCGATAGATTGAGCGGCGATTGTACCAACTGCTTCTCCGACTTCAACGTCAGAACCAGTTGCCAAGTTACGTCCGTAACAGTGCTTACATACACCATGTTTTGTGTTACATGTAAAGACAGAACGGATGGTTACTTTTTCAATACCAGCGTCCACGATTTCTCTTGCAAGATCTTCAGTGATTAATTGATCCGCACCAATGATGATTGCACCAGTTTCTGGATGAACAACTGATTTACGTGTATAACGACCTAATAGACGTTCGTCTAATGGTTCGATAATTTCGTTACCTTCACGAATGGCTTCGATTTCAAGACCACGGTCAGTGCCACAGTCGTCTTCACGAATGATTACGTCTTGGGCAACGTCAACTAAACGACGTGTTAAGTAACCTGAATCGGCTGTCTTCAAGGCCGTATCGGTCATCCCTTTACGAGCCCCGTGAGTTGAGATAAACATTTCTAAGACAGAAAGTCCTTCACGGAAGTTTGAGATGATTGGTAATTCCATGATTCGTCCATTCGGAGCGGCCATCAAACCACGCATACCAGCTAACTGTGTAAAGTTGGAGATGTTACCACGGGCTCCAGAGTCAGACATCATGAAGATTGGGTTACGAGCTTCCATACTTTCGATCAGTTTTTGTTGGATTTCATCTTTGGCACCGTTCCAAACGCCGATTACACGTTCATAACGTTCGTCATCAGTAATTAAACCACGACGGAATTGTTTAGTAATTGTTTCAACTTGTTTGTGGGCAGCGTCAATGATTGCTTGTTTTTCATGAAGAACCATGATATCGGCAATCCCTACCGTCATCCCAGCATACGTTGAGTGTTTGTAACCTAAGTCTTTCATGCGGTCAAGCATTTTAGAGGTTTCCGTAATGTGGAATCTCTTGAAGACTTCAGCAATGATATTTCCAAGATTTTTCTTCTTGAATGGTAAAACTAATTCTTGCTCTTTAATGTGTGCAGGAATGTCTGTACCAGCTTCTACAAAGTATTTATCTGGTGTTTGAACAGTTAAGTTATAGTCTGTTGGTTCGTTCAAGTAAGGGAACTCAACAGGCATGATTTCGTTAAAGATGATCTTACCAACTGTGGTGATTAAGATTCGTTCTTTTTGCCAATCAGTAAATGGTTTGTCACCTAAAAGTGTTGTTTGAACCCCAATACGTGAGTGTAAATGCACGTAGCCATTTTGCCATGCTAAAACAGCTTCGTTCATGTCGCGGAAGATCATGCCTTCCCCTTCACGGCCTTCTTCTTCCATTGTTAGGTAGTAGTTACCTAAGACCATATCTTGAGATGGTGTAACAACTGGTTTACCATCTTTCGGGTTCAAGATATTTTGGGCAGCAAGCATTAACATACGAGCTTCTGCTTGTGCTTCTTCATTTAGAGGCACGTGAACCGCCATTTGGTCTCCATCGAAATCGGCATTGTAGGCTTCACAAACTAATGGGTGAAGACGAATCGCACGACCTTCAACAAGAACAGGTTCGAAAGCTTGGATCCCTAATCTATGCAACGTAGGTGCCCGGTTAAGTAAAACTGGGTGTTCTTGGATAACTTCTTCTAAGATATCCCAAACTTCATCTTCGCCACGTTCGATTTTACGTTTCGCATTTTTAATGTTTGTCGCAATTTCACGTTGTACTAATTCACGCATTACAAATGGTTTGAATAATTCAATCGCCATTTCTTTTGGTAAACCACATTGGTACATTTTTAAGAACGGACCAACGACGATTACGGAACGACCAGAATAGTCAACACGTTTACCTAGTAAGTTTTGACGGAAACGACCTTGTTTCCCTTTCAACATGTGAGAAAGAGATTTCAATGGACGGTTACCTGGCCCAGTAACTGGACGGCCACGACGACCATTATCGATTAAAGCATCGACCGCTTCTTGTAACATCCGTTTTTCGTTTTGAACGATGATGCTTGGCGCATTTAAGTCTAATAAACGTTTTAGACGGTTGTTACGGTTGATAACACGGCGGTATAAGTCGTTTAAGTCACTTGTTGCAAAACGACCACCTTCCAATTGAACCATCGGACGTAAATCTGGTGGAATAACTGGGATAACATCCATTACCATCCAGCTTGGTTGGTTACCAGAAGCACGGAAGGCTTCTAAGATGTCTAAACGACGGATGGCACGTGTCCGTTTTTGACCAGAAGCTGTTTTTAATTCTTCTTTTAATTGCGCAACTTCGCCATCTAAATCGACGTTATCTAATAATTGTTTCACGGCTTCGGCACCCATAGCAGCTTTGAAGGCTTGGCCATATTGTTCACGTTTTTCACGATATTCGCGTTCCGTTAACAATTGTTTTTTCTCTAATGTTGTGTCACCTGGTTCGATGACAACGTATGAAGCAAAATAAATGACTTCTTCCAATGCACGAGGGCTCATGTCTAAAACAAGACCCATCCGAGATGGAATTCCTTTAAAGTACCAGATATGTGAAACTGGTGCGGCTAATTCAATATGTCCCATACGTTCACGACGTACTTTTGAACGAGTGACTTCAACGCCACAACGGTCACAGACAATACCTTTATAACGGATACGTTTATATTTACCACAAGCACATTCCCAGTCTTTGGTTGGACCAAAAATGCGTTCACAGAATAACCCTTCACGTTCGGGTTTTAATGTACGGTAGTTAATTGTTTCGGGTTTTTTAACTTCCCCATAAGACCAGCTTCTGATCTTTTCTGGTGAAGCAAGCCCTATTTGCATACTTTCGAATTTATTTACATCGATCAAAAGGAATTCCCTCCATTTCCTTATTTAGAGAAGCTGAGTCAGCAACTTGTTAGCAAATGGCAAGCATCACTTGAAAGAAGGTCTGACGACACTTGGAACAAGTAATGGCTTGCGCAGTTGCAACAAAGTCGCAGTTGAATCAACTCATCAGAGTGGTAGCGACAAATTAGTCTCTGTCTTCGGCTGTTTCAATTTCTTGAACAACGTCTTGTGCTTCTTCTTTCACGACTGATTCTGCTTCTTTTTCCAGCTGTTTCGCTGATTGTTGTTCCGCAAATTTGGTTAGTGCGTCAACGGTGATTAAATCATCATCGTCATCGTCCATATCGCGTAACTCAATCTCAGCTTCCTCAATGTCCAAGACACGCATGTCTAAACCAAGTGATTGTAATTCTTTCACTAATACTCGGAATGATTCAGGCACACCTGGTTTTGGAATTGGTTCACCTTTAACGATGGCTTCGTATGTTTTCACACGTCCGACAACGTCATCAGATTTGTAAGTTAAGATTTCTTGTAATGTGTAAGCAGCACCGTAAGCTTCCAGTGCCCAAACTTCCATTTCCCCGAAACGTTGTCCACCGAATTGAGCTTTACCACCCAACGGTTGTTGCGTAACAAGAGAGTAAGGTCCGATTGAACGAGCATGCAATTTGTCATCAACCATGTGGGCTAATTTAATCATATACATGACACCAACGGAAATACGGTTATCAAATGGTTCACCTGTACGTCCATCGTAAAGAACTGTTTTAGCATCGCTAGCCATACCAGCTTCACGAACAGTTTCCCAAACGTCTTCATCGGTTGCCCCATCGAAAACAGGTGTTGCGACGTGAATACCTAATTGGCGAGCAGCCATACCTAAGTGTAATTCAAGTACTTGTCCGATATTCATACGAGAAGGTACCCCTAATGGGTTCAACATGATATCAACAGGTGTTCCGTCAGGTAAGAATGGCATATCTTCTTCCGGCATAATACGGGAAACAACCCCTTTATTTCCGTGACGTCCCGCCATTTTATCTCCTTCGTGAATTTTACGTTTTTGAACGATATAGACACGAACTAACATGTTGACACCTGGTGATAATTCATCGCCAGCTTCACGAGTAAAGATTTTCACATCATGAACGATACCGCCGCCACCGTGAGGTACACGGAGAGACGTATCACGAACTTCGCGGGCTTTTTCCCCGAAGATTGCGTGTAATAAACGTTCTTCTGCAGATAATTCTGTGACCCCTTTAGGTGTGACTTTCCCAACTAGTAAGTCGCCATCTTGAACTTCAGCACCAATGCGGATAATCCCCATTTCGTCTAAGTCTTTCAACGCGTCTTCCCCAACGTTTGGAATTTCACGGGTAATTTCTTCAGGTCCTAATTTTGTATCACGTGCTTCTGATTCATATTCTTCAATATGCACAGAAGTGTAGACATCGTCTTTAACTAAACGACGGCTCATGATAATGGCATCCTCGTAGTTGTAACCTTCCCATGTCATGAAGGCAACTAAGACGTTTTGCCCTAAAGCCATTTCGCCTTCTTCCATAGAAGGTCCATCCGCTAAAGTATCGCCTTTTTCAACTTTTTCACCTAAGTGAACAATTGGGCGTTGGTTGTAGCTTGTTCCTGAGTTAGAACGACGGAATTTTGTAACCATATATTTGTCTAATGCGCCATTGTCGCGACGAACGCGAATTTCTTTTGCATCGACGAATTCTACGACACCGTCATGTTTACATAGTAAAGCAGCACCTGAGTCATGGGCTGATTTATATTCCATACCTGTACCTACCCACGGAGAGCGTGGTTGAATTAACGGCACCGCTTGACGCTGCATGTTGGCACCCATCAAGGCACGGTTGGAGTCATCGTTTTCTAAGAAAGGAATACATGCTGTTGCGACTGCGACTACTTGTTTTGGTGAAACGTCCATGTAGTCAACTTTGTCTACGGCAACTTCTAAGTTTTCACTTTGTAGACGCGCCATAACAACATCATTGGCAAATGTGCCATCTTCATTTAAAAGTGAGTTCGCTTGCGCTACGATATAATGGTCTTCGATGTCTGCTGTTAAGTAATCTACTTGATCAGTAACACGGCCTGTCGCACGATCAACACGGCGATAAGGCGTTTCGATGAAACCAAATTTATTCACTTTCGCATAACTAGATAAGCTATTGATCAACCCGATATTTGGTCCCTCAGGCGTTTCAATTGGACACATACGACCATAGTGAGAGTAGTGAACGTCACGAACTTCATAACCGGCACGGTCACGAGTCAAACCACCAGGCCCTAAGGCTGATAGACGACGTTTATGGGTTAACTCACCTAATGGGTTTGTTTGGTCCATGAACTGTGATAACTGTGAAGAACCAAAGAATTCTTTGATACTTGCTACCACTGGACGGATGTTAATTAATTGTTGTGGTGTCAATGTTTCTGTGTCTTGAATAGACATTCTTTCACGAACCACACGTTCCATACGGGCTAAACCAATACGGAATTGGTTTTGTAATAATTCGCCTACTGAACGGATACGACGATTACCTAAGTGGTCGATGTCATCGACATTACCGATATCTTCCATTAAGTTGAAGAAGTAGCTCATTGAAGCAACGATATCTGCTGGACGAACTGTTTTTACGCTGTCGTCTGGATAGCCGTTACCAATCACATTTACGATACGTTCAGGATCTTTTGGTGAAAGAACTTGAATCACTTGGATCGTCATTGGTTCAGTTACTACCGCATCTTCACTTGGATAGTAAGTTACGCTGTTTAAGCCGTTGTCAATGTATTCGCCTAATGTTTCCATGATTTGGTGTGTTAAAACTGTGCCTTTTTCGACAATGATTTCACCAGTTTCTGGATCAACTAGCGTTTCAGCTAAGGTTAAGTTTAATAGACGTGTTTTTAAGTCTAATTTTTTGTTAACTTTGTAGCGACCAACGTTTGCCAAATCATAACGTTTTGGATCAAAGAAACGTGCAGTTAACAAGCTACGTGAGCTATCTGCTGTTTTTGGTTCGCCTGGGCGAAGACGTTCATAAATGTCTTTCAAGCCTTCTTCTGTACGAGAATCACTTGCGTTTTTGTGTAAATCTTTTTCAATTGTGTTGCGTAAGCTTTCGCTGTCGCCGAAAATTTCGAAGATGGTATCATCTGAACCGAAACCTAAAGCACGAACTAACACAGTTAAGGGAATTTTACGTGTGCGGTCAATCCGAACATAAGAAATGTCTTTCGCATCTGTTTCCATTTCTAACCATGCACCACGGTTAGGAATGACTGTTGAGCCAAAACCTTCTTTGCCGTTTTTGTCCACTTTTCCATGGAAGTAAACACCTGGAGAACGAACTAATTGGGAAACGATAACACGTTCTGCCCCGTTGATGATGAAGGTACCCATTTCTGTCATTAATGGGAAATCGCCGAAGAAGACTTCTTGGGATTTAATTTCACCTGTTTCACGGTTGGTTAAACGTAATGTTACATGTAATGGCGCAGAATAGTTGGCATCATGTGCGCGGGCTTCTTCTACTGTGTACTTTGGTTCTTTTAATTCATAGTCAACAAATTCTAAGGATAAGTTTCCTTGGAAATCATCAATTGGTAAAATGTCTTCAAACATTTCACGAAGTCCCTCATCTAAAAACCATTGATAAGAGTCTGTTTGGATTTCAATTAAATTTGGTAATTCCAATACTTCACTGATACGTGCGAAACTTCTACGTTCGCGATGCTTTCCGTATTTTACTACGTGTCCAGCCAAGCTCTTCACCCCTCTAGTTATAAGTCTATCAAAACACCGATCCGAAAAATTACATTTACGTTACATATATTAAATATATGTAACAAAAAGCATTTTTTGCAGTTTTTAAGCAAAAAAAAACCAAAAATAGAACATGCTTCCGAAAAATTTTCTGGCGTTTCTACTTTTGTTTTCCTATAAAAAACCGGAACGGACAATATTTCGCTCCTGCTTCGTCACTTTCAGATAGTTTTTGCTCTATAGATTCTACTACCTTTGTCTAGAAAAGTCAAGGGTTTCTTTAAGGTTTTCTTTTTCATAAAAAGGAGTTTTTTTGTAAAGGGTTTTAATGAAAAAAGGCGTAATAAATAATTACGCCTTTTTTCAACAACTAGAAAATATATTCAATTATTTGGTCAATTTTCGCCATATCTTTTAATGGCAAATGCTCAATTTGACTTAATTTTCTTTCAGTGAAGTCCAAAGATTTCAGTTGTGAGATCACTACTTGTCCATGGGTTTCTATGTCATCGGGCAACGTATATCGCGTGGGAATATTTTTAATGGTGGAAGTAATCGGGCAAATCACAGCAAACATGGTTTTCCGATTAAATTCATATCTTGACACGACTAAACCAGGCCGTCTCTTCTGAATCTCTTTGCCTGCAGCAGGATCAAAATCAATCCATACAATATCTCCTTTTTTGGGAATGTACTTCTTTTCAACATTCATTAAAAAAGTTCTCTCCCCTCAGGTGCAAGATCATGCCACTCATCTTTTTCATAATACTCACCTTCTGGACCTTCACTAAATGGATCCTGAATTTTAGGGACTAATGTAATTGTACCGTCGTCAGAATACATCACAATATATTCTTGGTCGACTTTTGGTTTTTTACCATTATCAGTGGGTAAAGTTAAAACGACCGAGCTTCCTTGTCTTCTTGATTTAGTTGTTAGCATGAAATCACTCCCTTCGCTTCATTATACTATGCCTTTGCAATGATGGAAAGAATTTTAAATCACACTTAATGTGACTGAGTTTACTACATAATTCGATAATGCGCGTGGGACAAAAATCACTTTGGATTTTTGCTCCACGCTCAAAAACTGATAAACGGCGGGAACAGAAGCAACACTACGCGTTGCTCCGATCTCAACAACTTCTAAGGTGTTTTCTCGACATGCGTCTCGTCACAGTACAGCCTTCAAAAGAGCTACAGCTCTAAGAGTTGCGATGTTTCACTGTGAAGCATGAACAGATGAAATCATCGTACCTACTTGGTTCTCGGAGTTAAACGCTTCTGGCCCGACCTCCTTTTCCCCTATCTTCCTCTTCACACAAAAAAACGAATGCAAAGATGCATTCGTTTTTGACTAACCGCCACCTAATAAAAAGTCTAGGACATTCATGCCGCCGCTTGTTTGGCTGCGGTAAAGTTCGGTGTAGCCGCATTGGGTACAGCTAATTGTAATAAATTTTTTATTTTGAACATCAAAAATTTTCGCAAAGTTCCCACCTGTTGCTTGAAATTGGTCCGACACATAGTGCATGTTGCCACATTTCTCACAAACATATTGTTGCTTTTCCATTCCCCTCACTCCTTCTCAATAAAACAAGTATAGCAAACGCCTGCTTCATTTTCCTCCATCCTAAGATGGATTTTTTCACTAGTTGACCAAGCCTTTTCCTTTCCGCTACAATAAGTATAACGAATCGGAGGAAAAAATATGTCGACAAAAAGCCAAGTCCTAACTTTATTGATGAAACAAACGCCCGCATTCCTTTCGGGCGAAGAGATGGCACAACGTCTGTCCTTATCTCGCACAGCTATTTGGAAAGCAATTAATGAATTGAAAAAAGATGGCTATCAAATTACTAGCGTGCAAAATAAGGGGTATCGCCTTGAAAAATCAGATGTCCTTTCTGCAGAAGGCATTCAGTTGGCATTATGGCCACAAACGCCGCCTTTAACAATTACCGTCCTAGAAACATCTGAATCTACCATGACCGATGCTAAGCGGGCGATTTTAGACCAGACGCCCGACAATACATTGATTGTTGCTGACATGCAAGAAATGCCGCGGGGCAGGTTCGGCCGACCATTTTTCGCTACGCCAGGTAAAGGGATTTACATGAGCATGGTGCTTCAACCGAACCAAAATTTTGAAGAAATCGCCCAATATACTGTGATTATGGCCGTAGCGGTCGCTCGAGCAATGGATGCTCTGGCAGGCGTTCACACAGAAATTAAATGGGTCAATGATCTTTATTTAAATGGCAAAAAAGTTTGCGGGATTTTGTCGGAAGCCATGAGCAATGTGGAAACAGGGCAGATTTCTAATGTTATCATCGGCATGGGGATTAATTTTTCAATTACAGAAACCGAATTTCCTGAGGACATTCGGCAGAAAGTGACTTCTCTTTTCCCAGATGGTGAACCGACGGCGACGCGAAATGAATTAGTCGCCAACATTTGGAATCATTTTTATCAAATTTTAGACAAACGTTCAACGAAAGACTTTTTAGAAGAATACCGACAACGCTCCTTTGTGATTGGCAAAGACGTCGCTTTTACCCAAAACGGGCAAGACTTCCGCGGCGTTGCGACAACCATTAGTGGAAATGGAGAATTGATTGTTCAGTTGCCTGATGGCACGGCCAAAACGTTGTCTTCTGGGGAAATTAGTTTGGACCAGATTGGTGAATGGCGTCGAGGATAAGTGGGGAAGTTTAGAAAAAAGCAAGTGGGACATCAGTCGTTTTGACTGATGTCCCACTTTCTACTTCTGAAGATAATCAGCTGAACAAAAGCAGCCCCTTCGGAAATAAGCCGAAATTGACTTTCTCACACAAGTGTTCGGCATATCTTAATCCTTCCAAGTGTTAAGAATCACGAAGAACGTAGTGATTCGATGATGAACAGAACCTACTTAGTTCTTGGCGCTAAGCACTTTTGTCTCAGCCGCATTATCTTGATACCTGATTATTGAACATTAACATCTATCGCTTGATAAAATGAATTAATCGTGTCATTGATATCCCAAACGGCATAAATAACATGGTATCCTTTCCTATCAGCGGGAATCTTTATTCTGTGTGTTTCTGTATCATTGACCATAAATCCTTGACCAGGAGGTAAATCTTGACCGATTGGTTGCCCTACTATGCCAATCAGTTCCATTTCGTCCATCGTTAATGGTGCATTAGGATTCCATCCAGGTTTCGTCATATAGTATCTAAAACGATTGGTCTTATGTTTTGCCGTCATCACCCATTTAAAATTATTCTCTCCTGTTGTTATATTACTTTTTACCCAACGAGTGGCTGTTTGTTCATCTAGTTTGGAATAGCTTGCTAATCCAGCTGAAGGCAACCTTCCATTTAATTGACCCGTGTCTAATAATTTAGTTGGCGCTTCAATTCCTTGGGGTGTCGTGATAATTTCTGGCTGTGAGCTGTCTTGACCAGGTCCCCATCCAAATCCGTTTGCTTCCGCATTTTTGACTCGACTGACTGGGCTATCAACATAGCCGTGTGCATAACTCTGCTGTGCATCTCCTAAAGCAAAAACACTGATCATCGTTGCGCCCACTGCAATTATGAATAACATCATTTTTTTCATGTATATCGCTCCCTTATAAGCAAAACCCTTCAAAAAACATGTAATCTTAATCAACTGAAACGTAAAATCTCCACAACATCATTTTTACTTTTTCGATAGCGACCATCAACTTTGTGCACAATTATTGTCGACATATTTATTTTAAATGAAGTAGCAATTCAATAGCAACTGTCCGCCTTTTTTACTGAGAAAAACTTATAGCACTCTTATAAAAAATGTTTGTTTTTTAATTTATCATTATTGAACACCAACTATTTATAGCGGTTAACCGAGAACAGCCTTGTACACTTTTTTTTAGAATGCTCAAGTACTGTTTTTTTAACTGCTTCACTTCCCCACACCTTTAAATTTATTTAAAAAACAATAAATTTTCTTAAACTTCATTGTGAGAACCGCTACATAAATTCTATACTTCTAGCGTTAGATAAAATAACCTTGTTAGGTGAGGCTCCTATCCAAACATAGGCTATTG
>SKEY01001669.1_pt1 | contig 27363 bp, 24 predicted proteins | sample 4843871 | NCBI WGS metagenome assembly SKEY01 (sample SAMN11008797, study PRJNA524170) | human gut metagenome | biome: Human fecal sample; material: Feces; isolation source: fecal sample from pouch patient p36 | host: Homo sapiens | place: Israel: Tel-Aviv | collected 2016-12-04 | reverse complement strand
GAACCATACCACAATAAAAGCTCCTGTAAAGAGTTTGATTGAATTTTAATCAATTTCTTTGAGGGGCTCCTTTATTTTATTTGATTATTATCGGCTTTTTGGGACGCAAATTATATGGTAATCAATAGTAAAAGGGGTGGTCATCCATTCAAGAGAAGAAGTTGTCTTTGAATTAAAATGCGGGTTGTCCTTAAAGGAAAGGCTGGTGAAATAGATGAGAGTGATACCTTATGGGTACCGGATTGAAAACGGAATGGCGGTTGTGGATGAAGAACAGGCGGCAGTTGTGCGAGAATTTTTTAACGGTTATATCTCCGGTCTGGCGCTTATGAACGCTGCCGAAAAAGCAGGACTGAAACTGTACCACGGCAGTGCAGGAAGGATGCTGCGGAACAGGAAGTACCTGGGTGATGGATATTATCCCCCAATCATTGATAAGGAAACCTTTGATCAGGCAGAAGCGGTCAGAATGAGCAGGGCAAGGGCGCTGGGGAGGATTCGGGAACTGGAGGCTAAACCAGGAGGTACAGCGCCTACCAGATTTACGATGGCTCCGGTCAAAAAGGTTTATAATGATCCATTTATGCAGGCGGCATATGCCTACAGTTTGATAGAGAGCGAGGTGGAGACGGATGGAAGCGAGTAAGAGCGTTACATTTATTCCTGCAAGAAAGAGAATGGGAAATACGGCAACGGCAGAGGAAAGGCCAAAACTCCGGGTCGCTGCTTATTGCCGGGTGTCCACTGACAGCGAGGAGCAGGCATCCAGTTATGAAGTACAGGTGGAGCATTACACACAGTTCATACAGAAAAATCCAGAGTGGGATCTGGCAGGCATATTTGCTGACGATGGAATCAGTGGCTGTAATACCAAAAAACGGGATGAGTTCAACCGTATGATTGAGGAGTGCATGGCAGGCAGGATTGATATGATCATAACCAAGTCCATCAGCCGGTTTGCAAGGAATACGCTGGACTGTCTGAAATACATCCGGGAATTGAAAGAGAAGAATATTCCGGTTTTCTTCGAGAAGGAAAATATCAATACGATGGATTCCAAAGGCGAGGTGCTGCTTACCATCATGGCGAGTCTTGCGCAGCAGGAAAGCCAGTCTTTGAGCCAGAATGTAAAATTGGGAATTCAATACCGCTACCAAAACGGCGAGGTGCAGGTCAATCACAACCGTTTCCTCGGCTATACCAAAGATGAGGACGGTCACTTGATTGTTGAACCTGCGGAGGCGAAGGTTGTGAAACGGATTTACCGGGAGTATTTGGAAGGGGCAAGCTTGCTTCAAATCGGGCGGGGACTGGAGGCAGACGGCATCCTTACAGGTGCGGGAAAAGCAAGGTGGAGACCGGAAACGCTGAAAAAGATTTTACGGAATGAGAAGTACATCGGAGATGCCCTTTTGCAGAAAACCTACACGGTGGATTTCCTCACCAACAAACGGGTACAGAATAACGGCATCGTTCCGCAATATTATGTGGAAAACAGCCATGAGCCGATTATCCCCCGTGACCTCTATATGCAGGTGCAGGAGGAGATGGCGCGGCGGGCGAACCTGCACAGTGGGGCAAAACGAAAGAAACGGGTTTACAGCAGCAAATATGCTTTGTCCAGCATCGTTTACTGCCCGAAGTGCGGGGAGATTTACCGCAGGATAGCCTGGAACAATCGGGGCAAACATTCCACATTCTGGCGGTGCTGTACTCGTGTGGAGCATGGATCAAAGGGCTGTGATGCGCCGACCATACAGGAATCCGACCTGCAGGAGGCGGTGGTAAAAGCCATTAACCTTGCACTTGGCAACAGAGATGCCGTGATGGAGGTGCTACAGAAGAATATCGAGACGGTTATTCTGCAAGAGGATGAAACATCGGTTGAGGGAATCAATGCCAAACTGAAAGAACTGCAAAAGGAACTGCTGAAGCTGGCAAATGCAAAAAAGGAGTATGGCAGCGTGGCGGAAGAGATTGAACGACTGCGTGACTTAAAGCAAAAGGGGCTATCGGAAAGTGCGGAACGGGAAGGCCTGAAACAGCGAATTGCGGAAATGCGGGAGTTTATGGAAACACAGTCTACGGAGATTTCAGAATATGATGAGCTGCTGGTACGGCGGCTGATTGAAAAAGTGACGGTCTATGATGAGAGATTTGAAGTGGAGTTCAAGTCAGGGGCAACGGTTGATGTGGAAAGATAGGGATTATGTTTGACACCTTGTGGTTTGGAAACAGGCTGCAGGGTGTTTTTCTTTGTGGAAATTTACTTGTGCTTATCAACCGAACGGTTTATAATAATTGCATATAGGTGGAGGTGTATCATGACAACATCGGACATGGTAAGAGAGTTGTGCGAGAAACAGAATATTAGCCTTGCGGAATTGAGCAGGCGCATTGGACAGACTCCGCAGAACTTTAATAAAAAGCTGAAGCGTGGCACGGTTTCCTTTGATGAAATGGTGGAGATTGCGGAGGCTGTTGGTGTTGGATATGAGCAGGCGTTTGTAATGCCGGATGGAGAAAAGATAGAAATAAAAATATCAAAAGATGGAGGATGATATTTATGAATTGGCAGCATTTTCAAACGTATAATGAAGCTTCAACTCGTGCATTTGAAGCAATGTGCAACCAATTATTTGAATTATGGATTGATAGAGAATATAGTGACTCTAAGAAGTCATTTGTCGTAGTAAATGGCGCAGGTGGAGACGGAGGTATAGAATCTTATGCTGAACTTATAACAGGTGAAGAAATTGGTGTACAAGCAAAGTGGTTTCCAGATAGTATTACTACATCACAGTTTAATCAAATAAAGAATTCCATTTTAACGGCTTTGAAGGTGCATCCAAAACTAAAGAAATATATAGTTTGTGTGCCGAGAGATTTATCAAATGATAAAAATGGAAAGGGCGGAAAAATTGTTCGAGAAACGGAAGCTTCGAGATGGGATAAAATTGTTAAAGACATAAAAAGTACTCATTCTAATATCGACATTATCTTTTGGGGCGACCATGCTTTGGAAACTAAATTGCAATATCCTGAAACTGGAGGGGTTAGGCGCTATTGGTTCGAAAAAGAGGAACTTACAAAGGACACTATACAGTATTCATTTGATAAGCAGAAAAATGGATGGTTAATTCAGCGTTACATCCCCGTTTTGCATAATCAAGGAAAGATACATAAAGAAATTAACGGTTTCTTAGGTGAATCAGAAATATGTATTCCTTTATTAGAGAAAATAAAATATATAGAAAAGCTTCTTGGTGAGCTGATAGATGAAATAAAGATTTTATGTGATTTACTAAATGAAAGAAAAGTAGACATTGATAAAGTCTCAAAATTGAAGGAATTACGAGAAAGAGTAGTGTTTCAATTAGCCGAGATATCAGGTGTTAAAACTGCGTTTCAACGTGAGGAAAAGTTAGAACACTGGATTGAGCATATCTTATCGTATTGTGAGTTAAGAGATTTAGAGGAGTGGATAGATAAATGCTCGCATGGAGATAACTTTCACCATTTTCAAGATGTTAAAAAGCGAATAGAAAAATTGCACAATATTGATATGCCTAAACTGATGGAGAAATTAAAACAGAGATGCAATTTTGAAAAAGCAATAATTATCGGGGAGCCAGGCACTGGAAAAACACATGGAATAGCAAATGTGGTTGAGGTAAAGTTAAAAGGAGATTATCATATTCCTATTTTGATTCAGGCAAAGAGCATTTCACCTAAAGACGAGTGGAAGGATATCATAATTCGTACATTAGGCCTGTCACAAGAGTGGAGTGAAGAAGAACTGTGGGCTGCATTAGAATCTTTATCATATAGAAATGAGATAAAGTCATCTTTAGCCAATATGGAAGACGGCATTCGTATTGTACCTAAAATAGTACTTTGTATCGATGGTATAGATGAAATAAAACCGTATGATCGTTGGAATGAGAGAATAAATCAGGTGAATGTGATTACATCCAAGCATCGAAGGATTAGATTTTGCTTTACAGGACGTCCATACGCTTTTGTCAGCAAACCCATATTGCAGGGAGAAAATTTAAAAAGAATTCAGTTATCCGATGATGGCGATGTTCCAGTTAGAACAATATATGATACATACAAAAACTACTATGGTGTTGATGATGAAGAAGCAAAATGGCTTCGTTACTACATAAATACACCGTATGCTTTGAAGTTAGTATGCGAACTGTATGCTGGAGAACGTATAGGAAGGATTGAAAAGTCAGATGTTATAGTCACCAATTTGCTACGAGAGAAATTTGATAGATTAAATGAGGAGTTTAAAACTCTAGCGGGATTTGAGGAAAACACAAGTGATCAAATCGTAAAAATAGTTTTATTAAAAATAAATGAGATGTTTGAAAAACACGATGAAGTCACAAGAACACAACTAAAGGAAACTTTGCGAGAGGTGGATATTTATCATTATTTAAACGAATCAGGGTTGAATAAAATCTTGGATTTTTTCGAGAGACATTCATTTTTACAATCCTATAAAAAATCTACTGGAAGTTTTTTTGAAGAAAATGAAACGATATATTTTTTAGGAACGCAGCCAGTTTATGATTATCTAAAAGCTCTTCGGTTGTTTGAAAAAAGCGAATATACCGATGATTTAAAACTAGATAAGCAGGTTTTGCATAATAATGGTGCATTGCAGATGTATTCCGTAATGGTATTAGAGCATTACGGTGAGATACTGTGGCAAAATAAGTCTTGCAGAGAATACCTATTCAGTGAAGAAGATTTGTTTAATATTGTTTCATTTTCACTAGTAAATGTTAATGAAGAGATTTCTGGTAAATATGCGGATTGGCTTAAATGCATTATGTGTGGAAATGCATATGGGTTATCTTTGATTGTTAATAAAATTATTTTACCTTTGGCTAGAAAAAAGAAACATCCGCTGGGAAGTATACTTCTTGATCAGTGTCTTAATTCATTTGATAAACCAGCTGATAGGGATATTATTTGGTCAATTCCTTCGGGCTTGACTGGGGTTGATAATTGTGCATGGGTTCGTTATGAAGATATAGAATATACAAATAATTCCTATAAATTAGAGGATACAGATTGCTTTGATGGGATGCCGTTGGTTTGGGCATGGGGATTGACTTCTGTTGATAATAGTCAAAGGACAATGCTTCGTCAAGAGATTACAAAATGGGGAATTGCGCAGCCAGAAGAGTTTTACAAGCTATTTGAGCATTTTGCAGATATCAACGATGAACAAGCTAGAGCCGATATTTTTGCAATTGCAATGGCAGTTACTTATATGTGCCGAAAAAATCATGCATATTTGAAAGCAATTGCTAAATGGGTATATCATAATGTATTTCAGTATGGAAAGATTAAAAATATGTATAATGCAGCAATAAGATATTACTCAAGAGCAATCATTGAATGTGCTTTTTCAGAAGGAATAATTTCTGATACACAAGTCATTAAATGCCGACCGCCATATAGGACAAATTCAACACTCATATCGTTTGCTCCTGAAGCGACAGTGGGGACAAGAATGGGTGGATATAAAATGATAGATTATGATTTAGCAAGATATGTTTTATGTGATCCGCTTGATAGAATGTTTTTATCAAATAGAGCCAGTAAGCAAAATGTTGGTGATTTGGTAAAGAGATATGGGAGAAAATACAAATTGCCAGAATTAACAGCAGAAAAATGGATATTAGGATGTGCATTTGGATTCGTAAAAACGGCAGGCTGGAATGAAGAAGTTTTTTATGGAAAGCCGAATGGAGGAAAAGTAGGAGAAAATTTAGGATTAGATGTTGCGATATGTAGACAATTTAGACCAGCTACACATGGAAGTATAAGTCGGATTATGTCGATTACAGAAAAGTATGTCTGGTGTGCAAAAATGGTATTGTTGGGATATTTGGCAGATAGATTGCCTTATTATGGATACGAAAGAGATAACAAGTATGTTGAGGATTATGGACAATTAGAAGATTACGTTAATCCCTATCAGGAATATTGCCAAATAGATGTAGAAACCGTAATGGAGAGAACAGATTGGATTATGCCAGAAGAACTGGCATCTTCTATTAAAGAGTGTGACTATAGTAAATCTGGTATTAAAAAATGGTTACGAGAGTCACAGCTTCCTAATTTTGAAAAATGGATTAACATTCAGCCGGGAGACGTGACATTATTTGGTTCGCATTGTGTTAGCAATGAAGTGCAGGGGGTTACAACGATGATGTGGATATCTTCAGGGCTTATTAAGCGAGGGACAATACCATCGCTTACAAAAAAACTAAAGGATAGAGGGTTTTCTGAAGGGCTGATCAATCCTATAAATTTTATGGCGTATCCAACTTCTGATTGTTATGTTTCACCTTTGGAAGTATGTTGGTTTGACTGGAAGAAAGAGCACGATTCTAGCATTGCATATGGAAAAAACGTACTATACAAAAATATTGCAAAATGTACATGTGACATACTGGAAAGAGGTGAAATGGAATATGAGATGCCATCTCAGAGAATAAGGAAAATGTTAGGAATCGTAAGCGGAGATGGGTATCATTATTACAATGATGAAGGTGTTGAAATTGCAAATTATAGAGATGCAGGAGAACTCTATGGCGATAGCCAACATATGCTTCTAGTAAACGAAAAAAACTTTATTACAAAAGCAACAGAATTGGATTTGCAACCTGTTTGGCTCATTAGAGTTTTAAAGGAAATATCAAATAAAGCAAGAGAAAGATTAGGGTGCTTTATGGATAGAGATGAGACTTATTTGGTTTGGAAGGCTAATAAACATTGGCAAATGCGGAAGATTGAAACAAAGTAGATAATGATATGTTTGTCACTACTGGCATACAGCTAAAAACAGCTGTGGATTAAGCTGGACAAACCGACAAGCAAATGACGTACTTCCTGTCCTCTCGTGCCATGTGGAAAGTATCGCGCTTTTGTCTCACCAGATAGTGTTATCAATGTGAAAGTGGAATTTAGAGAAGGTGAGGGCAAGGTGCCTCTGAATGCAATAGCGGAGCGTGCAAAGAAATATCAAGCGAAACCGAAAATCACATATAAAATGATACAGGAAAATGTGGAGAAGAAATATGGATTTAAGGTGCATACTGCATATATTGCGGAGGTAAAGAGGTCATTAGGACTTACAATGTATGATGAACCAAATGTGGTAGAGGAATTGAAACAGCCTAGAAAACGTCCGCCGGAAGATTTATATCAGAAAGCCTATGAAGTTTATTTGCCATTGTTGAAGATGCGTGCAGCAGAATTGCGTTGGAGGACGAATTATTACATTGCTTGATTATCTACTGGATTTTGCATGCAATGAAAAAATACTGGAATTATATAAAAGGGTGTGTAGAAGATATCTGTATGTATATCCTAATTGCATTAAGTCTTATTTTGAAGCATATCGGAAAATGTGGGAAGCTGAAGATAGTTATTCAGTAGAACATTCTTAAAGGAAAAGAGAATAAAGTGTTTTGAAAAGATTATAATGTGATTGCATGAGGAGTAATGGGGAAAACAATTAAAGAAAATCTGATTCCACCAGAATTAACGCCCGCACAGGTGGCGTATACCTATGCTAATGAAGCAGATATGTTGAATGTGGTTTTGTTTGGAAAGACGGCGAAGCAATGGAAACATGAAAATCCAACGGTAAAAGGAAATATGCGGGATGTAGTAATGCTGAATCAGTTACTGGTACTTGCGAACCTGGAAAGTTATAGTGTTGTTTTAATTAATCAGGGGAAAAGTCAAAAAGAGTGCATGGAATTGTTGAGGCAGTTGGCGGTACAACAATTACAAACATTGGAAAAATTAAGTTTAAATAATTTGCCGAAGTTGGCAGTCGATATGAAAGAATTAGAGAGGTTATTTGAAGATGATGACACAATTAATGAGATGGGGAACATTGTTTCCGAAATAAAAAAATATGATGTTTGGTATAATGATGAAGATGAAGAAAGGAGTGCTAAACATGATTATTGATGTTGCAACTATAAAATTTTTAAAAGATACTCCGAATTCAGCATATCAATCTGTCAAGACAGAGTTCTTGTATCATTCTAATAAACTAGAAGGAAGTACCTTTAGTAAAGAAAATTTAGAAAAATATTTAAATGAACAAATTATCGAGGGAAGTCATAAAATTGATGATGTATTGGAAACAACAAATTCGACGGATGTGTTTGATTATGTAGTAGAAACATTAGATGAACCTTTAAGTAAAAGAATTATCTTAGATTTTCATAGAATGTTAAAAGACAGAACATTAGATCACGAAAGAGGTTTTGCTGGTTGTTGGAAAAAGATACCCAATCAAATCTCCGGTGTAGATCTAAAACTAGCTGAACCATGGGAAGTTGAAGGTCGTATTGAGAAATTGAATCAAGAGTGGAGGGACTCTCAAAAAGATTTTGATGCTATCGTAAAATTTCATGCTAGATTTGAAAATATTCACCCTTTCCAAGATGGCAATGGAAGAATCGGTCGTTTCTTAATGTTGAAACAATGCATCGAAAATGGTGTTGATTTGATTATGATTGATGATGCCTATTCAAAAGAATACAAGAAAGCCTTATATCAAGCGCAAAAGAATGAAGACTTTGAAGACTTAAAAGCAATTTTCAAGAAGTGCCAAGAACGATTAGATGAAAAATTAGATTTTTTACGACAAACACTAGACTATATTCAAAAATATGATGTGGATATGGATCCAAGTCAATCAATGTAAACAAAACTCTTTATTGAATGGTGATGCTTAATCTACAGCATTTAAATCAGCTACAAAGATTGGAGTAACAAGAAAATCTACAGAGCAATCATTTAAAATAAAAAAGGGAGAGAAAGAATTGACTCAATCGAAAGGGCAGTTGGATTTACTGATAAATTAAAAAAATTCTTACCAAGACCCTTCTCTAACGATTTGTTATCATAAATAAATACTTGATACATGTTGTATGATTGTCGTTGATAGCAAAAAAAGTGCATATAAAACAATAAATAAAGGCTTTTTTGAAGGAAATGTAGCGAAAGATGTGTAAATAGTAAGAAACGGCTAAAAATGTAGTTACGAAACACACTTTCTCTTATTTCTAAATCTAAAAAAATGTGAAATTATCATCTGCCGTCTCAATCGCTTCTATAGCGGTACTTAAATAAATCACCATGTTTGACATTCTCCTATCCTTTTTTAAATATATCTTCTATTTCATATTAAGCATTATATAGTTTTGACATTCTACATATTACTTTCCGATTCATTAAAATTGCTAATATGGAGCTAAAACCACTGCACTTTTATCCTATCTAGTATTACCGAAAACCAAGTAACCCTTTATCTGTCTTTAAAAAATCGTTATGAGAAAACATGGCTTATGTTACTTACATAAAGGGGGACTTAGGCCGTTTTTTCTTCTCCTGCAAAACCTTACGTCTGTTCATATGATGGATAAGATGACCTGAAAACAACCAGTTTCCTACTTGCTCCGTATAGCCGATATCATATATGAAATTTATTGCACTCCTGTTACAGCATGTATTCAGTGAAATATCTCCCCCTCGAGTTGCATATACTGCACTGAAGCATTCCATTTACGTAAAGGGGGAATATCATGGAGTCAAGCATCCGTGTTGAGCAGCTTTGTAAATCCTATCAGGGTACACCGGTTGTCAAAAGCATCAGCTTTCAGGTGAATAAAGGAGAAATCTTCGCCTTTCTGGGTCCAAACGGCGCAGGAAAATCCACAACAATCTCCATTCTGAGCACTCTGCTGAAAAAGGATAGCGGGACTGTCATAATCAATGGCTGTCATCTGGGACAGGAGGATGAACGTATTCGCTCAGGTATTGGCATCGTCTTCCAGAACAGCGTGCTGGATGAATTGCTGTCAGTTAAACAGAATCTGATCCTGCGCAGTGCCCTGTATCATCTGCCGTATAAACAGGCGTGCAGGCGTGTGCAGAAGCTATGTGACATATGCGATCTGCATGACATTATGCATCAGCCGGTAGGAAGGCTTTCCGGCGGTCAGCGAAGACGCTGCGATATAGCCAGAGCACTGATTCCGGAACCGGAAATACTCATATTGGATGAACCGAGCACCGGTCTTGATCCCAAGGCGAGAAAGCAGCTCTGGGATACGATCAGCGCATTGCATAAGGAACGTCATATGACCGTATTTATGACTACACACTATATGGAGGAAGCAGAAATTGCAGATCATCTGTGTATTATCAAGCAGGGGACAATCATCTTTGATAAGCCTATGAAGGAGGTACATAAGCAGTATGCCGCAGAGCAGCTGCTGCTCTATCCAACCAGTAAAGCACAGCTGATTGCAGAATTAAACCGGCACCATATACCATTTCATGAGCAAAACGAGACTCTTTGCATACATACAGGAGGTATGCTGAAAACGCTGTCAGTCCTGCGCTTATGCGAACGCTATATTCAGCGCTTTGAAAATCATCCGGGTAATATTGAAGAAATATATTTGCAGATGCTTCAGGAGGAACAGGCATGATCGCTTTAATAAAACGGAATATGCTGCTGTTCTTCAAGGATAAAACATCGGTATTCTTTTCCTTTATGGCAGTATTTGTTGTGCTGGGATTATACGTATGCTTTCTTGGTGATATGATGATCCAGCCTTTAAAGCAGGATTTTCCGGATACGGCAAGAGAACTGAGTGATACCTGGATCATGGCAGGAACTCTGGGTATCGTTTCGCTGACAACCTCTTTAAGTGTACTTGGAATCATTATTGAGGATAAAAGCAAGTCCATACTCAATGACTTTTATATTGCCCCCATATCGCAGATGAAGGTTACAGGTGCCTATCTGCTTTCCACCATTTGTATAACATTTCTGGTATCCCTCGTTACACTGATGATCGGTGAGCTCTACATCGTGGCTTACGGCGGAACATTTTTAACACTGTCCGCTTTGATTAAGGTGCTTGCCTGTATGATACTGTCTATCCTGTCCTGTACGGCAATGCTGTTCTTCTTCATGTCATTTTTTAAAAGTGCAACATCCTTCAGCAATGTCACAACCATCATCGGCACATTATCCGGATTTCTTATGGGCATCTATGTTCCGGTAGGGGCCCTCCCCAAGCTGCTTCAAACTATAATATCGCTGTTTCCGCCGAGCCATTGCGCTGCATTGTTTCGCAATCTCATGATGGATGATGTTTTAACACGGACCTTTCAGGCAATACCGGCTGAGCATCTTACTGCATTCAAAAAGCAGTTCGGTCTTATCTACAGCTATGGCGGACATACAACCGATACATTGGACCATATTCTGATTATTGCAGGAATGGGCTTGCTGTTTTTCCTATTGCAATATGGAAGACAGCGCAGGCGATAACATGGAATTAGGAATCTTATAAACTGCCTAAGCCACAGTACATTACATTATATATGCATCTTCTACTCAGTTCTATAAAATTCAGATGAAGATTTTTCTTAAAAACCTGATATAATCTATGTGAGACGAGCTGATAAATCAATGCTGTCAGGAAAAGGAACAGGGTGAGCTGATGAGTAAATATAATAAGCTTTGGGAGTATATCCAAAAACAAAATGAGGAAGAATGCAGGCTTAGCTTTCAAAGCATTGAGGAAATCGCAGGTACAGCAATGGATCATTCCTTTCTGACCTTTAAAAAGGAATTGCCTGCATACGGATATCACGTAGAAAAGATTTCCATGAAGGAAAAAATGGTGCTGTTTTATAAGAATAAGCAGTAGTATTCAGAGACGGTAAACAGGATTCTTTACTTAAAGCACCGGCATATCGTGAATACAAGCGCCTTATGGAAGCCTGCAGAGAATGGATGCGCAATTCGCCATACTCATTTGAATAGCGTTTAGAAAGAAAAGCTATATGGACAACGATCCTATGCCATAAGTTTTCAAAAACTGTACGATACTGCTATTGAAACTTTCTGACAATACAGCAAGGCGGGGTATCCTGAAGAATTGTTATATATGTGCTTCCTGATATTTTGAAGAATGAGCATGATCCAGCTTTCCTGAGAGGCGGGAGAATGCTTTTTTTCTGTAGGGCTGCACCGGCCTCTATACGTTCATGAGAAACAGTTATGCTTTCGGATACATACAATATTATTTTCCTTACAGGATGAGGTATAGCCTTGATAAAATGGAAGCCAGATAAGGAAAAGCTGCAGGAGGAAGCTTCGCATAGGAAAGGAATGGATGCATGGAAAGCAAAACCCATATTAGCTGCGCACACTTCAAGAAAAAGAAATGCAGAGGTGCTACAGCTGTTTTATGATACCGTGAGAAAAATCAACAGCAGGGATTATACGTCTGAACAGATTTCGGCATGGGTGCTGAGCATTCATGAGAAGTGAATGATGAAAGCTCTATTGGCACATACCACTCCTGTTTCCATAAGGAATAAGGAAATCGCGGGATATGGATGAAAACGGCTATCTGGATCACCTCTATGTTCACCAACAGCATCAGAAGCAGGAAATTGCCACGATGCTGTGCGATGTATTGTAAACAGAAACCCTGGCAGCTGTATGTTCCGTGCATGCGTCTATAACCGCAAAGAAGTTCAGTTCCTACATGAAAGCTATGTGATATTGTTTACCGCGACCTTGCTTCGATCACTGCTTTTGCGATAGGCATTCGGTGTCATTCCGCATGCTTTTTTAAAAACCTGTGAGAAATAGGACTGGGAGGAAAAGCCGCAGGAATCGGATATTTGCGCAATGGAGTAATTTGTGGTTTCCAGCAGCTCCTTTGCCTGCTGTACACGCAGCCGGATGAGATAATTGATGGGGGAGACGCCCTTGTACTGCTTAAAGGCATGCACCAGATAAAATTTATTCATATAGGTTTTTTCACTTAACAGCTCCAGCGTGATATCCTCCTGATAATGATTGTTGATATACTGCTCCACAAAATGACATTCCTTGGTTATTTTCTGAGACGGCGCTACAATCAGGTTGGCCTTTGTCCTGCGTACCATGTTGATGATCAGTACCTCCAGCAGATTCTGACATACCGCCTCATAATCATCATCCTGCTGTGTCATCTCCTGTACCAGTGTTTTCAGATAAAACAGAATTTCGTGTTTGAACTCATAATAGTTGTGAACACTGTAGTCCTCATATTCCATATGGTTGGTAAAGCTGGTAAACTGCAGTCCCTCAATGCCGAGTACGATATATTCCAGAGGAGATTCATCCCTGCTCATTTCCGTATGCGGAACATTGGGATTGACAATGATCAGATCATCCGCCTTTACATCGAAGACGTCATCATTTACCAGAAAGCTTCCCTTGCCGCTGGATACGTAAAATAATTCTGTACAGTGATGGGCATGCGGGGTACTGTGCCAGTCACCCTCATAACGGCTTGTTGAAATATAGAGAAGGTGGAAGCTCATTTTATCCAGCTTACGGTTCTTCAGCTGATATCTTTGTATACTCATCGTATCACATCCTTATATCTGCTTTCATTATAATAGACACGGCTGCGGTTGACAAGAATTATATTTATTGGCAAAAAGTAAAAGTAGCCAATATCTCTAAAAAAAGGAATACCGTGCGTGTGTTTATCGAATAAAAAGGAACTGCTGAAATCACTTTTTTAGATATCTTGTCCGGTTTTTCTGTGGCGGTGGAATCGAGCCGTTTGACAAGCAATTCATAAGCCCATAAAATGAAGCTAACGATCAATCAGGAGGAAATTGACATGAATCTGAAAAAGGGGCGCGTAACAGTGCCGACCGATGTTGATGTAATTGAGGAAACCCTAAACATCATAGAACGATGGGGGGCGGATGCAATCCGGGACTGCGATGGCACCAGCATGCCCGGGCAGCTGCGTGAGCTGGATGTGAAGCAGTATGCGACCTATTATACGACAAGAAAGGATAATGCCTGGGCAAATGCAAATCCACAGGAGATACAGCAGATGTATCTGATGAGCGATATGGTGACAGCCAGTGCGCAAACGCTGACCATACCGTTAATGAAGCATTATTATAAAGACCAGCTGAAGGTCAATACGATTGATGATATGAAGCGGTGGTGGGAGGTGATCGATCGTACGAGCGGAGAGGTGGTTGCCACAAGCCTGTGGGAATATGATGCGGAAGGGGAAGCAGTCATCCTTTCGGAATGTGTGCCGTTTCATGCCTATACCGTAAGCTTCCTGGCATTTGTAATCTGGGACCCGGTGCATATGTACAATGCCCTGACCAATGAATGGAAGCATGAGGAGCATCAGATGACCTATGATGTACGGCAGCCCAGGACACAGGCATATGTTCTGGATAAGCTGCGTCGCTGGATTGCTGAGCATCCGGAAGTGGATGTTATTCGCTTTACGACATTCTTTCATCAGTTTACACTCATGTTCGATGAAATGGCACGGGAGAAATTTGTAGACTGGTTCGGATACAGTGCCAGTGTATCCCCCTATATTCTTGAGCAGTTCGAGCAGGAGGTCGGATATCGGTTTCGTCCGGAGTATATCATCAATCAGGGATATCATAATTCCACCTTCTGTGTTCCTACGAAGGAATACCGTGATTTCATGGACTTCCAGATGCGTGAGGTTGCCAAGCTGGTGAAGAAATTTGTGGATATCACACATGAAGCCGGAAAGGAAGCGATGATGTTTCTGGGAGATCACTGGATTGCGACAGAGCCGTTTGGTCCTTATTTTCAGGAGCTTGGACTGGATGCCGTGGTGGGCTCTGTCGGTGATGGACGTACCTTGCGTCTGATTTCCGATATCAAGGGAGTGAAGTATACCGAAGGACGGTTTCTACCGTATTTCTTCCCCGACGTATTTCATGAGGGAGGAAATCCCGTTCAGGAGGCTAAGGTAAACTGGGTGACGGCAAGGCGTGCGATCCTTCGCTCACCATTGGACCGGATCGGATACGGCGGGTATTTGAAGCTTGCATTGAAATTTCCGGATTTTGTTGATTATATCGAAGAGGTATGCAATGAATTTCGTGAGCTGTACGCACATGTACAGTCTGCACAGCCAATGTGTATGCCATTTAAGGTAACGATTCTGAACAGCTGGGGAGCACTTCGTGGCTGGGGTGCGGAAATGGTCGCTCATGCGCTGTGGTATAAGCAGATTTATTCCTATTCCGGTGTTCTGGAAGCTCTGAGCGGTATGCCGTTTGATGTGCAGTTTATCAGCTTTGACGATATACTGGAAAATCCGGGGGTGCTGGATGATGCCGGTGTCATTATCAATGCCGGGGATGCCTATACGGCCTTTAGCGGCGGAGATTACTGGAAGGATGCACGCATCGTGAGCGCTCTTCGTAAATTTGTATTTGAGGGCGGCGGCTTTATCGGTGTCGGAGAACCGAGTGCAGCACAAAAGGAAGGACATTTCTTCCAGATGTATGATGTGCTGGGCGTGGATAAGGAGGTTGGCTTTTCTCTGTCACAGGATAAATATAACTGGGAGGAGCAGCCGCATTTCTTAAAGGAGGAGCTTCCTGAAGCTTTACAGCTTGGAGAAGAAATACGCAATATCTATGCATTGCGGGATACGACGGTTTTGATCAATGAGAATCAGAATATTCGTTTTGCGGCCAATACATATGGAAAAGGAAAAAGTGTCTATCTGAGCGGTCTGCCGTTCAGCTTTGAAAATGCACGTCTGCTTTATCGCTGCCTGTTCTATGCGGCAGGAAAAGAAACGGAAATGAAAAAATGGTACAGCGAAAACTGCAATGTGGAGGTGAATGTTTATCCGAATACGGACAGCTACTGTGTGGTGAATAATACATATGAAAAGCAGGATACCCGCATTTATACGGATTATGATGCTTTTGATATCCAGCTGCAGGCAAATGAAATTCGCTGGTTTTCCATCAGTGGGAAATAATAAGAATTGTGCGGCAGGGATGCCGCATTTTTCCATGCTGTATAACGGCATAGAGTAGGCACAGCGTATGAGATAGGGTCTTCATGTTTTCAATTCTGTCAAGCAGTGCTAAGAACCCATATCGGAGCTTTCAATTCTGTGAATCGGCATTGAGAAACCAGCATCGTTCATGGGTTTCGATTGTGTAAAACAGCAGTAAGGATAATCATGACTTTCAATTCTGTTGAGCGGCATTAGGGAATTAGCATATCCAAGTCCTTCATGTTTAAAAAGCGATTAATGAAATCAGCATGTAAGGCTCAATTTTGTGGAATAGTTCTACCTTTGCATATTAAAAATAATTTTTGCTTTTCTGCAACCTTTTTCTTTTATCAGAGGTATTAAGGGTGAACAGAGAAAAAGAGGCAGTTGAAATAGAACTGACAGAGTAATCTGCGGTATTGCCAAAATGGACGCATTCTCTGATAATATCGCATTGCTTGTTCAAATACGAAAACGATGGAGATAAACGAAACCGCTGTATTTGAAAGAAAAGCAATGGGTTTAGGACAGTATGAGGGAGGGTTTCATATGCTGAAGCTGTCAAAATGGTAAATGAAAAGGAGAGCTGTATGAAAATCAGAAATTACGGATTGGTGCTGCTGGCATGCGGAATGCTGTTTACCGGCGGATGTTCAAAAGAGGAAGTGAAGAAAAAAGCAGAGGACTTGAAGCTTGAAAATCTCACGATTGCACTGCATGATGAGAATGTCACCATTTACCAGCCGCTGGGGGATCTTCTGGATACCTGGGAGCTGGATCAGGCGCCGGAGCATATCGAAGCGCTGGGGCATGATATGGTATTTCTAACATATAAGGACAATGATCGGGAATCGATGATCCTCCGTGTCTTCAACCCGAAGGATGAAGATATAAGTGTGAGAGATGCACTGATTCAGCGTGTGGTCCTTTCAGACAGGGATACAGAAAATGTGAAAGAATATAAGCTCCCTCACAATTTTAAAATCGGAAGTACTACGGAGCAGGATGTGATCAGAGCACTGGGAACGCCTTATGAGTATATTATTTCCAACAATGACAGCAATATGAATTATGTCACAGGCACCTCGTATGAAACCTCCGAACAGGCAGAGTTTTCATTTGAAAAAGGAAAACTGAGCAATTTTGCCTTGTCAGGAAGTGAAAAACGCAAGGAAAAGAAAGAGGATACCAGCTTTGATACGGCTAAGGCGGTCGGATATCCGGTATATGATATCCCCTTTGCGAAGGGAAGTGCTGCGGATGAATTTGCGAAGGGAAGTATACAGTTCGATGGTGTGAGCATAAATGAAACGACACCTGCGAAAGCACTTATAGAAAAAGGGTGGAAATCCAAATATCTGGATGTATATAGTAAAAAAGAGACTACCATCAGTGCAGAAAAAAGTGATATGCGCATTGATATGAGGGTGAATGGAACGTTTTCATCGACAGATCAGCTGACCGATAAGCATTTGATTCAGGAAATATTTGCAGCTGACGAGTCTCTGGAAGCTTTGACATTCGCATCTGGTGTAAACGGTACATCTACACTTCAGGATGTGTATAAGGCATTGGGAAAGCCGACGACCGTGCGGTATAGCAAAAACGGTGTTCGCGTTCAGTATATGACAGGAAGCAATACTGTCGTTTTCATGTCCTTTAAGACCTCCGGGGAAATGGAATACTGCAGTGTGAAATTTGATTCAGGATTGGAATAGACAGTGCGACAGATAAAGGATTGAGCCGGGTGCTCTTTTCTTTTTGCACTGTTTTGAGAAGTAACCGTTGAACTCACATATAAAAGCTAATCCTCTTGCTGGATACGTGTTGTCCGGAATTATTGCATCGGTTTTGTCATCCGGCTAAAGCCTGTAATGGAAACGGCTTGTATTCTGCTTTTTTCTGAATAACTCCTATATGTCCGACATCCATGCTCAACAGTAAATATGCATTTTTTAAACGTTTAAGAGGTGTTTCAGATATGAAAAAGGGGCATTTGGATTACCGTGTGGGAAAGCTCTGCCTGCAAGGCTGTCAGGCGCTCATTAAAAAGGATTCTCAGCTGAGAATCCTCATTTGTTAAGCCTGCATAGAATCAATGATACTATCTACCAGATTATCCATTTCAGATTTATTATTATCATTCAGGGCACTGATCATGGATACTTCGGAATTCAGAATACTCATCTGCTTCATCTGATTATCCAGGAAGTCCTTCATAAGGGAACCGGATTTCGGTGCCCAGGAACCATTCTCGATAATGCCAATGGTACGCTTCTGCATGTTGAGTGCCTTCATATGCATGAGGAAATCATGCATTACAGGATAGATTCCCAGATTATAGGTTACCGAAGCCAGTACGATGTGGCTGTACTTGAAGGCATCGCTGATCAGGTAGGATACATGGGTATTGGAAACATCATGCACCACAACATTTTTAACACCCTTTTCCACCAGCTTGGCAGCCAGTACCTGTGCGGCGGATTCCGTATTTCCATACATGGAGGCATAGGCGATCAGAACACCGGTTTCCTCCGGCTCATAACGGCTCCACTTGTCATATTTATCCAGCAGGTACCCGAAATCATTTCTCCATACCGGTCCATGCAGCGGACAGATGACCTTGATATCGATGGTTCCCGCCTTTTTCAGCAGAGCCTGTACATGCGGTCCGTATTTTCCTACGATATTGGTATAGTAACGGCGGGCATCATCCAGCCAGTCGCGGTCAAAATTAACCTCATCGTTAAACAGCTTGCCATCCAGTGCACCAAAGCTTCCAAAGGCATCAGCGGAAAACAGAACGCCGTTTGTTACATCGAAGCTGACCATCGCTTCCGGCCAGTGCACCATCGGAGCCTCTACAAAGGTGATGGTGTGCTTACCAAAGCATTTGGTATCGCCTTCCCTGACCTCCTCTGTACGTCCGTCAACTTGAAAGCCGAACTGGTGCATCAGCAGAAAGCTTTTTTCAGTAGAGATGATTTTCACCTTAGGATAGCGAAGAAGAATTTCTTCAATGCTGGCACCATGATCCGGCTCCATATGATTGATAACCAGATAATCCAGATCTCGCCCGTCTAAAACATGCTCTACATTTTCCAGAAACTGACGGCAGGCATCCCAGTCCACCGTATCAAACAATACCGTTTTCTTATCCAGCAGTAAATAGGAATTATAGGATACGCCATTTGGAATCGGGTGAATATTTTCAAACAGGGCAAGACGGTGATCATTTCCTCCCACCCAGTACAGATCGTCAACTACTTTTCTTACACAGTACATACTACATCCTCCTTCTTTATTTAATCCAGTGTCTCAATGAACTGATCCCTTGCTTCTCCGCATTCCGGACAGATCCATTCCTCAGGCAGCTTTTCAAACGGTGTACCCGGAGCAATATCATTTTCCGTATCTCCCAGCATCTGATCATATTCATAGCCGCAGCCATTGCAGACATGACGCATATAGGAAGGAGCTTCCTTTTTGATAAACGGGCGCTTCATTTTCTTCATTGGCGGAGCCGGCTTCTTTTCTCCGGTATCCAGAGCCTTGCTTAACAGCGGCAGTATTTCCATAACGTCACCGACAATACCGTAATCAGCATTTTTGAAGATCGGAGCATTGGCGTTTGTATTGATGGCAACGATGGTGGTGGCATCCTTGATTCCCTTTAAATGCTGTCCCGCACCGGAAATACCGCATGCGATATACAGATTACCGGTGAATTTCTGACCGGACATACCGACATAGCGGTTGATCGGTACATATTTTAAAGTTTCTGCGACCGGACGGGAGCTTCCGATTGCGGCTCCTGCGCTTCGTGCCAGATCCTCAATCAGCTTCATGTTCTTCTTTTCACCGATCCCCTTACCGGCAGATACCACACGCTCTGCATTCACGATTGGTGTATCCATCGGGATACCGACCGTAAAGTCATAGCCATCCTTCTGTAAGGCTTCCACCAGTGCATTCACACGATCCTGTGCAGCGCCTTCCTTGAAAATCTGTTTCTTACGTTCTCCGGTGATTGCACCTTTTTTCTTACGGACACCGCCATCCTTTGGGGCTTTTCCTATGATATGAGAGGCAATAACCACTCTCTGTATTTCGTTTGTTCCTTCATAAATCGTTGTAATCTTAGCATCGCGATACGCACGCTCCACTTCCATCCCCTTCAGATAGCCGCTTCCGCCGAATATCTGTAAGGCATCGTTGCAGATTTCCAGCGCAACATCACTTGCATACTGCTTTGCCATTGCGGATTCCATTCCATATGGTTCATGGTGCTCCTTGAGCTCTGCAGAGGAGTAAATCAGCATTCTGGCACAGCGAAGCTTGGTCGCCATATCGGCAAGCTTAAAGCTGATGACCTGCTGCTGAGCAATCGGTTTTCCAAACTGCACACGCTCCTTCGCGTATTCCAGTGCATTCTCATATGCCCCCTGTGCAATTCCCAGTGCCTGTGCGGCAATTCCAATCCGGCCGCCATCCAGTGTGGACATGGCAATCTTAAAGCCCTGCCCTTCTTTACCAAGCAGATTTTCCTTCGGCACCTTTACATCGTTGAAAATCAATTCCGCTGTTGAGGAGGAACGGATTCCCATCTTATCGTAATGATCACCAAAGGTAAAGCCGTCCCAGCCCTTCTCTACGATGAATGCGGATATTCCTCTGGTTCCCATATCCGGATTTGTGGATGCGAAGACGACATACGTGTCAGCCTTATCTGCATTTGTAATAAAAATCTTTCCACCGTTCAGAATATAATAATCACCCTCTAAAACGGCTGTTGTTTCCGTACCTGCCGCATCACTTCCGGCATTTACCTCCGTTAATCCAAAGGCACCGATTTTTTCACCGCTTGCCAGCGGTACCAGATATTTCTGCTTCTGCTCCTCGGTTCCAAATGCAAAAATAGGGTAGCTTCCCAAGGAGACATGTGCGGATAGGATAACACCTGTACCTCCGTCTACGCGGGATAATTCTTCTACGGCAATGGCATAGCTCAGGACATCCAGTCCGGCCCCGCCATATTCCTTCGGATAGGGAATCCCCATCAGACCCATCTTTCCAAACTTTGCAATCGCCTCACTCGGAAATTCGTTTTCCTTGTCGAGCATAAAGGCAATCGGTTTGATTTCAGTTTCCGCAAATTCCCGTACCGTCTTGCGGATTTCCTCCTGCTGCTGTGTCGTTGTAAATAGCATAGTTTACGTCCTCCTCACTTATCTCTATGATATTCCTTCTGCTTTCATGATTTTTCTTAATATGAGAATCATTTTAAGAATGCAAATCACTTTACACTCTGATGATATCATAGCGCTTACAATAAGTCGAAGGATATGCTCACAGAATTTTCCTTTTCTAGCATTTGAATTTTCTATATGCGGAAAGGGACACTTATTCCCTTTCATACGTAGGGAAGGGATTATTTCCTGAAGCTTTTCACTTTTTGCTTTTCTGTTCGTTTTAGTAAGGCTGTAGCGATAGCAGGGGGACTGCCGTATCTTTTATCATCTGCAATACTGTGTACGCTGTTGCATGCTTCTGTTCAGCAGGGATTGTGCAGCCTTGATAGGCGAAGTCGCATTCCACACGGCTTTTTACAACAGCCTGCGGACATATGGACAGCCGTGTGCTATACTGTATCTAGTGGAACGCAATTGGAAGGAGGGGTTATATGTCAGAAAAGAAAAAGGCGGCGGAAGGCTTTTTATACAATGCGAATTACAGCTCAGCGCTGCTGGATGAGCGTGCCTGGTGCAAGGATCAGTGTCATGCATGCAATCAGCTGCGTCCAAGTGAAATGGAAGCGCGTAATCAGATTTATCGCAGGCTGTTCAAGCAGATGGGGAAGCATGTATCCATAGAACCACCGTTCTGGTGCGATTATGGCTATAATATCAGCATTGGAGATGAATTCTTTATGAACCATAACGGTGTCATTCTGGATGGGGCAGAGGTTACCTTTGGTGATTATGTCTATATCGCACCAAACTGCGGCTTTTATACAGCAGGGCATCCCCTGGATGTAGAACAGCGCAGGCAGGGGCTGGAGTATGCCTTTCCTATTCATGTGGAAAGTAATGTATGGATCGGAGCTGGCGTTCAGGTGCTGGCAGGCGTTACGATTGGTGAAGGCTCGGTGATTGGGGCAGGCAGCGTTGTGAACAGAGATATTCCTCCACATGTTCTTGCGGCAGGTGTTCCCTGCAAGGTAATCCGCCGTATTACAAAAGAGGATCGAAAAAAATACCGTGTCCTTACAGAGGGGGATAGGTAAGAGTGGTCAGGCATTGAACGCCTTGCTTGTATATGCGGGAGAAAGGGCAAGCTTGAGTTGATATTGTATATGTGATATGTATTCCTGTCAGGAAGGTGTGGCTGCATTTACAGGCTGGGACAGCAGAAGAACAATATGGGATAAAGAAATAAACAAGATGATAAGCATAGGAGCGATGGATGGGGCTTTCAACGCTGTGGGTATAAAGCTGAGCGATGGATGGAAGCCTTACGGCAAAGAAAGAGTGCGTTTTGGTGCTTATACATCATGATTTGAAACAGAGAAATTATTTGAATGTAATCCTTTGCAGTAGGTATGGCTATGCTATAATAAGGATACAGCAGGAGGTAGAAGCTATGTTTTATGATAAAGTAGAAGAATCCGTGCAATATATTCGCAGGCACGTAAAAACAGAGCCGGTGATTGGCATCATTTTAGGAAGCGGATTGGGCTCACTGGTGGATATGATGGAGGATAAAGAGGTGATTTCATATCGGGATATACCTCATTTTCCTCAATCCAGGGTGGAAGGTCATGCGGGAAATCTGGTGTTTGGCAAAATGAAAGATCAGCACCTGGTAGTTATGCAGGGGAGATTCCATTATTATGAGGGCTTTACGATGAAGGAGGTCACCTATCCGCTGTATGTGATGAAGCTGCTGGGGGTTCAGGATTTGATTGTGACCAATGCCTGTGGTGGAATCAATGTGGATTTTAAACCGGGAGATTTGATGATCATTGATGATTTTATCAATACGCTGGATGTAAATCCCTTGATCGGAGATAATGATGAGCGCTTTGGTGTGCGCTTTCCGGATATGTCGGAGCCGTATTCCACAGTGCTGCGCGAAAAGGCAAAGCAGGTGGCAGATCGCCTGGGTATTCCTTACCGTCATGGCGTCTATACCCTGTTTCAGGGGCCGTATTATGAAACGGCGGCAGAAATTCGTATGTATGCCAGAGCAGGCAGTGATGCGATTGGAATGTCCACCGTACCGGAAACCATAGCAGCAAATTATCTTGGTATTCGTGTGTTGGGAATTGCGTGCATCACCAATATGGCAACCGGTATTGCGAAGGAAAAGCATTCGCATGAAGAGGTTGTGAAAATGGCAAATAAGAGCAGTGCCCAGCTTTGTGCATGGCTGGAAGCGCTGTTGAAGGAGTGGTAAAAGGAGGGTGATGCTTCATGGAGCAGGAATCGCTGTTTCAAAATGATTTCGACAAGGACCCTCTTGCCGCCAGACTGCGTCCGGCCACGCTGAAGGATTATGTCGGGCAGAAGCATCTGCTTGGGAAAGGAAAGATCCTGTATAACCTGATTGAAAAGGATATGGTTTCCTCTATGATCTTCTGGGGACCGCCGGGCGTTGGAAAAACAACATTGGCAAGAATCATCGCCAAACAGACGCAGGCGCATTTTATCAATTTCAGTGCGGTCACAAGCGGAATCCGGGAAATCAAGGCAGTGATGAAGGAGGCGGAGGATGCGCGCCTGTACGGAAGAAAGACGATTGTATTCGTAGATGAAATCCATCGGTTTAACAAAGCCCAGCAGGATGCCTTTCTGCCGTATGTGGAAAAGGGCAGTATCATATTGATTGGCGCTACAACGGAAAATCCGTCATTTGAAGTAAATGCCGCACTACTTTCCCGCTGCAAGGTGTTTGTTCTGAAGGCACTGGAGGTATCGGATCTGGTGGAGCTGCTGCAGCATGCCCTGCAGGATGAGCGAGGCTTTGGTAAACAGAAGATTCTCATGACAAAGGAGCAGCTGCATATGCTTGCCATGTTTGCCAACGGGGATGCCAGAACAGCACTGAATACACTGGAGATGGTCGTTTTAAACGGCGAAAGCTCAGAAGCAGGAATCGTCATTACGAAGGAAGTTCTGGAGCAATGTACCTCTCAGAAATCTCTGCTGTATGACAGGCAGGGAGAGGAGCACTATAATCTCATCAGTGCACTGCATAAATCCATGCGCAATTCCGATGTGGATGCAGCGATTTACTGGCTTGCGAGAATGCTGGAGGCAGGTGAGGATCCGTTGTATGTGGCAAGACGTCTTGTTCGATTTGCGAGTGAGGATATCGGAATGGCGGACAGCCGTGCATTGGAAATCTGTGTTGCGGCATATCAGGCATGTCATTTTCTCGGTATGCCGGAGTGTAATGTTCATCTGACGCATGCGGTTACCTATCTCTCTCTTTCTCCAAAATCCAATGCACTGTATATGGCGTATGGTGCAGCAAGGGAGGATGCCATGCATATGCTGAGTGAACCGGTTCCCCTGCAAATACGAAATGCGCCGACATCCCTCATGAAGGATTTGCATTACGGGGAAGGCTACCAGTATGCTCACGATACGCAGGAAAAGCTGACAAGCATGGAATGTATGCCGGATTCCTTGCAGGGAAGGGAATATTATCATCCGACGATGCAGGGAAGTGAAGCAAGGGTGAGCAAGCGGTTGCAGGATATCAAGGAATGGAAACGGCAGCATCAGAAAAAATAGAGATATGCAGAAGGCTCAGACATATGGTTCTTTCCGGTATTCCTGCAACGGAAAAGACGTGAGCGATGCTTGTGGTTCTTTCTGACATTCATATGTAAAAAAAGAGAATCCGTCTTTTTATGGTTCTTACTCGTTTTTGGGCAAATAAAAGATTTCAAATCTATTGTATTCTTCAATAGAAATGAAATCTTTTTTGTACGATTACGTTAAAGTAAGAAAGAACCCTTTCTATGGAATTCTCCTTTTTTGATTACCTGGTATTGTGCAAGGAACCGGCTTTTTGATAAACGGCCGGTTTTAGTTCCTTATTTAACTGTCTTGATGACATATTTATTGAACAGCTCGCGATTACGTTCATCGGCACCGTCCATATTGCTGGAGGCGAATACCGGGGCCTCCATCCCTTGCTCCTTCAACAGCTCAACAAATCTTCCCATCACACACTGTGCAAGAAAGCATCCGGTCAGCGTGCTGACAGGTCCCATACTGCAGGTTTCGTCAATCGGTGTTGTCGCATCTCCATACGGTGCATGATTGTCCAGAATCACATCCGCAAGCTCAAACAGACGCAGACCGCTTTCATGACGGGAAGCGATGGTTTTACTATGCGATAACGAGGTGATGACAATAATGTGAGCACCTTTTTCTCTGGCTCTCATCGTATATTCGATGACCAGCGGATTTCTTCCGGAATTGCTGGTGACAAGCAGAACATCTCCTGCCTCAATCGTATAAATTGCATCCAGTACATCAGCATAGGAAGCCGTACGCTCCAGTGTTGTACTCTTTGTCGGGTGGGTTGCCAGCGTCATTTCGATTTCATTGATGGGATATACCTTTGCATAGCCGCCGGCTCTGGCATAGATATCCTGTCCGATCATATGAGAGTGTCCGCTGCCAAAGGTGTAAATCGTATGATTTTCCTTCTCCGCCTCTAGCAACAGACGTGCCGCCTGTTCGATCGCGTCCTGCTCCTTTTTCATCACCGCAAAACGCTGTTCCACTTCGTTGAAATACGTATCAATAAATGCCATAATCAATCCTCACTTTCTTCTGATTTTAGTATACCATGTTTATATGTAAAATCTACAATTGGATATAAAGTTATAACATTTTATACAAAATACGTAATTTAACTATTGTTTTTACACAAAACACTTTTAATTATTCTATTCTGCTAATATAGGAAAATTTTTCCATTATAATAATTACAAAAACTGGAGTGGACGGAATGAAAAAAGTAACGGAAATCAATTTAAGAGTAGGAGATGCTATACGAAAAGGGCTTCAACGAAAGGGGATGACGCAAAAGGAGCTTGCTGCTCTGGTTGGTTCCACGCAGCGTTCGATTTCTTCATATATCAATGGGAATGCACAGCCACCGCTTGATATTCTGTCTCTGATCTGCCGCATACTGGAAATTAATATGAATCAGATACTGCAAATACCGGATTTCAATTTTCCCGGTCGTATGCTGCATGATCCGATTGAGCTGGAATTCATGAAGGTGTTTGATCAGGTACCGGAGGAACGGCGAATGACCTTTACCAAGCTGATGAAAAGCATCCTCAGCTTTCACCTGGAGTAGGGTATATAAATGTAACTGTTACATAACACAGGATATAACACGATTCTTATGATAAATGACAAATAGAGAATCTTAGAAAATTTTTATTTAAAGGAGAAAATGCCGGTTTTATCGGTGTTTTTTTATTTTTTGCACAGAATCCTTATGGAAGAAAACTTTTTCATTTTATATACTATAGAGGTAAAAGGGAGAGAGAGGAGGAATATGGAAGATAAGTATACTTGTGAGCTGAATCATGATGAGTATGAGCTGTTGAGCTTTTATCGCCAGCTGAGCGAGGAGCGCAAGCAGAAGTTTTTTGACCTTGTGCAAACACTGGATATGCTGTTGAATCAGCAGGATGATACGACTGTGACTCCAGAGTAAATCGAAGGCGTTGATCTGCATGGTTCCGTTTTTTTCATATAGGGATCAGCTTTAGTACGCGAAGGCAGATGGATGCTTAACATATCGTGCTATCCTTACGGCGCAGGATACAGCACGGTAAACTGCTGTAGCTGGATTATATAGCTTATGGGAAGCTTCTTGTTCATATCCGAACAGCAGGGCACATATACTCCTTCAAAGAAACCGGAAAGGGATCGCAAGGTCCTTTTCTGCTGTTTTTTCATCATGGAATCAGGCTTCAGTAATTTGCTGTTTTCAGCGGTAAGCAGACGTATCAGCTGCAAGGACATAGTGTGTAGCTTGCATATGCAAGGTTGCCTCTGCATTGGGAGTACAGCTTCTTATGCCTGCCATTCATCGCAGAATCTGTGAAGTGTGATGAAAGAAGGAGATTTTGAAAGAGAAACTATTGGAACATCCCTGCTTGCCTCTCACCACCATAAGGACAGTCTTTGTGTATACCTTCATCACAGGTACGCTTTGGAGAAGGATGGTTTTCTTACATAATTATTTCATGAAAATATTTCACAAAATGATTGACTTTTTCACCATTGGAATGTACTATAGTAATATATGAAATGCGCTGACGGGAAATAGTATGGATATGGACATGACAGAGAGTCTTCGGCTGGTG
>SKEY01001652.1_pt1 | contig 27604 bp, 36 predicted proteins | sample 4843871 | NCBI WGS metagenome assembly SKEY01 (sample SAMN11008797, study PRJNA524170) | human gut metagenome | biome: Human fecal sample; material: Feces; isolation source: fecal sample from pouch patient p36 | host: Homo sapiens | place: Israel: Tel-Aviv | collected 2016-12-04 | reverse complement strand
ATTATATATCAATACGAATAAAGAGAAATATACAAGAAAAAATCCATTTGATGCAGATAAAGCGAGAGGTTTAAAATGAAAGTGAGATGATGGTGATGAAAGTCATGTATTATATGGAGGTTAAATGAAGACGATTGAATTAATTAACATCCTTCTTGAACAACGTGACTGCAAAAGATACCAAAATCTGGATGATTTATTTGAACTTCTACGAATATATGAGCCTGAAGACATGGTGCATGCACACCGGCTTAATAAGGTAGTTCGTGATGTGTCTGTAAAGCAATCAAAAAATGCATTTTTACCAATATCAGAGAGAGAACGTTTCATACAACTGTATAAGCGTTCTCTTTTATTTGATGCGCCGATAGATTTTGATGCGTATTTGCTTTATGTAGAATTTGATCGGGACCCAGATAAACGATTCTATTTGCCACGGCGAAAAATTCTAAAGGATAAGCTTATTCGGCACCTTCAGGACTTAGCCGATGATGTGATAGACATATTAACGATTTCAATGCCACCAGGTACCGGTAAATCAACTGCCGGTATTTTCTTTTTATCATGGCTAATGGGAAGGAATCCAGAAAAATGTAATCTAGCATCTGGTCATGCTGACGGATTGACCAGAGGTTTTTATGATGGTGTTATGTCTATAATCACTGACCCCGAGTATCTTTGGCACGATGTGTTTCCCGATGTTCAATTGGTCAATAAAAGTGCAAAATATGAAACACTTGATTTGGATAAGGTTAAGCGATTTCCTTCGTTAACTTGTAGAGCTATAGATGGATCCTTGACTGGAGCAACACGATGTGAAGGAATACTTTATGTCGATGACCTTGTATCCGGTATAGAGGAAGCTTTGTCTATTGATCGTATGGACAGGCTGTGGATGAAATACTTTAATGATTTGAAGTCACGTAAGAAAATGAAGTGTAAAGAACTCCATATAGCAACACGATGGTCTGTACATGATCCTATCGGTCGGCTTGAAAGAGACAACGAAAATAATCCTCGAGCAAGATTTATTTGCATTCCAGCTCTGGATGAAAATGGTGAATCCAACTTCAATTATGATTTTGGCGTAGGCTTTGATACTGAGTATTTCAAAAATATTGAGAAAGATATGGATGAAGTATCATTCTTGGCGCTTTATATGAATCAGCCTATTGAGCGTGAAGGACTACTGTTTCCGGAAAAAGAACTCCGGTATTTCAATGGGATACTTCCGCAGATTAAACCAGATTATATATATTCCGCATCTGACGTTGCGTGGGGCGGTGGAGATAGCTATTCACAACCATTTGGTTATCAGTTTGGTGAAGATGTATACATCCCTGATTGGATATTTGATAAAGGCGATAAGACAGTGACAAGACCAAGAGTAATTGGCAAAATGTCGATACATAAACCACACCTATCGAAATTCGAAGCAAACAATGGTGGTCATGAGTATTCAGATAAAGTGGATGAAGAATTGAGGAAGATTGGCGTTCATATGAATATCACATCGGAAGTGTCTCCGAGCAATAAGTCAAAGTTATCAAGGATAATCAGATGGGCACCGGATATAAAACGCTTCATCTTTGTGGATAAAGCCAATAGAAATAAGGAATACGACAAGGCAATGAAAGAATTGACAACGTTTCTTCAGACAGGAAAATCACCACATGATGATTCTCCGGATAGCCTCGCTATGCTGGCAGAATTGATATATGAAGGTGGAATAAGTTATGAAATCGGGGATAGGCCGTTTTAGAAAGGAAAAGGGTATGGAAAAGAAAAGCAGAGAGATTAGAGCAGCGCCGCCTGCACCATGCAGTAAGAAAACAGAGTGCAAAGGTAGAGTATGCAGCAATCCGGCATGTGAAGACTGGCGCATCTATAGAAACAAGTATTTAATCAAAGGGTAAGCAGCACTATATGTGCTTTTTTATTACCAGAAGGGAGGTGGATAGATGATAGAAATAGAATTGTTTGGCAGACAGGAAATATTCATACCACGGCAAGAAATAACGGAAGAAACACTTCCTAAAATATTGGCAAGGGCAATGGCTATCCATTCTACCAATGCAGCGCAGATACATTATCTTTGGAATTACTATAAGGGAAAGCAACCTATTCTTGAAAGAGTAAAGAGAGTACGTCCGGAAATATGCAATAAGCTAGTAATCAATCATGCATATGAAATCATGAATTTCTACATGGGATATGTTTTTGGTGATCCTATCCAGTATGTGCAGCGAGGAATACACGGTGCAAAAGAAGGATACTCCGATGTAAACAATGTATCTATGCTTAATGAGCTTATGGCTGATGACGATAAAGCTTCAAAAGACCGGGAGTTAGGTGAATGGATGCTTGCCTGCGGTGTCGGATACCGGATGACAATGCCGGCAGTTGATGACGATGCAGTATTTGAAACTGAGATATTAGACCCTAGAGTTACATTCGTTGTGAAGGATACTGGATTTGGTAAGAAGCCTTGGCTTTGTGTGACCTTCAATAAAAAGATGAACAAAGGATTTGAGTATTATGAAATGTTCGGATATACCAAGGATGTGTTCTTCGCCTGTGAGGAATTCAATTCCACGTTTCGGAAGTATCGAATTGTAAATCATGTCTTAAACCGTTTACCTATTGCTGAATATCCATTAGGTACTGTCAGGCTTGGCGCTTTTGAACCGGTGCACTCTATTTTGAATGCTATTAATAATGTGGAATCAAATAGGAGTGATGGTATTGAACAAAAAATTCAAAGTTTCTTAAAATTTTTAAATTGTGATATCGTCCCAGAAAAATTCGATGAATTCAGGGAAAAAGGCATGATAAAGATTAAGGTTCCGCAAGGTAGTAAAGGCGATGTTGAGTATGTAGAGGTTGATTTAAACCAAACGGATTCGCAAATATATGTAGATTCCTTATACCAAAAAATGCTGCAAATCGCAGGCGTACCAGATAGAAATGCTTCCGCCGGGGGAAATACCGGACAAGCACTTATTATCGGTCAGGGATGGTCTAACGCAGAAGCTAGAGCGAAATCCATTGAACTTTCATTCAAGCGTAGTGAAAAGCTGTTTTTGAAGATGGTACTGAGAATTATACAGGATACGTTGAATGTAGAGCCACAATTAAGGCAGCTGAAACTTTGGGATATTGATATCAAGTTCACACGAAATAAAACGGACAGCATACTAGTTAAGGCACAAGCGTTACTTAATCTGTTGGAAGCAGGAGTGCATCCACGTATTGCATTTACTATTTGTGGACTGTTTAATGACCCAGAGCAGGCGTATGTAGATTCACAGCCGTACTTAAATGCCAAGTGGCTAAGAGATTTGAAGACGAATGTACAAGAAGGCGATATCAAAAATGAAAATGATGTCTTACCTAAACTTCCGGTAACCGGATAATGACCTGAATAAGTCATTACGAAAATAAACTGTTCATTTTTTATTGCCTGATCCACAGGCATATGTGGATGAATCCTACAGCGTAGCAACGCTATAAAAATGCTAAGGAGAATGATATTTATGGAATGGATTAAAAAGATTATCGAAAAACACACAGGAGAAGACGGCAAACTGAATCTCGCTGAAGCAATCAAGGAAATCAATAAAGAGGCACCAAAAAATGTAGTGCCAAAAGATGTATACAATACTGTTGCAGCGGAGAAAAAGACTGCTGAAGCTAAAGTGAAAGAATACGAAGGAACACAATTATCTGAGGCTGAAAAACAGCAGCAAGCCATTGACGAGGCTAATGCTGAAAAAGAAAAATATCAGAAGATGGCAAACAAACTGGAAGTTGAAAAAGTCCTGATCACTGCCGGCATGCAGGAAGATGATTATAAGGATTTTATCGACGGTATTGTTACAAGTGATAAAGATGCATCTGTATCTGTAGCAACAGCTATGGCAACGACCTTTAAAACAAAAATGGCGGCTGCTGAAGCACAGGCAAAGAACGATCAGCTGAAAAATACACCACGTCCAGGTGGTGGAGATGGTAGCAGCGGAGGCGCTAAATTAAGTGTGGCTGAACAAAATGCTGCTGAAGTAGCTAAAACCATTCACACAGGAACTGTAGATTTAAGTGCATTTGAATAAATGCAAGGAGGGAATATGAAATTCACAAAAAACATTTTTGGAACAAGTAAAGAGATTCTTTACAATGATGATTACGCTGCATTTGCACACCAAATCAGTGATGAAGGAATCACTGTAAATGCAGAATTCAAGAAAATTGTACCGGCAGGTACAGTAATTGGTGCAGACGGAAAGAAAGCTTCTATCGTTGATGGAAAGAGTAATGCTATTGGAATTCTGCTTTCAGATTGTGATGTAACATACGGATCAAGACCTGGTGATTTATTGTACAGAGCAGTGTTACAAGGTAAAAAGCTGCCTGCTGCGCTAACGGCTGAGGAACAAGCTGCATTACCTCAAATCAAGGTAATGGATTAAGGAGGGATTGAATCAATGAATATTTTAGATGCATATAACGCTAAAGCAGCACATGTAGTTTGGAAAGAAAATCCGAATAACAGCATTGCTTACTTAGCATCAGGCACACTGTTTCCTTATACATACCAGAATGTTTTAGATATGGCGTTCGCAAAGGGAAATCACGGCTTACCTGTTTCATTAAAGGCCAGCGGATATGATTCCAAGGCAACATTTAGAGACCGTATTGGTGTATCTAAGTTGGAATCTGAAATGCCTTATTTTAAAGAGGGATTCATTTTGAAGGCAAGCGATATTATGAAAATCGTAAATGCGCAGAATCATGATGATGTATTTTTGCAGGAAGCCTTGAAAGGTATTTATCGTGATGATATCGAACTTATAAATGGTGCATATGTTGTTCCTGAGAGAATGTGTTTTCAACTTTTAGCGCCGCTTGACGGAACGCCAAGAATTATCGCAGGTGATGAGAAAAAAACATACACATATAACTACGATCCAGACGGTTCCTGGAAAGCAAATAACTTCGTTGAGTTAACAGGAACAGATAAGTGGTCTGATGCTGAAAATTCTAAGCCATATGAGGATATCGAAACTATGCTTGAAAAAGCTGCTGATGCTGGAAATTCAGTTTCTCGTTTGATTATGTCAAATAAAACATTGAATTACCTTGTGAAGAACAAGGATATTCATGCAAGAATCTTAGCGCAAAATACAACAGCAAATATCTATTTGACTAAGAAGTTGGTTAAAGATTTCCTTGAAAATGATTTGAATATCAGTATTTTGGTATACAAAAAGAAATTTGTTGATGAAACCGGGGCAACGAAGCCGTTTATGCCTGATGATTATGTAACATTTATTCCTGAGGTGGCTCTTGGGGAGGTAAGATTTGCCCCTACGCCTGAGGAACTTGTTAAACAGGCTGATAAGGTGCAAATGGTTGATGGGCGTATTGCACTATCTGTTATCGAAGGAACAGGAAACCCAGTTTCTTATGAAACAATCGCATCCATGACAGTATTGCCATCTTTTGAGCAGATGGATTCATGCTATGGGTTAAAAGTATAGAAGGAGGTAAATGAATATGGGAAGACCAACTAATGCTGAAATCGCTGCAAAGAAAGCCGCAGAAGAAGAAAAACGTAAAGCTGATGCACTGGCCGCAGAAGAAAAGGCTAAGGCTGATGCGTTGGCTCAGCAGATTACTGGCGCTGAAGAAAGCGAGAGTGATTCTGCTAACGATGCAAATCCTGATGTCGCCCAGGATGACGGTAAAAATGTTCCGACTGACTTGCCAGAAGATAAACCGGAACCGGTAACCGCAGAACCTGTAGAAGATATGCCAGAATCAACTATCACAGCGCCTACTTTTAAAGCAGATTATGTAACATACGATCACACGGTCAAAGTAAACGGAAAATTCTACGAAACTGGTGAAAAAGTACCAGTACACTAGGATGGTTCGTGATGACCTATGATGAGCGAAAGCAATTACTCTTCCGCCGGATAAAGGATGGTCTTCCTGCTGAGCTACTTGTGAATCAAGGAGATGTCATGCCATTGAGTATCGACACTCCTTTGGTTCCATTTAATGCTGAATTAAGTCAGTATCTTGATGATTTAATGCTCATGGCTAGAGAAATCATCTTTGAAAACCAGTATCCATTTGACGATCAAGAGAGACCGGCTGATGTCATGCCAAGATATCACATGCTGCAAATACGTGTCGCTATAGAAATCTTTGTTAAAGAAGGGGCAGAAGGAGAAATCGTTCATTCAGAGAGTGGCGTATCCAGAACTTATACAAGCTCAGATATTTCACCGGCATTGTTGAATCAGATAACTCCGATGTGCAGCGTATGATGATGTTGAGCAGAAACAAGCAGCGGTTATATATTGCATCACAAATTATGGATGATGAGCTTGTGGATTCACATGGAAATCGACCATTTGACAAACCTTTCTTATTCTGTGAAAATCTGGCCAGTGTAGATGGGAAATCTGAAAAAGAAGAATATGGTGATCGTGTGAGAAATATGTATAAATCGGTTGTCATGCGTAAGAAGTGGGAAGGCAGAATCAAAGAAAACGATTTAGCATATCTGGATGGTGCTACACCGGACGGCGAGAAGCAGAACGGATCCAATGCTAACTATCGTGTCGAATCTGTAAGAAATACATCATTGAACATGATGACGATTTATTTTGAGAAGTTGCCGTAAAGAGAGGGGTGATTTATATATGGTGTTTTTGAGAGATATAAAAAACAAAAATGTAGTAATCTGTGTTAAAGATGAGATTGCAGCTGACTATCTTGGTACTAAAGAGTGGGAGACTTCTACTGTTGAGGAATATGAAGCTACTTTCAATAGAAAATCACACATGCGTAATGGAAAGCAGGATAAAGAAGTGAAACCACATGCCGATATATAGGCGAAGGGAGAAGTTCACTATACAAGGTATTCAGAATATCATTGATATGAACAATGAATTCATGGCTGCTATTCCTGCGTTGAGAAATGATTTCATTAAGCGTTCATTAGACTATTTGGATGAACGTGCAAGATATCATCTGGCAGCAAGTATCGGTAATGGAAGCTATGTACCAACTGGGGAGCTAATGTCACATTTTAGGAAAGAGTACGAATTAGGGAAATTCTTGAATGATTGCTATTATGCTGCTTTGGTTGAATATGGTACAGGAATTGTTGGTTCTGGAACACATCCTAATGCAAAAGGTTACCAATATGATGTAAATAATCATGGTGAAGATGGCTGGTACTATATGGATGAACATGGAAAGTTTCACTGGACAAAAGGAATGCAGGCTCACCGTTATATGTTTAATGCATTGAATGACTATTTGAATGATGGAGCCAAAAAGGTTTTCTCTGAATCATTTAAAGTCATAATGGGAGGGATTATAAAGAAATGAATATAGAAATGTATGATGGCCTTTATAATTCTCTCAATGAGTATATCAATGAAAATAGCAAAATACGAGTAGCAGTATTAAAGAAACCTAATTCAAATATATTCCCAAAGATTGTAATAGAAGAAATAGCGAATGCTGCCAGAGGATTTAGTGGTTCGTATATGGAATCTTACTCTGATATTACATATGAAATTAACGTCTATGCAAAGACACAGGACGTTGATGGTATTGTTGAAGACTCCATGGATATCGCAAGATATCTACAATCATTGATTTCTGAATTTATGGAATATCATTTTAGGGCGAAAAGGGTATTCTGTAGTCCTACACCTAATATTGACGATACTGTATACCGCATAACAATGCGATATACAACACAAGCAAGTGATTACAGAGGTCACTTTTTTTGATTTAATCGAAAGGAGAATTAAATAAATGTTATTTGAAAAGTTTGATGAAAAAAAGGCACAATCCGGCATTGGATCGATGCTGTTGATTAAAAATGCGAGTGGAAAATTTTCTATTCTGTGTCCTGCTTCCAAGATTCCCAGCGTGAAGGGAGATAAGGAAGCAATTGAAATCGATGTTACAACATCCGATACTAAGAATCAGATCGAAGGAAAAACAACACTGGAAAAGGTTGAATTGGAAGTATACAACCATAGAGATAACAAGCGTAGATTTGAGAAGATTGAAGGTAAACCGCAGGAATTCATTGCCTGTGATGGAGATTTGGCAGGAGAACGTTTCACTGGTACTGTGACATACAAAGTCGGGGAACGTACAGCAGGAGAAGCAACTAAGGCTACAGTAATAATCACACCTAGTGCTTTCTTGGGCAATGTTGATAACGTTAAACCGCTGCTACAGAAAACAGCTCTGTTTGATACACCGGTTCCATCGGTTATCACGTTGGATGCATCCGCAAAAACATATGAACTCGATATCGCAATGGATCCGGTTGATGCTACATATACGGCAACCAGTGAAGCACCGTCTATTGTGACCGCTGCACAAACATCAGGAAAGTTGACTATTACCGCTGTTGCAAAAGGGTCTACCGTTGTTGTTTTAAAATCGGATAAAGCGGAATGCGCTTCTTGGGAGACCACTATTTTAGTTATTGTTGATGAAGTAGCATCTTCTGGTGATGCATAGCATAATACGAAAAAGCGCTCTTTAAAGGGCGCTTATAAAATTTTAAAAGGAGGATTATGAAAATGAAATTATATACACATAAGTACAACGGAACGGATTTTGATTTTACGATTACACGTTCTGCAAGAAGTAAAATCAGCGATATGCAGTTTGATATCTTTGAAGAATTACAGAATCCAGAAATTTTTGATGTGATGGACAAAGTATCTGATTTAGAGAAACAGCTGAAAGACGCAAAGGAAAAAGATGAGACAGATAAAGCAGAAGAGATTGCTTATGAGATTAATAAATTATCAATAGAAATGATTCCAAAAATGAAGGGTTTCCTTAAACTGCAACAAAATTCCATTGATGCTGATAAGATCGCCATTATTCTTTTAAAAGAAAACAAAAAGTATAAGGATACAATGACCGATGAGCTGGCTGAAAACATTCTGGATGATATGGTTGAAACACTAGGAATGGATAAATATGATGAAATCATGGTAGGTATTGTAGATAAGGTTTTTACACTGATCCAGTCACTTCAGGACAATCTGGACGAAGTGGCGAAAAAGACGAATCAGGAGAAGCCGGACATCCTTCCGATGTCTTAGGATATACAAGATACGAAGAATACTGCCAGAAAGAATTAGTGCCTATTGCGATCGAATGCAGTATGCCACTTGATGATTTCTGGCACGATGATGAAGATTTATTTGAATCTTATTTGAAAGCATATAATTCTAAGCTAAGCAGAGAAGCTTGGATACATGGTATATATACACTGCGTGCAGTAGAATCGGCTATCAACAATATAATGCCGGTTGCAATCGGATATGCGTTAGGCAATAAAAAAATCAAATTTGTGCCTTTAGACTTTTATAATGAGCCTATTGATTTAAATGGAGAAAATGCAAAACAGGAGCATAGAGATATTAGACAAACATCTGATCCTGATAAATTATTCCAACTTCAGCTCAAATCATTTAATTTATGAACATCAGAAGGAGGGTGCCTGAATGAATACAACCGCAAGTAAAGTGAAAAAAATATCTAAGGTAGTAGTTGATACAACATTAGATATTTTTAATTCTAAAAATAATAAAATAGACGATATCCCAGATTCAATTAGCCATGCAGTTCTGAGAGCCATGCGTGATAGTGTTGGGAAGATATGAATTTGATATTGAGATACGGTGGTGAGGTTATGAGAATCTTCCAATAAGTGTGACCGCATTTCATTAAGTGAGGAGGAATTATATGGAAAAGCAAAGTCTTGAATTATTTGATTCTAAAGATAAAACAATAATCAAGATCGCAGGGCATGAAATCCCTTATGTTGTAGGCTATTCAGTAGCTCATAATCTAGGGGATGTTGTACATTTAAGCTTGGATTTAGATATTCCTGTAGAAGTTATTGCATTGGCGCTGGATGATTGCGAATTAAAGTAATCCCGCTTTTGCTAATTCTTGATTTATAAGACCTAAAATAACTTTAGAAGCCGTCGAACTTAATATATTAAGAGATACAGAGCCAATTTTGTCTACAATCTTTTTGGTTTTCTGCCATGATTTTTCTTCGCGGATATTATCCAAAAATTCATGACCGTTCCAAGTAAGACCATAAATAATAATCCAAGTGTGCATTGCTATGTTTTTAGGCTGAGGTTGCCCATTTAGAAATCCGCCTTCATACAACTTTAAGCAAGCGTAATTTATATCATCGGTAGAATATTCGCCAATTTTTATATTTTGAGATGCAGCGGTGTAACCTACATCAATATTCTCTTCAACGAAAAGTAGAACATCTCTTACACATTCATGATTTAATTTCATTTTCATCACCCCCTCCCATGCATAAACATACTTTATCCCTATTGATATCGTAAAACAAGAAAATGTACATTTTTACCAGCTCATGTGCTATGATATTGGTATCTAGGGAGGGAAAAATAAAATGGCTAACTTTTGTAGTAACTGTGGTGCTCAGCTTGCTGAAGATAGCAAGTTTTGTAGTCAATGCGGAACGCAAATAAAAATTCAATTAACACCATTAGATAAGATTGATGATTTGTTAAACGATTCTCGTTATACGGAAGATGTATTTATATTGATTTCTGGTGAAAGATATGGCACTACAAGAAAAAGGAAGGTGCTAGATAGATTAATTCAAGAAAATGTCATTACTGAAATTGAAAAGATGCATTTTTATAATCAATATATAGAACCTTATATGCATCCTGATTACAGTGTTCCAAATTTCACGGATGACAGTGCAAAAGTACAGGAAGTAACATGCCCAAGATGTGGCAGTACTTCTATAACCACTACAAATAAGAAATTAAGTGTTAAGCGTGGTGTTGCTGGGGCGATTTTGGGTACTGCTGTACCGGGTGTTGGAAATGCAATTGGAGCAGCGGCAGGAGCTGTTGCTGGTGGATTATCAAGCAAAAAAATATACAATGTTTGCATGAACTGTGGACATCGGTGGAAACCATAAAATAAAAGACCTCATTCGTTGAGGTCTTTTATCGCTAAAATGGACATAGTTCTCCATCATTATAGTTCCATCCTTGTTTTAATGGTATATCATCATATTTCTTAGCAGTTTTTTCTACCCATAAATCATATAATTCTTTATCAATGCGATTTTCCTCGAATAAATTAATCATATTATCCCACTCAGAAATAAAATGATCCATAATTGAAGAATGAAAGACAAGACTAAACTCTGCTATACTGCGGTTTCCATTATCCAATTTCAAACTATCATCGTTATTTTTCGAAATGCTAGTCTGAACTTTTCTGCTAAAATTTACCAAATAACGCATGGCATCACCATATGTTTTTAGTTTAGCTTCATCAGATTCAATACCGCAAAGCCAATCTATACTAACACTACATTCTTTTGCTATTGAATAAACTGTGTCTAATGAAGGAAGAACATTACCTATTTCGTATGAAGATAGCATCGCCTGCGTAAATCCAACTTTCTTTGCGAATTCGGTTTGTGTCATATTTAGATTACTTCTTAATTTTCGCAATCTTTCTGGAAAAATAACTTGTAATTGCATAATTATACACCTCTTTCTATATTTATATTATAACATGTATATTGGATATTTATTATCAGTTTGATAATTAATCTAAATGCATATAAATATTTGTTTACACGAATATTAATATGTGGTAAAATATTTTTGCAACGGAAAGGAGGTGGGTTCATGAATAAAGATGAAATCAAATCTGTAATGCTTCGTATTGATAAGGGGCTGCATAAGCAAGCTGTATTACAGTGTGTGATGAATGATACCAAATTTTCACGCTATGTAACAGAACTTATCAAAGCAGATTTAGAGAAACAGAAAGAAAAGGAGGAATAGGCAATGGAGAGATTACAAATTTACAAAAACGACGAGTTCGGAGAAGTACGAACAACAACGATCGATGGCAAGCCTTATTTTTGCGGGAGTGATGTGGCAAAGGCGTTAGGGTATTCAGATGTGCATAAAGCTATAAAACAGAATTGTGATGAAGATGGGTGGGCAACATGCCTAGTCAACGATTCACTGGGAAGAAAACAGGAAGCAAAATTTATTTCAGAAGGAAATGTTCATCGACTTATCGTAGCAGCTTCCAAGCAGAGTAAAAACAAAGAAATTCAGAAAAAGGCTAAAAAGTATGCAAGCTGGATATTTGATGAAATTATGCCAAGCATTCATAGCAACGGATATTATGGTATGAATGACAGGAAGGATGAACTTCATATTTCAAATGCACCGATTGGAGAAGTTGCAAGTTTTTCTAAGGTGATGGTAAAAATTATGGAGAAACAGTGTTCACATCCTTTAGAGATTGCCGAAGCTTTTAAAAGTGTTTGTGGTCAATTTGGAATTTGGCTGCCTGATAGTTTTATAAAAAGACAGCATCAAGAACAAATGTCGTTGATACTGCCTTCACATGAAAAAAGCGAATGCTAGCATTTGAGTTGGCGCTCACTTGACATTCGCATTACACACAACCCACTAGAGGTCACCTAGATTATATCACTTCTTCGTTAAGAAGTGCAAGTGATTTTTCTAATCCTCTAACTGGATACAAAACAGTAAGATAAACGGAGGACAAAAAAATGAATAAATTTTATACACCAAATGTGAGTTCAGAAAATGTGAAAGATGTAATGGATGATTTCAAAACTTACTTAAATGTTCAAGAAAAAGCAGCACCTGAATTATGTCAAACACCTTTATATGAAGAAATAGGAATGACAGAGGAATTGTTTTATGCCGGTATAGAAGCTGCCCGTACTTTTATCAAATCTTATATGGATTATTGGAAAAAGGAAGTTTGCCTTACATGCGATGATGAAATCTTACGTGATGGCGCAGATATTAAGGCATAGGGTGACAAATATGGAAGAAATTATTAAAATTACATATAGTGATGATCGTATAACCGTATCTGCAAGAGAACTACATTTTTTTCTGGAAATATCGACAAGATATAATGATTGGTTTAAAAGAATGTGCGAATATGGATTCGATGAAAATATTGATTATCAAGCTATTACTCAAAAAAGAGCAACAGCTCAGGGCAATGAAACCACCTATATGGATCATCAGCTTACCATTGAAATGGCGAAAGAAATCGCTATGATTCAGCGTAATGATAAAGGCAAACAAGCCAGACAGTATTTCATTCAATGCGAGAAAGAACTTAAGAATCAGTCTAAATTGCCTAACAGTCCAAAAGAAATTTTGAAGTTGATTGTACAGGCAAACGAAGAAACAGACAAGAAGGTAGAAGAGCTTCGTGAAGATGTAAACAGCAAGTTTAAGGAAATGCCGCTTTTCAATAATGAATGCCAGAGTATGGAAAAGGCAGTTAGAAAGAAAGGAACTGCTATTCTTGGAGGTTATCATTCTCCGGCTTATAATAACAGATCAACACGGCAAAAAGTTTATGAAGATATTCACAGACAAATTAAACGAGAGTTTGGTGTGTCATCGTATAAAGATATCAAGCGTGAATATCATAGTGGAGCAATGGAAATCATCAGCAATTATTCTGCACCAGTTGTTCTGCGTGATGAAATAAACAGAATTAACAATCAACAAAGCATGGATTTGACAGATGATTATGGTACAGGGAAATGAACAGAGTAAAGTTTGAAAGAAAGAGGCAAGGTGTTTCAGTAAAGACACTGGCAAAAGCTATTCAAATGCCTACACTTCTATATCTCATTAGAGAAAGAAGAATGACCTTCACTGTTCCACAATATCGTTATATCTGCGGAATACTGAATATCGAATATTGAATAACATAGAGCGTCCATAAGGGCGCTTTTCTATTAAGGGAGGTGGTCGCTATGGTGTGACCAGTCGCAGCTTATGATGGCTGCTTTTTATTTGTCAGAAAGGTGGTGGAGTAACGATATTCGTAAATAAGTTTTTATCCAATAGGAAGGTAGGTGATATATATGGCAGATTATGAAAACTCGGTAGACATCGTACTAGAAATGCAGGCTAAATCAATCTTGGGTATCCTTAGCGCAATGAATAAAGGTTTGAAAACTATACAGGATACTAGCACTGCAACAATTAATAAACTTACGGCCTATGCAAAGCCAATTAGAGATTTATCATTAGCGGCTCAACGTCTTGATAATATCAAAGCAGATAGAGCAAAGAAAACATTAACTGATTTAACAATCGGAATTGCACAATTAGGTTCTCGAATGAATAATCTCGGTTTCCAGCAATTTCAAAGAAATGTAAATTCAGTATCGGATACGTTGAGTAGGCTTAATAATTCTTTCAAAGCAATTAGCAAGTTACCCGCAGTGTTTGATGTTTTAAAGAATGCTGACTTTACTTCTCTTGATAAAATAGATGTTGCCCCAGTACAAAGGCTTGTCACTGAATTAGGACATCTTGATGCAACAAATCTTAAAGGTGTTGGAAACGCTATAAATAACATTGCAAGAGCGATGAATGCTATGCAGAATTTGAATATGGATATATCATTGCCTAAAAACGTTCAGAGCCAGATGAACACGGCGGCAGATACCTTAAAGGGTTTCATAGAAAAAATAGCAGCGTTCAACCTGAATAGTTTAAAAGGATTTGCTCGTGATATTAAAGCGATTCCTACTGCAATGTCGAAAATGGAGAAACTAGATGTGTCTAAAATAGGTCAGGTATTCAGTACACTAACCACTCAGATTCAGCCATTTTTAGCGCATTTAAAAGAAGCATCAGTAGAGATACAGGGTTTAGCTAAAATAACAACAAGCATTGATCGTTTTAATAGAGGGATGAGAAGCGCCAGAACAGCTACAAAAGAATTGGGAAACGAAGCTACGGTTACACACAAACGATTAAATAACATGCTTTCGTTTGGAAAGATTTATGCTTTGTATAATCAACTTCGGCACTTCGGCTCTGGATTCGCTAACACGCTGAATAAAGCTATAGACTTCACAGAAATAGAAAACTATTTCAGCCGTGCAATGGGAAATATGCGCAGTGAGGCTATGAAGTTCCAGAATCAGCTATCTGACATGTACGGACTAGCAATGCCATCTATGATGCAGGCTCAGGCTACTTTTAAAAATCAACTTGGGGCGCTTGGTGATTTGTCTGAAGATATGTCATATATGCTGTCTGAGCGATTAACAAAAATGTCTCTTGACTATGCATCGTTGTATAATGTTTCTGTTGACTCCGCTGTTACAAAGTTTCAGGCTGCTCTGAGTAAGCAAGTAAGACCTATACGTAGTCAATCTGGTTATGATATAACGCAGAGTGTACTAGGTGGAACGCTCGAAAGCATAGGAATCTATGACAGGCAGATACGTGATTTGAGTGAAGTGGAAAAGCGCTTAACTATCATCCTTACGTTGCAGCAGCAAATGGCTCGATCAGCTGCTATGGGTGATTTTGCCAGAACCATTAAAGTTTAGTGGCTTTGCACTGTGAGGTGCATCGAATAACCTCGTGAACGCAAGCTAAAGCGGTGTGGTAGCAAAGGCTACTGCTAACAGGGGAAATCTTTATATCCAATAACACCAAGAATGAGGTGTAATAATTATGCATTATATATATAAAATAGAAAACAGATTAAATAGTAAAATATACATAGGCCAAACGATAAATCATGAAAAACGAATGCGAGAACATATATACGGTAGAAAATCCAAAAACAGCATAATTGATAAAGCTATAAAAAAATATGGGAAAGAGAATTTTGAATTTGAAATTATTGATACTACCTGTAATCAGGAAGAAGCTGATTTTTTGGAAAGAAAGTATATTAAAGAATATTCGGCGTTAAAACCTTATGGGTATAATATTTTGATAGGTGGAAGAAATCAACAAGGAGCTTGGAATCAGAGGAAAGTTTATATGTATGATTTGACTGGTAAATTTATTAGAGAGTTTGATAGTTGTTCTGAGATAGAACGATGGTCGGACTCTTTTTATTTGACAAGAGGAATTGCTGACTGTTGCAAGAATAACAGAAGAAAGTATAAAGATAGAATTTTCAGATATTCAAAATGCAAGGTAATTCCTTATACCAAACCTAAATCAGAAAGATGTCAAACTGTATATCAATTTGATAAAACAGGAAAGCTATTATCTAAATTTTATTCATTAAGTGATGCTGCATGTCTTACTAAAACAAGAAGAACAAGCATTTCTGGATGCTTGATGGGAACATATAAGACGGCAAATGGATTTTTGTGGAGTTACGATGATTTACCTCCAATTACAGAAGTAGAAATTCAAAGAACTCAAATATACCAACTTAATGATGAAAACAAAATAGTGAATGAATACTGTAGTTGTGCGCAGGCCGAAAGGATACTTAAATTAAGAAAAGGCGCATATAAAACAATATATAGTGTACTAAATAAGAATAAAAAAAGATATGGATATTATTGGATAAGAGTTAAAGACAATCCTGTGCCAAGCCCTATGTAAATAGGGAAGGTGCAACGACTATCCCGTAAGGGAGTACAACGGAGATTAGCACCGTTGGAAGTGCGAGGGGCGTACCTAATGGTACGCTGTGATATAGTCTGATCTCTATGGTGACATAGAGTTAACACAAATGTGAACAACCGGCAAACCAGCTTAAAATACTACAGCAGCAGATTGCTGAAGTAGGCCGTTGGATATCTGCTGTTTTTTATGGCGTGATCGGAAAAGTTTTACCGTATATAAATGGTTTTGTGATGGCGATAAAGTCATTAATTCAAATGTTTGCTTCATTCCTCGGCTATGAACTGCCTGATTCATCCGGATCTACAGGAAGCATTTTGGACAGTATGGATGATTCACTCGGCGGCGTATCTGATGGTATGGATGATGTAAATGCAGGTATTGACGATGCTAATAAAGGATTAGATAGCGCAAAGAAAAAGACTAAGGAATGGAAGAATTTTCTTGCAGGCTTTGATGTTGCTAACGTTATTCCAGACCAAAGCACTGATGATTCTTCTTCCGGCTCTGGTGGTGGAGGTTCTTCCGGTGCTGGAGGTATGTCTATTGACCCACGATTACTGAAAGCATTGCAGGATATGGATTATATATTTGACAATATCCGTATGAAAGCAATGGATATTCGAGATCGGCTGCTTGAATGGGCTAGTGTCCTTGGTAAAGTGGTTGATGACAATATTTTTGAGCCTATCCGTAATAGTTGGAACAAATATGGTGCAGGAATATTGCAGAACATTAAAGAAACCAGAGATAACATCGTGCATATTCTTGGCGGTGTATTTGATGTTGTAGAGCAAAAATGGAAACCGTTCTTCCAAGCTGCTTCTGATTTATTCTTTAGCCTCTTAGATACTGCTTCACTTGTTACCGATACAATATCAACATTCTTCCGTCATGTATGGGATTCCGGCGGGAAATACCTGTTTGAAGCATTGTGGGATTTAGCTACAGCGTTCTTAAAATTAGCTACTAGTATAAATGACAATTTTGTTAAGCCTGTTGTAATAGGATTGAAAAATACACTTGTGCCTGTGTTCGGAAACCTCACAGGAATTATTTTAAAAGGTATAGGAGCAATTATAAAAGGATTTGCAAATGTAATTACATGGATATCAAAATGCAAGCTAGTGGTTGTTATGCTTTCTACTGTAGTTACAAGTTTCTTTTTGGCTTGGAAATTAACCAAGTTCGCTGAATTTATATCATTGGGGGGAGGAGTAGTTAATGTTTTAAAAAATATCGCTACGGGTATGATTACAGGGAACGGTGTTATCGGGAAAGCAGCAACTGCTATAACATCCTTAAAAGCAGCTTATTCTTTAGTAAACGGTACAATGATAGAATATCTAGCAAAAATGGGGCTTGTTACTATACAAGAGAATATTGCAGACGGAACAACAAAGATACTAGCGGCTTCACATTATGGACTAGCCGCTGCTGAAGGTGCTGCATCTGGCGCTGCCGGTATTCTTGGTACCGCACTTAACTTCTTAGCCGCCCATCCTTTGGTTGTATTGCTAACAGCAATTGGTGCTATAGCTGGAGGATTAGCTTTGTTTTGTTCTTCTCAAAAAGAAACGAAGTATGAAATGGATGATTATTCCAAATCTGTACAGGATCAGATTAATGCTCTTGATGAATTGAAAAAGTCCATGGATGATGCTAAAGCTTCAACAGATAAAGAAATTTCTTCAAAGATGGCTGAATACAAACGGCTTGAACAAAACGTAGATATATTGCGGCGTATGGCCGGGGAAACAGGCTATGTAGATAGTATTGAACAAGCTAAGCAAAAAGTTGAAGCTATCAATAAGGAACTTCCAGAAACAGTAAAACTGACTAAAGAAGGACGTATTGAATGGCTGAAAACACCTGATGCTATTCAGAAGAATATTGATAAGCTTAAGGAAAAGGCTAGACAAGAAGCATATGAGAAGCTCTATGTTCAGTATATTCAAGCCCAGATTGAAGCAGAAGCTAAGCAGGCTGAATCAAGAGATAAACTGAATAAATTAAGTGAACGTAAACTTGAATTGTCTAAGCAAATCCAACAGGCAGCAGCCGATGGAGATAGTGAAAAACTTGGAAAACTAAGTGATGACTTAAATCAGGTTAATGCTGATTTAGATGGTACTGAAAAAGCTCTAAAAAAAGCGAATGATGCTGTAGATGCTGCAAAGAAAAAGCAAGATGGCCTGGATAAGACCTTAGGAAATGTTTCCTCTTCTACAAATGGACTCACTGAGGAACTCGGTAAATTCTACGCACAGTTTGGTTTGAGTGATAAAAAAGCGGCTGAGTTTGAAAAACTTGCTACTAAGATGAAAGAAACCAATAAAGTAATGGATTCTTGTATGAAGGATGGCAAGGTAATAAACAAGAAAGAGTATGACGATACAAAAAAGACACGGCAAAAGCTTGTTAAGGAATATGCAGAGAAAGCAAAAAAGTATAAGTTATCATCTAAAGATATCATTGATATTGCTAAAAAGAATGGTGTGAATTTATCAAAAGAAGAATTAGAGCAAGCCAAGGAATCTTTAAAGAATGCAGAACAATCAAAGAAAGATATTACTAAGGTCAAAAAGCAGCAGAACGCAGAGCTGTTATCGCTGTTAGATAAACTTGGCATTGACAAGGATTCTAAGCTTGGTAAACAGTATCAGGCTGAACTGAAAAAAGCACAGGAAAATGGTACAAAATCCGGTGAGGATTATATCAAGAATATTAAGAAAGGAATCAGCAATGGCGATATTTCACCAGATGCTCAAGCTCAATGGAATAAAGGCCAGAAGATTTTTGATAATCCGTTAACTGCACTTGCGAAAGTAATGGGAGCTTCTGATGCCGGTAAAGGTGCTTATGGTACTTTGGTATCTTGGATCGTTAAAACATTCACGGGTAAAGTTGCCACGTCAGGCGCTAGTACAGCCGGTTCAAAAGCTGCCGGTGATATCAATAAAAAGATTAAAAACTTACCTGCTTCAATCAGCAAATATATGGGCGGATTATCAAGTGCATGGTCTTATGTAAAGAGTTGGTTTAGTGGTAAAGCCGTTACTGTAAGCGTAGATTTTGTTGCAGGTAAAGTAGCAGCCAATATCAAGGGTGCCTTGAAAATTACAACCGGATGGTTTGCTGACGGTGGATTTCCCGATGTCGGGCAAATGTTTATTGCTCGTGAAGCGGGTCCGGAGCTTGTCGGTACGATGGGCGGAAGAACGGCTGTCGCAAATAACGATCAGATTACATCCGGTATCTACAGGGCTGTATTACAGGCATTACGTGATGGTGGTGGATTCCGAGAGCGTGGAGGTGACTTATACATCACTATTCAGAATGAAGATGGTTCTAAGACCACTAAAATCATTAAGGACTACAAAAAACAAATGATATTTTCCGGAGGTAAAGGAGGCGTGCCAGTATGATAAACAAAGTTGATCCTGTGCTATATCTTGGAGGCGTTCTTGTAAAAGAACCTTCAAGTATTACGATTCAGCGTAATAAGCTTTGGTCACAAGGCTCTGGACGGTCACGCAGTGGAAATTTCTGTGGTAAAGTACAGACACTCAAATACCGTATTGATGTGCAGTGGTCATGGCTGACGGAGGCTGAAGCTGCTCAGATTTGCGCTTTACTTGAACCGGATTATATCAATGTGAAATTCCGTGATCCTAAAACAAAACAAATGAAAACGATTCGTGCATATGCTGGTGATGAAGTTTACAGCGTGTACAGTTATGCTATTGAAAAGGCAGTCTATGAGGGGCTGCCTATTTCTTTGGTTGAGAAATAAGGAAGGGGTGTCGTTTATGACAACAACAATTACTGAAAAAGAAGAAGTGAGAAAAACATTGAAATCAGAATCAAAAAATACTGACGGTGTTACTGTGGTGACTATGGAAGCATCAGTGACAAATATGGATTATAACACAATTAGTTATCATGTAAATATCGTGAATATTGCTGAATATGCAAAAGATAAGGTGAAGTATGATACTGATATCGCAGCTTTTAAGAAGCGTTACGATGAGGCTGTTAACGAGCTTGTAGTAACCGCAGAAGGGAGTGCTGAATAATGAAGTTAAGAAGTGGTGAGCTTATTATGCTTATGAATGGATTGTCAAACGTGCAGACTGCAATCAGCCCTAAGGTTAATTATAATGTGAGCCGTAATAAGAAAATTCTTATGGATGAAATAAAAGAATATCAGGATGAAATCACAAAGTTGCAGAAGAAACACTGTAAACTTGATAAAAATGGTGAACTGGTAACAAAAGAAAAAAGTAATGAAATCACATTTAAGAGCAAGGAAGATAAAACGGCTCTAACTGCTGCAATCAATGAAATCAATAATACAGAGTGCGAATTGCCAATCAGGATGATCAAGCTTGATGATATTTCTGTGTCTATTTCTCAGGCTGAAATGGATGCTTTAGAATTTATGATTGAAGAAGAATCTGACAAATAAGAAAGTGAGGTGGTGTAAATGTATAGCACCTCAGAAAGATATAAGAAAGCTATAGCAAGAGATATACAATGGTGGGAATCAAAGCTAGTCATAGACGGTACAGAGTATTTTGACTTTATGAAGTTGGATGGTAAGCTTGGGATTTGCGCTGAAGAACACCTTTCCTTCGGAGGAACTGTTTCTGGATACCTGGATGTACAGATTCCAGAAATGACTTCTTCTGTGCAATTTATAGGGCGAAAGGCCAATTATTATATTGGATTACATCTGGAGGATTACAATATTGGTGAAGAACCAGACATTGAATGGATCAAAATGGGGGTCTACAACATTGTCGATCCTCAACTTAATGATGATGTCGTAACATTTACAGCATATGACAATATGTATAAGACACAGCAGGGATTTTTTAGCAGTCTTTCAAATAGTAAGCCTGTAGCGGCTGTTCTGAGAGAGCAATGTGCCAAGATAGGTATTACATATGCTGGCGGTGATTCTGGTGAATCTATCAACGTAGAAAAGCTACAGGGACTGCAAATGCGTGATGCTATTAGCTATATAGCATCATTTTGCGGTAAAAACGCAGTTATGGATCGTGATGGTAACTTGGAGTTAAGATGGTTCTCTGCTGTTGAATTCACAGCAAGTCCAGATATATGTTCATCAACTTTCAGCGCAGGACAGGAAGATACAATAATCAGAAGAATCACTTGTGCCGTCGATTCTGAAACAAACCTTAATGCTGGCGGAGATACTGGAAGTCGAATCACTCTATCAAATCCATGTATGACACAAGCACAGCTGAATGCGATATACAACAAAGTGAACGGATTTTCCTACCGTTCATGTTCTGTGAATATCATTATGGGACATCCTGAGCTTGATGTAGGTGATATTATTTCTGTGCAAGACTTAGATGGATCCATTTATAAAGTGCCCATCATGATTATGGATATCATAGATGATAGTGGAATTCAACAGACAATAACATCTAGCGCAAAAACAGAGCAGCAAGAGCAGTATTCTTTTCAGGGGAATATCTCACAACAAGTACAAACAAATTACAGTGAGTACATAGCCACAAAGCGATTGCTTGCAGACACAATCATTGCATATGATGGTAAGTTTGGAACCATTACTACTGATTTTCTTACTGTAAATCAAAAAATTACAGCACATGAAGGTGAGTTCAGTACATTTAAAGCTGATACAGCGGCTTTCAAGATTGCGACAGCTGAAGAATTTACAGCTATTCATGCTGCAATAGATAATCTGGATGTTAATACAATCAATGCAGCTCTAGCTAAAATAAACGTTATGGAAGGAAATCTAGCCACTATTGATACCATCATAAATGGCCATTTTACTTCTGATAGCGTTCACTCACTGATAATCAATGCAGAAAACACCGTATTCTCTAACTCAGTTATAAAGTCGGCCATGATTGACAGTGTAGCAGCTGATAAAGTAACTGCCGGTACGATTGATGCTAGCAGCATACACTTTAAGTCACAGTCAGGTCGATTAGATATCTTTGGTGAGACCCTCCAGATTAAAGATATCACAAGGCCAAGAGTACAAATTGGTAAAGATGCATCCGGAGACTACAACATGTATGTCTGGGATGCCGCCGGGAAGCTGATGTTTGATGCAACTGGCATCACCGCATCCGGTATACAGCGGCCAATTATCGTGGATAGCATGGTGGCTGATAATGCCAATATATCCGGAGATAAAATAAACATCACCTCATTGGTAAAAGAGATTAACGACGGTACAGAGGTGATAAAGTCTAGCCATATTTTGGTGGATGGAGCTAACCAGTCTCTATCTGTGGTGTATAATACTATAACCGGTGACATAAGCACGCTGAGCACGGCGTTGTCTGTGGAGCAAGGCAAAATCTCATCATTGATTACTGACGTATCACAGGCTAAAGGTGATGTGTCAACCTTGCAGACCAATTACAGCAGCCTCACACAGACTGTATTAGGCATTAACAGTACGGTGTCAAGCCACTCCACTAGCATAGATAATCTCAATAACATGGAGATAGGCGGACGGAATCTCATCACTAATACAAGACCGGATAAGGCTGCGGTTAACCATGTAACTAGCAAATGGTCTGTACAAATTGTTGATGAGGCTACAGCAATCAGCGGTAAGGCGATGCAGGAGACTTGTACGCAAGCAGGAACCGGTGGCTTTTATCATGTTATTCCTCGTAAATTAGATCCTGGAAAAAGATATACGTGGGCAGTATATATTAAATCCTCAAAAAATGTACGACTTAGTACTGGCAGTGAACAAGGGGGACAACGCAATTGTGAAATCACAACCGAGTGGAAAAGGTTTGTGCATACCTTCACAGCTTTAGAAAGCGCGCATTATCAATTTACGTTTTATACAGCTGATTCCACCGTTCCTTGGGCAGTTGGGGATATCGTATGGTACCACAGTCTTATCTTAGTTGAAGGAGACAAAGCTCAAACATGGGTACCAGCCCCTGAGGATATGGATGCATCTATCAAGACAGTATCAGATAAAACATCAACGTTGGAGCAGACGGTCAATGGATTTGATGCTCGTATTACATCAGCAACAAGTACAGCCAGTAATGCTCTTACTAAGGCTACAGAGCTGTCAGCTACCGTTGACGGATACAATATCCGAATAACAAATGCTGAATCTAATGCAAACACCGCTCTCAGCAAAACCAACACGTTAGAGCAAAAAGTTACGGCAACATCCTTAATCACTACCATATCATCCGGCATCAGCGGAGGCACAGCATTATCAACGACAAAATTTGTAATGGATGCATCTGGATTACATATCAAAAACGGCGGCTTTGACATCAGCAATAACGCTGGTACAAAGGTGTTTAGCGCAGATACAGCCGGTAATCTGAGTATTACAGCTGCTATAAATGCTGCCAGCGGTAAAATAGGCAAGTTTACGCTTAATGATGGGTTGATCTATGAAGGGCAATCAACATATAAAGGTATAAGTGGTCAAGTAACCGAGAAATACTATTTCAATATTAGTCCTAATTCTGCACATAAAGATGTTGGGAATGTAGAACGCAATTTTGTTAGTAGCTGGACTCTACCTTTATTAAAAGTAAATACCTCTGGTGAAAATAGTTTCGAGGTATATCCAGATGGATTTTTGCAATCTAGACAAATCAAAATGGGGGATGGAGTTGTTGAGGGGACATTGTATTTTGGATCATCACAGTATTCAAACAGTGCATTTATAAATTCTGGAGGTAATATCTGGGCTGCTGGGGGTGTACAAGCCAAAAATTTTGTTGCTGCTAATGGTCAGGGGCTAAGAGTCTTGAATTCTTCTGGAGTCCCAACAACTCTTATTTATACAGATAGCAGCGATAACGCGCGAATCCCTAATAATAATTTTATTGTATCTAAAGCCATGACGGTTAACGGCTCACTTCATGCAAAAGCGGCATCTTGGATAGGCTCGAATTATTCAACTGGTGGTTGGATTGGAATATATGATTCTTATGGTGGTACACGAAAAGGCTATATTGGTTACGGAACCGCCACTGAAACTCAGTTTAACATTTATAACAACGAGGGTGCTCATAATGGCGTAGCTCTGGATGCTACCGCGAATGGTAACTGGACACATGGGCGATTTATACCACTTTATGGCGGCATGGCACTTGGTTCATCCAGTAATCGTTGGTACAGGCTCTACTCCTCAGCGGGATGTGATACATCATCGGATATACGACTAAAAAACAGCATAAGAGGGTACGATGATCGTTACGAAGCAATGTATATGGATATGCAGCCGGTCACTTTCGAGCTTAATGCAGTACCCGGTCAACGGCAAGGCGGTTTAATAGCACAATGGACAAAAGATGCCATGACCAAGCACGGTATAACCGATAGCGAATTCGGCGCATACAATTACCATCCAGAGGATGATACGTATGGAATCATCTATGAGCAATTAACCTCCCTAAACATGCACATGGTGCAAAAGACCATAAAGCGAGTGGATAAACACGATGAAGAAATTATGTCAATTTGTCATAGTATGAGCAACCACGAAAATGAAACTGAACAATTGCGAAGGGAAGTGAGAGAGTTGAAGGGCGAAGTATTCCGTTTAAACAATGAGTTATTTGATGCAAAATCCGCTTTATCTGCTTTACGGAGTTGAGAAAGGAAGTGATCAAAAGTATCTCGTTTTAAAGGGTGTACGTCAACACCCTTTTAATTTGCTCAAGAGAGTGAAAGGAGAAGAAATATGGATATGCTTTACACTGTTTTACTGGCAGATCTCAGCATGGTGCTGGTCTGCTACGCTATTTTACTGCTGGCTTTTGCAGCCAACGTGGTGCTGAGCCTGTACCACAACATCAATATCACAGGGGAGCATTTTGATGCCAAGCGATTGTGGCAGGGAGTCAAAAAAGCTTTGGTGCTGGTCTTTGGCACTATGCTGATGGTTGCCGCCGTAGATGCAGCCACAACGCTGCTCACACAGTATGTGCCAGATATCAATGAGCAGGTGCATGACCTCATCACCGTGGCTATGATTGCAGCCACAATCGGTGTAGCAGCATGGCGATATATCAAGGATGCATACAGTACGTTTATCAATATCCTTAATGGCAAGCCCTCTGAGGTCGCAGCTGCGGTGGATACAAAGGAGTAAGACATGTCGGATGTAATTATTGTGGCTCTGATTGGAGGCGTATGCACAGCCATACCGTCATTGATAGCAACGGTAGTGATCAACAACAAATCGACAGCTGTCATGCAGTATAAAATAGACGACCTTACAAAAAAAGTGGAAAAACACAACAATGTTGTAGAACGTATGGCGGTTGCAGAAAACAGTATCAAATCGGCTCATCATAGAATCGATGACCTTATGGAAAAATAGGAGGAAACAAAAATGGCATTTAAGAAAAGAACAAGCCTGTCCGGATTAACAGGCAGTAATTGGATGGATTGGGCGCTACGGCGTACAGGAGTGGCAATGCCAAACTGCTTTACCTATGCTACAGCTCGTATCAGCGAGATTTTAGGGCGAGAGGAGTATTTGGATAGCCCACGGGTAAACGGGGCGCAGGAGCTATGGGACAACTACTCAAACGGGTTTAAACGCTCAAAATATGCTGTAGAGGGTGCACTCATGATCTGGCAGTCCGGACAGTGGGGACATGTTGCAGTATGTGAGGAGCTTATTGACACCAACACAATCGCATGGTCGCAGTCAAATTACGGCGGTAAAAGCTTTGAGTATATCAAGGGCAACCCTAATGGTTATCTGGGCATGAAATTTTTAGGATATCTGGTACATGATAAACTGCCGAAAGCAGAGGCAGCAAAACCATCCACTAGTAAGCCGACTACAACCGGCATTAAGGCGGGCAATAAGGTCAAAATCAAGTCCAGCGCTAAAAAGTACGCTACTGGCCAGACAATCCCCGCATGGGCTAAAGGCAAGACATATACCGTACAGCAGGTATCTGGCAGTAAGGCGCTGATTAAAGAGCTTGTGTCATGGGTTAAAACATCCGATTTACAGATGACCGGCGCAGCTGCGGTGATTGCAGTCGGCAAAAAGGTCAAAGTTAAAAAGACGGCAAAGACCTATGCAACAGGGCAGAGTATTCCGGCGTTTGTAAAAGGTACGACTTACACAATCATGCAGATTAGCGGCGAAAAGGTGCTGCTGAAAGAGATCATGAGCTGGGTACGTAAGTCAGACTTGGAATAAGAAAAATCACCACTCATTCCTTTGGGAGTGGGTGTTTTTTTTTATGTATAGTTTGACAAAAAATTACAAAAAATGTATTATTTAGGTGTGATAATCATGAGGTGAGGGTATGGATTGGACGGGTTTAAATCAAATAAATACTATTTTAGGTATAATCAATGGTGTGGTTGGTATCATTAATATAGGAACAGCTTTTTGGGGGGTGGCTAAATCATAAAAATAAGAAACAGTTTATGGAAAAGCTAGAAAAAGAGCGTATATCTGCTCAAAAAGAAAATGCAAGAGTATGCCGTACTTGCAAAAGCAATTTCAAGGCACGTATCACCTCACTAGAACAGACCAATAATAAGTTATTAGAAAAAGTTTCAGGATAGGAGGGGGTTTTATGATATACATCATTATAATAAGCTTGATTATAATTATTGTTCCGCCTATTTTTATAATACTCAGTAATTTAGATTATAGGAAAACGATTATAAGTGAATGTTCACAAGTTTACGGTATAGAATTAAATACCATAAGTGTAAAATATACAATATTAGAAGACAGGGTAGCTAAATATCCTATGATGAATAAAGAAATAAAAAGACTCATCAAACTGGAAAAAGATAAATATGTAGATATAAATAAGCTAGTAGTTGGTAAATTTAAAATATCTGATTTGGTACCTTTGTGTAAAAGTATACAGTTGTTTAATGAAATTGAAGAGTGTAAGGATAAGGGCGTTATTGATTTATTTGATGATGTGAGAGAAATGAATCATAAGATAGCAACAGTAAGGTCGCCTTTAAAATGCAAGATTAATGGTATGAAATCA
>SKEY01001647.1_pt1 | contig 27680 bp, 24 predicted proteins | sample 4843871 | NCBI WGS metagenome assembly SKEY01 (sample SAMN11008797, study PRJNA524170) | human gut metagenome | biome: Human fecal sample; material: Feces; isolation source: fecal sample from pouch patient p36 | host: Homo sapiens | place: Israel: Tel-Aviv | collected 2016-12-04 | reverse complement strand
GAAGCCAACCGGCGGGCTATCCTGTCCGAGATGAAAAAAGCACGCAGGATTTCTCCTGACGGTATCATCGGCTACAACATCATGGTTGCACTGAAGGAGTACGCATCTCATGTAAAAGCCGCTGTCCATGCCGGCGCTGACCTGATCATCTCCGGTGCAGGACTTCCTACAGAGCTCCCTGCTCTTGTCAGCGGAAGCAAAACAAAGATTGCCCCCATCGTCTCAACGGACAAATCTGCAAAGGTTATCCTGAAATACTGGGAAAGAAAGTACAAGCGCACTGCAGACCTTGTGGTGATCGAAGGTCCCCAGGCAGGCGGTCATCTAGGCTTCCACAAGGAAGAGCTGGATTCCTATACACCGGAAACCTACGACAATGAGATCCGAAAGATCGTCCAGACTGTAAAAAGCTATGCCGCAAAATTCGGCACGGAAATCCCTGTAGTAGCTGCCGGCGGCATCGCCACGCACGAGGATGTAAAGCATGTCCTTGATCTTGGTGTGGACGGCGTTCAGGTTGCCACCCGTTTTATCCCAACAGAAGAATGTGACGCAGACATCCGGCTGAAAGAATCCCTGATCCACGCCGCAAAGGACGACATTGCCATTGTAAAAAGTCCGGTAGGTATGCCGGGACGTGCCATTATGAATCCCTTCATGCAGCACGTCATGGCCGGTGAAAAAATCCCGCACAGTCCCTGCCACCGCTGCCTTGCCAAATGTTCCCCCGGCGAGATCCCTTACTGCATTACAGACAAGCTGATCGCCGCCGTAAAGGGCGACGTGGAAAACGGCCTGCTGTTCTGCGGAGCAAAGGCCTATATGGCAGATAAGATCGAAACCGTGCACGATGTGATCGCTGATCTGTTTGGCACAGAATCGGAATGCATCCGGCTGTCATAAAGATAAACCTGCGCCGCTAGGCGCACCTAAACAAAAAGCCCCTGCTTTCATTGCTTTTCGCAGTGAAAACAGGGACTTTTAGTTTTTCTACCGGTTATCGATCTTTTCCGGGTACATGTCATGCTCTGCAAGGCGTTTCCAGGCAATCTCCTCCCATCTGGTTCCGGCTTTTCCGTAATTGCAGTATGGATCAATGGAAATGCCGCCTCTCGGCGTAAATTTTCCCCAGACCTCAATGTATTTCGGATCCATAAGACGGATCAGATCCTTCATAATGATGTTCACGCAATCCTCATGAAAATCTCCGTGATTGCGGAAGCTGAAAAGATACAGCTTCAGAGATTTGCTCTCCACCATTTTTTCACCGGGTACGTAGGATATCGTGATCGTCGCGAAATCCGGCTGTCCGGTAATGGGACAAAGGCTTGTAAATTCCGGGCAGTTAAATTTTACAAAGTAATCGTTGTCCGGGTGCTTGTTCAAAAATGTTTCCAGTACCTCCGGAGCATAATTGTCCGGATATTTTACTTTCTGATTTCCGAGAAGGGTGATCCCTTCTTTTTCCAGGTTTTCTCTGCTCATATTTTTTCCTTTCTATGGTCAAACGGATATTTATGATCCAATCTATCTGTCAAGTGCCGGGTCCTTCACTCCATTGAGCCGGAATGCCTCTGCTCTGTCAATACAGGTTCCACACACACCGCAGGGCTTTTCGCCGCCTTCGTAACAGCTCCAGGTCAGTTCATAAGGAACATTCAGCTCCAGGCCGGTTTTTACGACCTCTGCCTTTGTGCAGCTGACAAAAGGCGCCTCAACCTTCAGCTGGCCGCCGCTTCCCTGATAGATTGCCTCGTTGATCGCATTGTGAAACGCACTGCTACAGTCCGGATATGCATTTCCGGCTGCATCATCCGCATGTGCTCCGTAATAGATCACACTGCAGTTTTTTGACAGCGCAATACTTGCTGCCGAGGAAAGAAACAATCCGTTCCGGAACGGCACATAGGTTGAAACCGGTGAACCATCGGTTTCCTTCAGCTGCTCTGCATAGCTTTCGTGCGGGATCTTTCTGTCTGAATGCTTCAGAAGCGAACAGTCACTGTACCGGAAGATCGGCTCCAGATCCAGATAAAGATGCTCCACTCCGTAATATTCTGCTGTTTTTCTGGCAGCCTCGATTTCTTTTGTGTGCTTCTGTCCGTAAGCTACTGTTAATGCAATTACATTCTCTTTTCCATATTTGTTTACGGCAAGCCCCAGGCAGGTGGTGGAATCCACACCGCCGCTTGCAAGTACAAGTGCTTTCATAGCGTTCTCCTTTTCTGCGGTATTTCTTGTTATATTGTGATATGTTTTCCTGTCATACTCCCCGTTTCTGCGGGTCCCAGATCACCTTATGAAGCTGGATCTGAAGCTTTACATCGTTGAGCTTTTTTTCCATAAGGAAATCCACGATCTCCACCGGCTGGATCCTGCCGAAAACAGGGCTGAAATAAACTGCCGTTTTTCCGACCAGACTGTACTTTTCCAGGATTTCCAGAGCTTTTTCCATATCTCTGCGGCTGCTGACCACGAATTTCAGCGTATCCTCACTGCCCAGAAGCTCCAGATTGGAAAGGAGCATCTCTTTTTCCATGCCGCTGTCCGGTGCTTTATAATCCATGGTAAAGGACGGACGTTTTTTTAATATATGATAAGGCTTCAGATCTACGCTTCCATTGGTCTCAATCTCCACCCGCTGGGATGGATCCTCCAGGATTGCCTCGATCAGCTCCTCCATGCCTTTCCGTAAAAGTGGTTCCCCGCCTGTAAGTGTCACATTTTTTACGCCTGTTTCACGGATCCAGGAAAGGATCTCTTCTTCTGTCAGCCTTTCGCTCTCACATCCCGGCTCATTTGCCCAGCTGGTATCACAATAGCTGCACTGAAGATTGCAGCCCTTAAACCGGATAAAAGCGGCAAGCTCTCCTGCCCGTCTGCCCTCTCCGTTGATGCTGACAAATTTCTCTACAACCTGATAGGTACTCATAGCCATACCGCCTCCGTTTCTTCTTCCGTTTCCCGGTAAGCTGCACAGTTATTTGGTGTTTCGTAAACAACAGCTCTTTTTACAGGGTAGCCCTTTTCTTCCATTTTCCTGAAAAAATACTCTGAAAAATTCTCTGCTGTAGGGCGAAAAGGAACCTTCACCAGATGAAAGCCTTCTTCATCCAGTGCTTCCAGCGTTTTCGGACGTAATGTATTTTCTTCATAGATCAGCGTGTGATCCATGGAATCTGCCAGCTCCCGAAGATCCTTTTTCAGATCTCCGAAGTCTACCAGCATCCCTCGCCCCTGGCCGTTTTTCTCCAGTTTCCGGCTTTCGATCTCAATCTCCACATGCCAGCGATGGCCATGGATATTGGAACATTTGCCGGTGTAACCGGACAAAAAGTGTGCCGAATCGAAATCTGCTTCTGTTTTTAACTGATACATAAATTTTTCCTCCTTCTGGATCTGTCGCACCACCCGAATATTTCCATAAATAAAAAAAGCCGGGATTCCCGGCCTTGATCCAGTTAAAGTAAAAAAAGGGCAGACCCGCCACGAGTCTGCCCTGATTCTCACATCTTCTTCAGCCCTGGTTTTATTTATAGACAGGATGGTACAAACGAACTGTCTTATATTAATTTGTATGGTATTTCCGGAGATACTGCATCAAACGATAAATCGGACCAGATCATCCGCGTTCGCTGCTCACTCATGAGCGCAGTCGCTCCTCAACAATCTATGGGAACTTTCAACTCCGGAATTACGGTAAATTTTCTGCAGAATTATCTTCTTCCGCAGCACTTCTTATATTTCTTACCGCTTCCGCACGGACACGGATCGTTCGGGTAGATTTTTCTTGCAGATGCCGGCTGCATCGGCATTGCTGTCGGCACAAAGCTGTTCGGCATTGCAGTGTGCGGCTTGCCTGTGGCAAACGGCCATACTGCTCCTGAGATCTCATTCGGTGTGTAACCGCGGAATTCCAGCATTCTTGTGTTATTGTTTGCCTCCATGATCAGCTTTGTAAATTTCTCAAGCTGCTCATCGTTAAACTGAATTCCCTTCTGGTTCAGGTTTTCCATGATTGCTGACATTCTGCCATCCATGGAGCATTCTTTGTAAATAAAGAACAGTACCTGATCCTTCACTGCATCGGAAACCTTCATCTCATCCAGCAGAAATCTGCCCAGTCTCTGGTAAGAAGCAGATTTTGTCGGATACCCGTTTTCGGAATAATCCAGGATCTCATCTACAGACGGAATATAGAATTTCCGTCCACCCTGACGTCTCTTGATATCCTTGTAGATGTTATTGACCAGTGCGGATTTCAGGATCAGCTGATCCTCCGCAAGCTCACAGATACAGGCCTTCTCCGGAATGGTATGATACAGCTCGATGAATCTGTCATATCCGATGTCAAAGCCTTTTCTCTGCTTAAACATCTCATATACGGTCTTTGCCGGTGCAGATACATACAGATAGCTTACCATAATGAGGCAATCCTTCAGCCAGTTTACCTGGCTGCGAAGTGTCTGGAACTCCGGTGTATTGATCTGATTATAAACAGCTGCAACCTCTGCCGGAACTTCTGCGTAATCATCACTGTAGGAAACAAGGTAGCCCATATCGTTCAGCCATTCTAATGTATTCCACTCATCCTCTGCAACATGGAAGCATTTTCTCTGAATAGCCGCCTCAAAAGCCAGTACCTCCTGATCGTCTGCTACGAGGAAGCTTGCTTTCATAACCTCCGGTTTAAGAACCTCTGCGGCAACCTTTGCGGCGATCTCTTCCTGATTCATTCCCTTGCAGTGAAGTCCAAGCTCACCTGCAATGCTGAGAAGGTCTTCTTTACGATAGGACATGAGGAAATCTTTTACTGTAGGATTTCTTCTGCTGCCTGTGGCTGCCTCATCTGCTTTTGCAGCTCTGGCTGCTGCCTCTACTGCCGCTACTGTTGCAGCAATGTCTTCCGATGCTTTGGCTGTTTCCGCCTCAGTTTCAACTGCTGCAGTGCATCCCAGCTCTGGTGCCTCTGTCCAGTACGGATCATCCTCACCCTTTACTTCTTTTACAATAGAAGGAGCTTCTGCTGTTCCCTCGTCTTTCTTCTCAATATCAACTCTGTATTCCGGAACTTCCTTATCCGCACCATACTGACGGAAGGTAAACCATTTCTCGGAATCCATAAGCTCTGCAGTCTCTGTCTCGCCTGCATTTAATAATGTGAAATTATTCTTCGCTTCTCCGTCACCATTCTCACGGATCTGTACTTTTTTCTGAAAAAATTCAATCTCATATAGGCTGCCTGCCGGATACTGAACCAGTTTTTCAAGCATGGCTGCCATCTTTGCAAATGTAACGTCAGCCGCAACAGTACAACGTCTCCATACCGGCGGTTTCGTTCCTTTTCTTGTGATTTTTAACTGATAAAACATTCCTGTGTTCCTCTCCTGTAAATATATGCCGGATCAGGAGATACGAATAACTCCTGATCCGGCGTAAGCAACTTCCCCTATGTTATACAAAAATAGAGAAATTGTCAATATTTGAGAGGCTTCTACAACACAATATCATATTTCTCAACCTGGATCACAGCATTTCCGTCACTGTGAAACAGGATCTCATCTGCTTCCACTGGTGTTGGGATCACGGTAGTCGCAGTTTTGCTTCCATCATTGATAAAAAGCTCTATGGAGCTTCGATCCAGGATAAAACGCAGCTTCAGATTTTGTCTGTCATCTGTGATCTGGAACTTTCTTGTACATATAACATCACGCTGCACCCCGCTCCAGGTTCTGTCGATTTCCAGTATCTGTCTTTTTCGATCATAGGTAAAGACCGTTGTATATTCTTCATTGCGTGCAAGCTCGATCCGGAACTCATTGTACCCATCCAATGCTTCCTGATTTGGATTTCCGGAGTTCCTGCTTCCATCCATGATGCCATCTGCGTTCTGCAGTTCCACAGTCAGATCGATCATTCGGCCACGGACGCCTTCAAGGCTTAAGCTCTCACCCACTTTTACATTCTCATAACAACAACGGTTTTTCCGATAATTCTCAATTTCTCGGACCGGCTTCTGCCAGATCTTTCCGTCACGATATTCCAGCTCTCTCGGAAGAGTCATCATTCCCTGCCATCTCTGCTTTTCCTTGATCACACAGCTATCCCAGGATTTCATCCAGGCGATCATCACTCTTCTTCCATCTGGAAGAAGGGTTGTCTGCGGCGCATAAAAATCAAGTCCGTAGTCCAGACTTACTGGTGCGTCTTTTTCAAATGTATGTTTTTCACTGTCATAATCTCCCGTAAAATATAGGGAATTATGTCCATTATGAAACTCATACCCTTTTGCACGCATATGCTGCGGAGAACAGATCAGCACATGTTTATCCCCGAGCGGAAAGAAATCGGGGCATTCCCACATAACACCGATTTCTCCTGTGGAGTTCTCCGCAAGAATTGTTTCAAATTTCCATTCTTTCAGATCTTTACTGGAAAACAGAACTACCTGTCCAGGAATTTCTTCGCTGCGGCATCCTACGAGCATATGGTATGTTCCGTTATCTTCCCATACCTTCGGATCACGGAAATCAACTCTGCTGCATTTCTCCGGAAGCATATCCCCGGTGACTATCGGATTTTTCTCTGCCTTTACATAATCTTTTCCGTCACCCCAGGCAAGGCACTGATTCTGCCGGACTTCTTCTTTTCCATCAGGCAGCTTTTCTGTTGTAACTCCTGTGTAGATCAAAGCATGTTTTCCATCCGCTTCAATAGCACTTCCGGAAAAGCATCCCTCTCGATCATATTCCTGATCCGGTGCAAGCGCTGTAGGAAGTTGCTCCCATCTGATCATATCCTCCGTCACACTGTGGCCCCAGTGCATAGGGCCCCAGTCACGGCTGTAAGGATGATACTGGTAAAAAAGATGTACCTTTCCTTTAAAAACAGAAAATCCATTGGGATCATTGATCCAGCCAACCGGTGCAGATACATGAAAGGCCGGTTTCTCTTCCTGCGGGATATTTTTTGCTTCCTCTATTTCATAAAGACGTGCTTTTTCAAGTTTTTCACTCATACTCTGCTCTCTCTTTCTTTTTTATGTTTCTGACCGGTATCTTTTTCTGTTTTTATTTCTCTGTCTCACTAAGAGACTTCTGATACTGGTCAAAATATTTCTGTTTGATTGCCAGATAATCAGACAGTCCATACTGCTCCATCTTTTTCAGATAGGAATCCCATTCTTTATCGATGCCGCCATTCAGGATCCAGTCTGCTTTTTTCTGTTCCGCATACTTCTTGATATCCGTGTCGTACTGAGATACCTTATTGGTATCATCAATACTCATAAATACATTCGGATACACATATTTACTGTTCATATCCTTAAGATATGTTTCGTGCATATTGTCGAGACGCCATTTTGCATCTGCCGGCTCTGTTACATATACATCGTAATACTCGTTAAGTATTGCCAACGGTCCGTTTACAGACTGTGCTTCACGAACCTCTACCGGAGATGCATCTCCCAGATCCATATGTTTCAGCATCTGACCACCTTCTGCATTCTCGGACATCTCAAAGATATTAAATGAATCTTTTTCCCCGTAAGTACCCCAGTTATTCTGCGGAGACTGGATCGGTGCATACATCTGATCGATCCATGCTGCTGCCAGTGCCGTATTCCGACAGCTTGTAGTCAGAACGCAGCGTCCTCTGTCAAAGCCACTGGTTTCACTGTTATTCTGTCTTGTGATATTTACAAGACCATCCGGACCGGCCAGCGCCGGAAGCATTACATAATCTTCATTGTTATCAATATTTGCAATATCCCAGGTGAAACACAGACCATATCTGTGGTTCTTACCTTTTGCAACATAAGTTGACCATTCCTGGGTAAAAGCCTCCGGATCCACCAGCTTTTCTTCTACCAACTGATGGAGCCACTGAATACCTTCTTTATAGCCTTCCTGTACAGTTGTATAAATAACGGTTCCATCATCTTTCACTGCAAAATGATCACCGGTGTCACCATATCCTTCTCCGAATCCGTTGATGAGAATTGCAGGATCCTGATCACCATTATTGATGATAAAGGACATCGGGATCACACCACCCTCAATGTTGAATTTCTTTTCCAGTTTATCTGCATTGTCGCGGAAAGCGATCAGAACCTGTTCCAGTTCCTCAGTTGTAGTCGGAACGTCCAGCTTCAGATAATCCAGCCATTTTTTATTAATGTAGGGAATATCTCCAATTGCCTGAATGGCTTCTTTCCCCGCACCAAGCTGCTCGATCCATGGGAAAGAATAAATATGTCCGTCCGGTGCTGTACACATTGTTCTGTATTCCGGGTATTTTTCAAATACAGCCTTAAGATTCGGCATGTATTTATCAATGAGATTTTCTACCGGAATAATGATTCCCTGTTTGGCATAACGAAGAAGATCATAATCACTCATCCCTGCGTTAAAAAGTCCATCCGGAAGATTTCCGAACTGTGCCAGCGCCAGATTTTTTTGTCATCAAACTGATCCGATACAAAACAGGTCCAGTCAATGTGGACATTGGTCTGCTTTTCCAGTCTTTTAAAAATCGTTCTTTCATTAGGTTCCTGTGTAGATGTTGCAGGTGCACTGGTAATAAAAGACAGCTCTGCTTTTTCTTTCAGAGGAAAGGACACATCTTCCACCGGGATATCCGGATCTGTTTCTGCTTTCATGTGTTCTTTTCCGTTTCCACATCCGGCACTGCATACCATTATAATTGCAGAAAGCCCGATTGCCAATAATGCCTTCATTCTTTTTTTCATCATTATCAACCTCCTGTCATCAGCCTTTTACAGAACCAACCATAATGCCCTGGTCAAAATATTTCTGGAAGAATGGATACATGATCAGAAGCGGTAAACTTGATACAATGATCGTAGCATATTTCAGAAGTTCCGCTACCTTTGCCATCTGTGCAGTACTCTGGATATCTGCGATCATTCCGGGCTGCGGTGTATTCTGTACAAGGATGGAACGAAGTACCAGCTGCAATGGCTGCAGTTTCGCATCATTCAAATAAATCATAGCGTCAAAATAACTGTTCCACATTCCTACAAAGGACCACAGTGCAAGCACTGCGATGATCGGTTTGCATACCGGCATCATAATCTTGAAAAAATGCTCGATTTCCGTGGCACCGTCAATGGCAGATGCCTCTCTGAGTTCCTTGGGGATAGACTGATAATAGGTTCTGGCAAGGATCATGTTCCAGACATTAAACGCGCCCGGAAGCAGGATTGCCCAGATTGTATTTACCAGATGCAGCTGATTGATCAGGATAAAAGTCGGGATCATTCCTCCACCGAAAAACATGGTAATGAGAAAAATAACATTGAAGAAATTTCTTCCCACAAATTCTTTCTTGGACATTGGATATGCTGCCAGCAGAGTTACCAGAACTGAAATAATGGTAAACACCAGGGAATAAAAAAATGAGTTTGCAAAGCCTCTCCAGATCATATTATTTTCAAGAACTCTGCGGTACGCATCGATCGTCCACTTCCGCACATCAAAGCTGATCCCCTGGCTGTTCAGCACATTCGGATCCATAAAGGATGCGATCACAACATATAAAAGCGGAACCAGAATGGAAAGTACAAATGCACCCAGAAGTACGTATCCGATTCCTAAAATGGCTTTGTCAGATGCCGAATATTTCTTTTTCTTTGCTTTTGCCATAACAGCACCTCCTATAATCCCTCTCCGTCATTCAGTTTCTTGACTACCCAGTTTACAAAGATCAAAAGAATTACATTGATCACTGAATTAAACAGCCCCACTGCTGTAGAATATCCATAGTCTCCATTCAGAAGACCGATTCTGTATACATAAGTAGAAAGAATCTCAGATGCAGGAAGGTTCATATCTGTCTGCAGTGCATATGCTTTTTCAAAACCAATGCTCATAATATTTCCGGCCTGAAGGATAAACTGGATCACAATGATGTTTTTAATAGCCGGAAGCTGTACATACCAGATCTGCTGCAGGATATTTGCGCCATCCACCACTGCTGCCTCTTCCAGATCCTTACTTGCATTGGCAAGTGCTGCTGTATACATAATGGATGCCCATCCGGCTGTCTGCCAGATTCCGCTGGCTATGTAAATGGTACGAAATGCTGCCGGCATAGTCATCCAGTTGGCATCGGAACCGATCAGTTTATTCAGTGGACCTACCGGTGAAAGAAACATACGAACCATACCGCAGAGTACGATAACGGAAATAAAATTCGGCGCATAGATCAGAAGCTGAATTTTTTTCCTGATCCCGGCTCTCCGGATCTGATTCAGAAGAAGTGCCAGGATGATCGGAATCGGAAATCCCCACAGCAGTCCGTAAATACTCAGTTTCAAAGTGTTCACAAGATAATTCATAAAATCCGGTGATGCCAGAAATCTCCGGAAGTATTCCAGTCCTACCCATTTGCTTCCAAATACACCATCAATGACATTGTAGTCCTCAAAAGCGATCAGTACGCCACCCATGGGCACGTATTTGAAGATGATCGTCAGAAGAAGTGCAGGCAGCAGAAAAAACACATACAGCTGCCAGTTCTTTTTCACATACTGAAGCTTTTCTGCAGCAGTTCTTTTTCCTGCCGGAACAGCTTTCGCAGAACCTTTTTTCATTCTCTTTTCCTCCCGTTTTTGTTCTTTCGTTCTTGTTTAGTAACCGGTAAAGTAACCGGTTACTTTATAATTTGATACTACTATATGACATAGCTTCTGTCAACCTTTTTTGTTAATTTATTCAAGAAAAGTTACCGGTAACTTAACTGGTTATTTTTTTATTGCTATTTAACGTCTGTATTGTTATACTTAATTACATCAATCCAATTATCCTGTACGGTCTGCAGATTTCTCTTATATGATCACATCTGCATTCCGTATCATAACTTTCTGCTGTTAAAAGGAGACTATTTTTTTATGGCTAAAAAACAGGTAACATTTGCCGATATTGCAGAATACACTGGTTTTTCCAAGACTACGATCTCCAGATATTTCAATCATCCGGATTCTCTAACCCTGGAAAATCAGGAAAAGATCGCAAAAGCCCTTGATGAGCTCGGCTACAGAAAAAACAAGCTTGCCAGGGTTCTTGCCAATGGAAAAAGCGAATTTGTAGGGATCATTGTCCCGAACCTTTATCTTCATTATTATTCCGAAATGCTGACACAACTTCTTCGAAGTTACTCCGATTATCATTACAAATTTCTGGTTTTTGTCAGTGATGGCGGCCCGGAGAAAGAAATGCAGTATCTGGACGAGCTGATGGCTTATAAGATTGAAGGACTTATTGTTCTCAGCCATACTCTTTCCTCTGAAAAACTGGCTTCCTATAATATTCCTGTGATCGCCATTGAACGTGAAGCAGAACATATATGCAGCGTTACAACAGACAATTACATGGGCGGCATGCAGGCTACTTCTCTGCTGATACGCAATCAGTGTGATGTACTGATCCACATCAATGTCCATGTACCTGAGAATATTCCGGCTTATGACCGTATCCGTGCCTTTGAGGAAACATGCCGGGAATATCATGTTCCTTATGAACTGAACCTTAATGTTTCCGGTGATTCCTATCAGGAGCTCTTTGAACAGATGCGTGTGATCTTTCAGGATATTGACAGTAAATATTCCGGTCAGAAAAAAGGCATATTTTTATCCAATGATACTTACGCAAATATATTTCTCAATCTGATCTTCCAGAAATACAACTGTCTGCCGGATGAATATCAGATCATCGGATTCGATAATTCACCCATTGCTACGGAGTCCATCATTCCGATCACTACTATTGGACAGCAGATTGATGTGATCGCACAGACTACCATGGAACTGCTTGTGGAACAGATGAACGAAATGAAGAAAAGAAAACCGGCACCGCTTCAAAAACCGATCCACAAAAAGATCACTCCGGTTCTGATACGACGACAGACAACCGGAGACTGAAAATACTTACAACATTTTTCCATATTCCATAACAACCCGTATATTCATGTACCGGAAACTTCATGCTATAATTCTGTGGAAAAATGTCAGATAACCATTACCGCCGGGAAATATTTTACAGGTTTCCCGGCATCTATAAATATCTATTCAGGGAGGAAATCATGAAAAAAGATCAGGAAATTTTTCAGGAACGTTTAAACCATCATCACGACGAGCTTCGATGGCTGTACACAGAGCTTTATCACAATGACGATATGTTTGCAGAGCTCTGCGACCAGATGTACCAGTATTTTACAGCACGCCGCCGCGCGCTCAAAAACCGCGACCTGGAAAGAGAAAAAAATCCGGACTGGTTCCGCCAGAAGGATATGCTTGGCATGATGCTCTATATTGACAATTTTGCCGGCAACATCAAGGGAGTTTCTGCCAAGCTTCCATATCTTAAGGAATGCAACGTGAACTGCCTGCATCTGATGCCGTTTCTGGACACTCCGAAGGGCCGTTCCGACGGTGGTTACGCAGTAGCCGACTTCCGCAAAGTCCGCCCGGACCTTGGTTCCATGAAGGACCTGGCTGCCCTTGCAGATAAATGCCACAAAAACGGAATGAACCTGTGTATGGATTTTGTTATGAACCACACCTCCGAGGATCATGAGTGGGCCAAAAAAGCACGCCAGGGTGACGGCGAATATATGAGCCGTTACTTCTTCTACAACAACCGTGAGATCCCGGACGAGTACGAAAAGACCGTACCACAGGTATTCCCAACCACTGCTCCGGGGAACTTTACCTGGCTTCCGGATATCGGTCACTATGTCATGACTACCTTTTATCCGTACCAGTGGGATCTGAACTACGGCAATCCCCGTGTTTTCAATGAGATGATGTACAACTTCCTCTTCCTTGCAAACCAGGGAATGGACGTGATCCGTATCGATGCGGTTCCGTATATCTGGAAGGAACTGGGAACTCCTTGCCGTAACCTGAAGCAGGTGCATACGATCGTTCGTATGATGCGTATGATCGCCGAGATCGTCTGCCCAAGTGTCGTACTTCTGGGTGAGGTCGTTATGGAGCCGGAGAAGGTTGTTCCCTATTTCGGAACCGTAGAGAAGCCGGAATGCCATATGCTTTACAATGTAACAACCATGGCTACAACCTGGAACAGCATTGCCACTCGTGATATCCGCCTTCTGAAAAAACAGATGGATATTGTAAACAGCCTTCCGAAGCAGTACACCTTCCTGAATTATCTCCGCTGCCATGACGATATCGGCTGGGGACTTGATTTCGCCACCCTGAAAGACTGGGGCATGGATGAGCCATCCCATAAGCGTTACCTGAATGATTTCTTTACAGGAAAGCATCCGGGAAGCGACAGCCGCGGAGAGCTCTATAATGATGACCCGGTAACTCAGGATGCCCGCTTCTGCGGAACTACTGCTTCCATGTGCGGGATCGAGGCTGCTCTTTTTGAAAAAGATGACGAGAAGCTGAAAAGGGGTATCCGCGAGGATCTGATGCTTCACGCATATATGCTTACCCAGTCCGGGATCCCGATGCTTTACAGCTCCGATGAAATCGGACGTCTCAATGATTATTCCTATAAAGAGGATCCGGATAAGGCTGCAGATTCCCGCTATATCCACCGTGGTGCTTTCCAGTGGGAGCTTGCCGGAAAAAGAAACTCCAAATCCTCCGTTGAGGGACAGATCTTCCAGACTCTTAGCCGCATGGAGCAGATCCGCAGCCAGGAATCTGTATTTGATAAGGACTGTGATGTATATACATACGATGTTCATGATGACAGTATTCTCTGCATCCTCCGCCAGAAAGGAAACGAACGTTTCATCGGAATCTTCAATTTCAGTGACAGCGAAAAAACTGCCTGGATGCAGGAGGAGGGAACCTTCCGTGATCTGATCACTGACCAGACACTGGAGCTTAAGGACGTGGAGCTTCCGGCTTATGGATTTATGTGGTGTAAGAGGATGTAACTATTACTTGGTAAATAAAAAAGACGTGGCCTTACGGATCCACGTCTTTTTATTATGTTATATCTTTATTTTTTATAAGCTGTTCTGACATTCAGAAATTACTTGCAGAGCTCCTCTGCCATTGCATCGATCTCTGCCACATTCTCATCGCCGAGAGAAGACATGATCTTTACATTGTTCTCAAGCCATGTGATATTTTTGCTCTTCTCGAACATTCCTTTCATGACTTTAGCTGCAGTCGGTGCCCAGCTTCCGTTCTCAATGAGGCCGATGGTGCGGTTCTGGTAATTACGCTCTGTCAGGTTCTCGATGAATGTACGCATAAACGGGAATGCTTCTCCGTTGTATGTAATGCTGGCCAGTACCAGCTTGCCGTAGCGGAAAGCATCCTCCACTGCCTCTGCCATGTCTTCTCTTGCAAGATCGCAGACAACAACCTTCGGGCAGCCCTTTTCCTCCAGCTTCTGTGCAAGAAGCTCTGCTGCTTTCTTTGTATGTCCGTATACAGATGTGTAGGCGATCATTACTCCTTCACTCTCTACTTTATAAGAAGACCAGATATCATATTTCTCCAGATAATGTCCAAGATTTTCGGTAAGGATCGGTCCGTGAAGCGGGCAGATGGTCTGGATATCAAGAGTTGCTGCTGCCTTGAGAAGCTTCTGTACCTGCGGACCGTATTTTCCGACGATTCCGATATAGTAGCGACGTGCTTCGCAGTCCCAGTCCTCTTCTACATCAAGAGCTCCGAATTTGCCAAAGCCGTCTGCGGAAAACAGAACTTTGTCTGTGCTGTCATATGTAACCATAACCTCCGGCCAGTGAACCATCGGTGCAAATACGAAAGTAAGGACGTGTTTTCCAAGTGTCAGGGTGTCACCGTTGGCTACAATATGTTTCTTTCCTTCCAGATCCATTCCACGGAAGAAATTCTCCATCATGGTAAAGGTCTTTGTGTTGGCAACAACAGTTGTATCCGGGTATGCTTTCATGAAATTCTCAATATTTGCTGCATGGTCCGGCTCCATATGCTGGACTACAAGATAATCCGGTTTCGCACCATCCAGAACCTCTGCAACTTTTCCCAGCCACTCTTCTGTGAAGCCGGCATCTACAGTGTCCATAACTGCGATCTTCTCATCTTTGATCACATAGGAGTTGTAGGACATTCCGTTTGGCACTACATACTGTCCCTCAAACAGGTCTACCTGATGATCGTTTACTCCTACATAATAAATATCATTTCCGATTTTCATTGTATTGAGTTCCTCCTTGGTCTGCTGTATTTTATATTTCCAATATTTCTGAAAATACTTTCTTATTGCTCTCATTTATTATATCATTGTTCGTACTGAAATCAATGTAGAATCTATAAATAAAAACAAACCTCTGCGCCTGGTAAAAGAACTATTTTCCCCTCTTTACAAACCTATTCCAACATAGTATTGTATACCTTGGATGAAGGAATTTTTTATAATTTTTATGAGGTAAACTATGTGTGAAAATGAAAAAAAGAAAACGTCTTCCATTGAGATGACCTCCGGCTCTCTCTGGAAAAATATCCTCCTCTTTAGCCTTCCCCTGATGGGGTCCCAGGTGTTGGAGGTTCTTTTTAATTTAAGTGATGTTGCGGTTGTAGGGCGATTTGCAGATTACATGGCACTTGGAGCTGTGGGTTCCACAACTCTGCTGGTCACTTTATTTACCGGAATCCTGATCGGCATGGGCGCCGGAGTCAATGTTCGTGTAGCACACGAGCTGGGTGCCGAAAACAGAAAAGGTACCGAAGAAACGATTCATACATCTCTTCTTCTCTGTGCCATCGCAGGACTTCTGGTCTGTGTCGTCTGTCTTCTGTTTTCCGGACAGATGCTGTCCATGATGAATACGAAACCGGAGCTGATGGACCAGGCTGTTTTATATATGCAGATTTATGCTCTGGGTATGCCGGCCATGGCTGTATACAATTTCGGTAACGGCGTATTAAGTGCCCGCGGCGATACGAAGCGACCGCTGATCTATCTTTCCATTGCCGGAGTGATCAACGTTCTTCTGAACCTGTTTTTCGTTATCGTCTGTCATATGGCCGCCGCAGGTGTGGCAACTGCCAGCGCGATCGCACTGTATATCTCCGCAGCGCTGGTAATGATCCACCTCCTTCGGAGAAAAGACGAATGCAGGGTATCCCTGCGTAAGCTCCGTCTTCACCCGAAGGCCTGTAAAGCAGTACTGCTTCTTGGTATTCCCACAGGTCTGCAGAATGGAATTTTTGCCATTGCAAATCTGTTCGTACAGGCCGGTGTCAACTCCTTCGATGCAGTCACGGTTTCCGGAAATGCCGCTGCCGCAAATGCAGACTCTCTGATCTACAACGTCATGTTTGCTTTCTATACTGCATGCGCAAGCTTCATCGGTCAGAACTGGGGTGCCGGAAATAAAAAACGTATGCTGAAAACTTATGGGATCAGCCTTACCTATGCCTTCATCGCAGGCGCGATCCTTGGTGGACTGCTTCTTGTTTTCGGTCCGCAGTTTCTGTCACTGTTTGCCACAGAACCGGCAGTCATCGATGCCGGCATGGAGAGGATCCGGATCATGGGCTTCAGCTATGCCTTCAGCTGTTTTATGGATTGCAGTATCGCCGCTTCCCGTGGCATCGGAAAAAGTATCCCACCGACCATCATCATCATTCTGGGATCCTGTGTATTCCGTGTCATCTGGTTCTATACGGTGTTTGCACACTTCCAGACCATTTCCTCACTTTATCTCCTGTATATTTTCTCATGGGGAATTACAGGCTTTGCGGAGGTTCTGTTCTTTGCTGTAAGCTTCCGGAAAATTCGGACCTGATACTTCAAATATATAGCGCCAGACGAAGCATTGATCTGGCGCTTTTTATATCTTTCTCGCGTTTTATGTACATTTGTCTTTACAAGGCGGACATAATTGTATATAATTATCCTGTTGTGCTTTTACGCGATGCAGTAATACCACTTAGAACGATCCGCCCTTTACACTGGATCGTTGCTTTGCGGCTCAGCATTTTTTTAGCACACTCACACAATAGGAAAGAGGAAACTAGTTATGAAAAACCTGATTCAAAAATGGAACAGCATCAACCTGATCAAGCGTATCATCTGTGGTCTGATCGTTGGTATCATTCTCGGACTTGCGATCCCTCAGGCATCTGTGATCTCCATTCTCGGTGATCTGTTCGTCGGTGCTCTTCGTGGAATTGCTCCGCTTCTGGTGTTCTTCCTGGTAATGAGCTCTCTGTGCCACATGGGAAAAGGCCAGAAAACAAACATGAAATTCGTTGTTGTACTTTATCTTCTGGGAAATATACTCTCAGCACTGGCAGCTGTGATCTCCAGCCGCCTGTTCCCGATCATGCTGACTTTTTCCGAAAGTACAAATACTTCCGACGTCACTCCGCCAAGCGGTGTTGCAGAGGTCCTCAAAAACCTTCTGATGAACATTGTTTCCAACCCGGTTGACGCACTTGTCAACGCCAACTATATCGGTATCCTTGCATGGGCCATCATCTTCGGTATCGCACTGAAGGCCGCAAGTGAAACTACCAAGACTGTCATCGAAAACATTTCCGATGCAACCTCCACAGCCGTAAGATGGATCATCAGCCTTGCTCCATTTGGTATCATGGGCCTGATCTTCACAACCATCTCCGAGCAGGGGCTTGGCGTACTGTTAAGCTATGGCCGTCTGATCTGTATACTGGTGGGAACCATGCTCTTTGTTGCACTGGTGATCAACCCGATCATTACTTTCATCTGCACACGCCAGAATCCGTATCCGCTGGTTCTGCGCTGCCTGAAGGACAGTGGTATCACAGCCTTCTTTACAAGAAGCTCTGCCGCCAACATTCCGGTAAACATGGAGCTGTGCAAGGATCTCGGACTTGATGAGGATACCTACTCCATCTCCATCCCTCTTGGTGCAACCATCAACATGGGTGGTGCAGCGATCACCATTTCCATCATGGCTCTGGCAGCTGCACATACACTCGGTATCAGCGTAGACTTCCCGACCGCTCTGATCCTCTGCATCCTGGCTGCTGCAAGTGCGGCTGGTGCTTCCGGAGTTGCCGGCGGTTCTCTTCTTCTGATCCCGATGGCCTGCAGCCTTTTCGGAATCCCCAATGATGTTGCCATGCAGGTAGTTGGTGTCGGTTTCATCGTAGGCGTGATCCAGGATTCCTGTGAGACAGCACTGAACTCTTCCACAGACGTACTTTACACAGCATGCGCCTGCAGGATCAGAAAGAATAAATGATCACACTTATAAACCGTCAGGCGGATATTCGTAATTGAAACAGGGGACTCCCTTGATTCGGTTAAAAGGAGCAGATCTTCCGTATTTGGAAAATCTGCTCCTTTTTTGGCTTAGAGCGTGTTTGAAAAAGGCTTTCTGCAAGATGTGCGTCACAATTTGTGGGAGATTTTGTCCGGATGAGGGCGCCGTAGCGGGCTACGGCAACTGAATTCGGGTAAAATATACCGCAAAGTGGGGCGTGCAGATTACGGGAATGATTTTTCAAACACGCTCTAACCTTCAGTTCCTGCAATATCTGCCCCATATAAAATTATCCGTAATCGGTAAATAAAACATCCTCTACATTCGAAAAAGCTTCCAGTTCTCTCCCATCTGCACAGCCAGATATACGATCTCAAAGATCACAGCTACAGATCCAAGCTTAAAAAGCAGGGAATCCACAAAGCCTCCTGCCTTACAGAAATCCAGCGCAATGCCTCCCGGCAGCGGATACAGGATCCGTACCCGTTTCCGGTTAAAGCAGTCCAGCACCAGATGTGATGCGAATCCAACCACAAAATAAAGGACCAGCTTCACGGACACCATGGATATGGCTGCACTTAAAATGGCCATAGCCATGATCGAATGCATAAATGACCGGTGCGGCTGATTTTTTCCAAAGGCGCAGACTGCAATAAAAATAATAACTCCCATGGCAACCGGCGCCATAGACTGGTTATTGCGGATCTTTTCCCAGATAGAAAAATCATAAAAATAATTCAATGCGATCTCTGCTGCCACAAGCAGTACCGCGATCAGCGTGATCCGGTTCGCATCCTTATGGGATTTGGAGGTTCCTACATCAATATCGCTGATCAATGCTCCAAGCATTCCTGTTCCTGCCGCAAGTACCAGACCGGAAACCGTAGAGGGCTGTGTAACTGCCAGCACTGTTCCGAGTCCGACTGCCGCGTGTGTTTTTCCTGTCATAATTCTCCCCTTATTGTAAAAAATCTTCCGTTATTCAGGATTATCCACTGCTACAGATCAGACACTCTCTTCTGATCTTCTGCATATATAAATGTATCACTTTATCATTTACCGCAGATCTAAAAATACAATAAGGCAGCTGTCAGCCTTACCTTTTACTGACAGCTGCCTCCACGAAACAGCATTATATCACATAAAAAATCACGATTCTATCTAAAATCTTTCTACTTTCTTTCACGTCCCGTTTAAATGGAATATGTCTCTTGGATCTCTCTTTTAATCAGACCAGTTCATACGTCCGTAGCGAAGTGCAATACTATGGATCTCTTTCTGAAGCTTCACAGTCAGCTCCCTTTTGCGGATCCTCCACTTCCAGTTCTTTCCTACTGTGGAAGGCTGGTTCATTCTGCAGCTGTTATCCAGTCCCATATAATCCTGCATAGGAATCACACAGAGCTTTGCACTGCTTCTCATAACCAGGCTGATAAAGCATTTATGCAGCTCTTTATCCGGTGTATAGTTATCACAGAGATAATCCCTAGCAAGCTTACGCTCTTTTGCCATAATGCTCTTCCACCATCCGGCGATGGTCTCATTATCATGGGTTCCTGTGTATGCCACACTGTTCTCCGGATAGTTGTGCGGAAGATAATCGTTGGCACAGCCGGAATCTCTGGAATCAAACGCAAACTCCAGGACCTTCATTCCCGGGAATCCACTGTCATGGACAAGCTGACGCACAGAATCTGTCACATAGCCAAGATCCTCCGCAATGACCTGCTTCCAGCCAAGGGCCTGCTCCACTTTGCGGAACAGATCGATCCCGGGACCTTTTTCCCAGTGACCGCCAATGGCATTTTCTGCACCGTATGGAATGGAAAAATACTCGTCAAAGCCACGGAAATGGTCGATCCTTACCACATCATAAAGGCGGAATACGTAGCTCAGTCTGGAGATCCACCACTGATATCCTGTATTTCTGTGGTAATCCCAGCGGTACAGTGGATTTCCCCAAAGCTGTCCTGTTGCGGAAAAACCGTCCGGCGGGCATCCGGCTACAGCCACCGGCACATTCTCCTCATCCAGCTGGAAAAGCTCCGGATGAGCCCAGGTATCTGCACTGTCCATAGCTACATAGATCGGGATATCTCCGATGATTTGAATGCCTTTTTCGTTGGCATATTTTTTCAGTTTCATCCACTGCTCATAGAATTTGAACTGCATATACTGCTGGAATTCAATATCAAAATATAATTCTCTGCGATAGTAGTCCATGGCATTTGCCCAGCGAAGGCGGATATCCTCTGCCCATTTTGTCCACTCAACACCGCCGAACTGATCCTTTACTGCCATAAAAAGTGCATAGTCGGAAAGCCACCAGCTGTTTTCTGTAACAAATTTCTGATAATCCGGATTCTCGCTGGTGTTGCTGTTTTCGTAAGCTTTGCGGAGAAGCTTATAACGGCCTTTGTAGATTTTTTCATAGTCTACGCTGTCTGCTCTTCTTCCCCAGCTGACCTTATCACAGTCCTCCTTTGTAAGGACGCCTTCCTCCACCAGTGCCTTCAGGCTGATAAAATACGGATTTCCCGCAAAAGTGGAGAAGGACTGGTACGGAGAATCTCCGTAACTGGTAGGTCCCAGCGGGAGGATCTGCCAGTAGCTCTGTCCCGCTTCCTTCAGCCAGTCCACAAAATCATAGGCACTCTTTGAAAAACATCCGATGCCGTACTCTGACGGCAGGCTTGTGATCGGCATCAGAATGCCGGCTGCTCTTTTATCCATATCTTTTCTCTCCTTATGTTGAGCCCTGCATCTCAGAGCATCTTATCTATTATCCTCTCACGGATGCATATTCATATAATCTACGCAACCGTTTGCGTAAATTATACGTCCATTTTGCATGAAGTGCAATGCGTTTTTGTCTTTTCTACCTTTCTTACAATTTTTACATCCTGATTTTGTGCAGTTTTTCATTATGTCAAACAGAATCTGTCTGCATCTCACTACCTGATTTTCTGTGCATCTGTTTTTACGCAATTTCATGCAATTTTCCGTGCAATATGTTTGACAGTATCCTTGTTATGAACTACAATATCTCTATCAGACTGAGATAAAAAAGCCGGATCAGAGGCATACTTCCGCTTTGATCCGGCATATCCGTGAGGAGGCAAATTTATGGCAGTAACCATCAAAGATGTGGCAGCTCTGGCCGGGGTGTCCCCGTCCACCGTTTCCAGAACCTGCAAAAATAATCCATCTATCAGTGAAGAAACCAAGGAACGTGTACGCAGAGCCATGGCGGAGCTTGGCTATGAGCCGAATTTCCAGGCCAGCAACCTGGCAGCACAGATTTCCCGCTCCATCGGTATCATCCTGCCTCCGTCCCCAAAGGAGACATACGAGAATTCCTTTTACCTTGAGACGATCCGGGGGATCAGCCACTACTGTAACGCACATCAGTATATCAGCACCATTGTTACCGGTCAGAATGAAGAAGAGATCCTTAACGCAGTACGTTCCATGTCCAGAAGCGGTAAGGTTAACGGATTTATTGTTCTTTATTCCCGTGTGAATGATCCTGTTATTGATTTTCTTTTCAGTGAAGGACTTCTCTATATCCTGATCGGAAAACCGGCACAATACACCAATCATACGATCTATATCGATAATGACAACCTTCTGGCCGGACAGGAGGCAACGGAGTATCTTTATGCTCTGGGACACCGGAAGATCGCTTATCTGGGTGTAGATAATTCCCTGGTCTTTTCCGCAGACCGCAAAACCGGCTACATGACTGCGCTGATCAGCCACGGATTAACCGTACAGCCTGAATACTGTATAGAGGTTCCTGCCGCTTCCCAAAATGAGTTTCAGGAGCTTCGAAAGCTGCTTTTAAGTGAGGAGCGCCCTACAGCTGTGCTTGTCAGTGATGATATTCTGGCACTTTCCCTGGAAAGGATCTGTATGGAAGCAAATATCTCCATACCGGAGGATCTGTCCATTCTTTCCTTTAACAACTCACTTTTTGCCAGACTGACTTCGCCTCAGCTGACCTCCATTGATATTAACTCCGGGCAGCTTGGAATGGAAGCAGCCACGCAGATGATCAGTCATATCGAAAATCCGAGCCTTCCGGCCACAAAGATCATTGTACCTCACCAGCTGATCGAAAGGGACAGCTGCCGGAGGATCTGATCTGCTTTCAAACAAAAAAACAGGTATCTTCTCTGCTGACTGTGTATTGACCACCACTTATCGATCTGACATTGGTGGTCGATCTACCGCCCGGCAAAAAGATACCTGTTTTTCATTTTTTATAATGCTTTCTCATAACACCAGTACATATGTCCCCAGAGTTCACACTCTCCCACGTTCTCAAAATTCAGCTTATCATAAGAACGGAGTGCTTTTACATTGTCCTTCGCAACAAGAAGATGTACAGCTTTATAGCCCCGCTTCTTCAGTTCTTCCATCACACCCTTAAGAAGTTTCCCGGCAATCCCCTGATTCTGGAATTCCTGACATACTCCCACCCGGGAGACCTCCGCTGACGGCACCATGGTTTCTGACCAGCATGTGAGACATTCCACATTTGGATCATCATCAATGGAGATCACACCTGCGATATTTCCCGCATCGTCCCGCATACAGAACAGCGCATCTCTGGAAAGATCAAATTCCACTTCTTTTTCTGAAGGATACTCCTCTGTCCACACACAATAGGGCGTCCCCAGCAATGAACGGTACAGCTTCAGAACTGTATCTGCTTCTTCTCTTTTTACACGCTCGAAATTCATTTTATATCTTTTCTCCTGAAAATACATTCTTTTTCCGCCCGGATCCCGCCAGTATCAGGATCACAGCAAATGTAATGATCTCTGAACTCAGAAAGGAGCTCCACACGCCATTGATCCCAAATAATCCGGAAATAGCTTTTTCCCAGGACCGTCAAATCTGCAATCTGCACCATGTCCTTTTCTGATTCTGGTTTTCATCCCATTTATCATTTATTCCAACTCAAAAAAGCTTCTCTTTTTGTTACTGATAATAACATCTTTCGCTACACCCCGCCGGAAACACTGTCCGTTTTAACGTATATTTAAATTCCCTCTCATTTTCTGCAGCGTCCAGGATTTCCAACGCTTTTCGCAAATTCCGGATATCTTTTTCCATGTGATCCACATAGTTTCCCCGGCCAACCAGCTTCAGGTGCGTGATCCCTGCCTGCTTCAGCTGATACAGTGCACACAGTCCACAGCCTGTCTCACCACAAAGATATCCGGATTCATCATATGCTTTCAGATCCGGTTCCTGATCCCACGCCTGCTCCTGAAGAGCCATTATTTTTTCCGGAACAGCATCACCATTCCGTACAGTTCCAAGCCAATAGGACACCCTGCAAAGATATCCCATCTCATCACAGTGAAGAGAATTACAGAATGCTCCCGTAAACTGGCACATTTCATTCAGCACAAAGGCCTCGAACTGCATTCCCGCCTCCGGTCGGATCCCAGCCTGTTTTTCCACTTCTCTCTGAGATGCAATAACAGACTGCATATCCCGGAACGTGTTTTTCCGATGAAAGATCAATCTCTTCAGAGGAAAGCGCCGGAACATCTTCAGCATTTCACTGTTCACTTCCCCCGTCTCTCCGCTGAGATGGATCTCACAGGAAATCCCCCTGTTTTTCAGATAAACAAGAAGTGCCGGATCTGCAATGATATAGCTTCGAAATCCAATTCCCATGCACTTTTCTATGATATCTCCGATCTCCGGATACTGTTCCGGAAGATAATACAGGGAATTGAAGGTGAGATGCACCGGCTTTTTATATTTTTTTACCATCCGGGAAAGAATTTCCAGCTCACTGTATGCTCCAAGCTGAACATTACAGCAGAGAACCTCCCTGCGATTTAACGGCATTACTGTGCCGTATTTTTCCGCCCAGGAAAAGGGTACATAGCCACAGAAAAATTCATCTGCTCCTGCCTGCACAAAACGTTCATATTCATCTATGGAGCCTAACCCGGCTGTTATTTTCATACTGTTCTCCATGTCCTGTTCCTTTTTTCCGCAATGTATTCTTGTCAAACGGATATTCGCGATCCACCTTCGAAGCCTGCTCATCACCTGTCATATATTAACAACAATGCGATCCGGCTTTGTGCCTTTTATATTTTTCCACATTTCCGTTGACTCCGGAAGTGTTTTATCCACACCAAACAGGGAGTTATACCGCCCTGCCATGTGTAAATGTTCCGGATAAAGCAGTGCGTATTTTTCACAAAATTTCGGACAGTGCTCCGCAAGCTGCTGTGTACCGCGATCTCCGGTGGTGCACAAAGCATACAATGGACAGTACTGAGAAGTGTTTGTCTGATAAAAAGGCAGATGCAGACTGTTTTTTCCCGGCGGAAACTCCTGTGGATATCCGCAGGACTCCCATTCGTATCTGTGGATATGAAATTCTTCAGCCAGAAAATCCCGATAAAACCCCGCATTCAGGCTGTTTTGCTGAAATAATAAGGTATCACCGGATTTATATTTCATTCGCGGATCCTTTTTTCGTTTATTGAGCAATGTGCCCAGAACAGGATGCAGGCGGGATGTTTTTCCACAGAGCATTTCCACCATGGCCCAGTCATTGACTACGATTTCCACATTCACCCCATGAATACAGCACCAGTTATCCACCTTTTCCAGAAGCTTTCCCACAGACGAAAGCATAAATTCCCGGATATAAGAAAATACCAGTGTGATCTCCGAGCCCTCCGAATACATTTTATCCATGATAGAAAAAAGCTGCTCTTCTGTCGGAAACAGGTTATGGCAGAACTGATTTCCAATATAAAATCTGTCCGGTATCCGGCCTGCAAAATAACTGTGAGTGAGATAATTCTTCTGCCAGTAAGACGCCAGAAAAGCCTGCAGCGGCTGGCGCAGATATTCTTCATACAGGGAAGTGCAGTTTAATTCCAGAGCAAACTCTGCATTATCCAAAAGCCTTAATTCTTCTGCACCCATTGTATCCTGTGGATTTCCGGAAGCCTTTTCACTTTCTCTGAAAAACCACCGCTTCTTCTGTTCCTCCAGACTCCTGCAGTGCATCTCATCCAGCTCCGCAGGATAACCGGTCAGTGATTTCGCCAGCTCTCCATCGTCTCCATACAGCTTCAGACGGATATATCTGTTGTACTCTCCGGCCAGACGCCGAACCTCCTGTACATAATCCTTCTGTTCCACTCTCACAGAATATTCCCTGTAAAAATATTTTCCGGTTTTCTTTTCAACTGGCTGTTGATCCTGCAGGCATTGCTCCTCTGCTGCACTCATCCCAAACCTCCGGATCTCCACTCTCCTGTACCCGGCTTTTTTCATATCATAAAAACAGATCAGAAACTGCTCCGGTTCCGGGCATTCCTCTGCCAGCCGAAATCGAAATCCATCTTCACCCAGCTCTGTGATCCGGATTTCTTTGCTATCCATAAAACCGGACAGTAATCCAAATGGTATCATAGAGATCCTCATCAGGAAAGCTTCCTCCCTTCAGACAAAAAAGGAGATGCCATATGCTCCCATACAGCACCTCCCACTGTTCCTGCTTATTTCACTTCTACTAATTCAATTCTGAAATTCAGCTCTTTACCTGCCATCTCATGATTAGCATCGAAAGTAATGGTTTTTTCATCTTTTGCGTTAACTTTAACCGGGAACGGCTGACCATACTGATTGGAGAGGTATACCTGCTGTCCTACAGTAAGATCCTCAGCACCCGGAAGCTGTTCGATCTCAAGTGTAAAAATCGCATCCGGATTCGGCATACCGTAAGCTTCCTCAGGCATCAGATGAACATCTACCACCTGGCCAACCTCCATGTTTGCAACTGCCGCATCAAAGCCTTTGATCATCTGGCCTGCTCCGCAGATGAATTCCAGTGGCTCGCCACGGTCATAGGAAGAATCAAACTGTGTTCCGTCATTAAAGGTTCCTCTGTAATGTGTACGGCAGGTTTTTCCGACATTAGGACCTGTGATAGATGGCTGGGAACCACATCCTCCGCCACAGCCTCCGCAGGAATGTCCGTCTTCATGACCGCCGCAGGAGTGTCCATCCTCATGGCTTCCGCAGGAATGTCCATCCTCATGATGGTGATGATCACAATTCACACCTGTGGATACCAGCTCGCCCTTCAGATAAGCATCCACAGCTGTGTCTGCATCTCCCTGTGCTCCGGAACATAACTCAATGCCAGCCTCAGCAAGTGCACTCTGTGCTCCGCCGCCGATTCCTCCACAGATCAGAACGCTGATTCCCTGCTCTGCAAGAAGTCCGGCAAGTGCACCATGTCCGGTGCCATTGGAGCTGATCACTTCACTGGAAATAACCTTGTTATCCTCTACCTCGTACACCTTGAAAAACTCCGTTTTTCCAAAATGCTGGAAAATATTTCCGTTGTCGTATGTTGCTGCAATTTTCATTTGTAAAACCCTCCATTAATCAGATATGTATTATATTAGTATATCGTGCAGGCAGGATAAAAGCAAGGTTTAACTTCTCTCACAAAAACACCTCGCAGGACATTGCCAGTGAACAGTAACCTCTTGCTGTCATTCAATGAATCCAGTATAATAGAAGAATCTGTAAAAATAAACGATTTTTTAAATAAGAAGGTTTGAATTAAAATGAAATCATACGAAGAATTACTTTCAGATATTGAAGAAGACATGGAGCTCATGGGTTCCTCACACATTGTTTATTCCATGGAAGAGGACGGCGTTGTTACTGATTATGATTATCTTCCATCCGATTCCTGTACGATCTCCATTACCTTAAAGGAACTTCAGGAAAAGCTTCAGCTGCAAATGCTCTATACAAAAGTTTCCGCTCATACAGCCGGAGCAGATAAAAATGCCCCGAAATTAGCTGTTGTTTTTCCGGGCATCGGATACACTGCCGACAAGCCGCTTCTGTACTATACCAGCCGCCTTGCCAGCAAACACGGTTACAAAATCCGCACTGTATCCTATGGCACCCTCCCGGAAAATGTCAAAGGAGATCCTGAAAAAATGAAACAGGCCTTTGACCTTGCCCTGGAACAAACAGAACGCTCCTTAGGCAGCATCGACTGGAATTCCTATGGCAGCATTCTGTTTATTTCCAAAAGCATTGGTACAGTCATCTCCTCAGCCTATGCTTCCCGACACGATCTGACTGTAAAAAGCATCCTGTTCACGCCTCTTGCAGAGACCTTTTCCTTCCCACTTGCCGGAAGCATCGCCTTCCACGGCACCGCAGATCCCTGGGCCGAAACCAATTCCATCCGGGAACTGGCAGCGCAAAAAGATGTACCTCTCTTTCTCACCCAAAACGCCAACCATTCTCTGGAAACCGGTGATGTACTGACGGATATCTTTATTCTAAAAACCACAATGGAGCGGGTCCAGCGTTTTATTTAACGCCGGTCCGCTTATTTT
>SKEY01001646.1_pt1 | contig 27684 bp, 10 predicted proteins | sample 4843871 | NCBI WGS metagenome assembly SKEY01 (sample SAMN11008797, study PRJNA524170) | human gut metagenome | biome: Human fecal sample; material: Feces; isolation source: fecal sample from pouch patient p36 | host: Homo sapiens | place: Israel: Tel-Aviv | collected 2016-12-04 | reverse complement strand
GTGGAAGGTTTCGACGTAATCGTTCCAATCGTCGATCAGCTGTGGCAGCAGCGCGCGTCCGGACGTGTCGGACGTGGTCGGATCGGCTGTATCGTCATGCAAAACCGTGGCCAGCGAGCCGAGCGCGTTCATCGCCGATTCGACCACGCACAGCCGAGCCGGACGTTCGCCGGGGGTGGTGGTCAGCGGCGAGTTCGTGATTGATGCGACGCGTGAGCGCACGTATGCGCCGGCCGTGTCGAGGTTCATGGACGAGGTGGCGATGCCTTGCCGTTTCAGTTCGGCCAGTTCGATCATGGAGAACAGGCCCTGCACGAACGGTTCGTCCTTGAGGGGGCGGGTCACGCTCGAATAGCGTACGGGCACGCCGTCGGCGCGTAGCCGTTCGCCGAACGTGCGCACGGTGGCGTTGTCGTGGGCGATCACGGCCATGTCGTTCCAGTCGCGGCCGTGTTCGAGATGTTCGGTTTTGATTTTCCACACCACGTCGTCGAGTTCTTCGACGGTGGAACGGTACATCGCGGCTTCAAGACTGCCGTCGTGCGTCTCCGGTATGGCGATGGCCGGCATTTTGCCGGGGCGGTTCGCCAGCGCGTCGTCGGTCGATTCCGTGCTGGCGATGGTCAGGCTCACGCGGCTCGTCACCGCGGCCAGGTCCGTGCCTTCGGCCATATGGGACGGTTCCAGCCGTACCAGTCGCGCGCCCAATCGCGATTGCGCCATGTTGAACAGATATTCGGGGTACGATCCGCGGAACGTCTGCACCGCCTCGTCGGGGTTGCCGACGAGCAACAGTCGCACGCCACGGTTGCGCAATGCGGTGAGAAAGTCGAAGCCGGCGAGTGTGGCGTCCTGGAAATCGTCGACGATGACGAGTTTCGGCAGGTCGGACGTTTCGGCTTCGTTCACGACGGCCGCGGCGTCGATCATGAGCTGCGAGGCGTCGAGACGGTACTGGTCCGGATATGCCTCGTTGATGGCCTGGTTGTATTCGGCGCGCAGCGCGAAGGCGAGCCGCCATTGCACGCGCAGTCGTTCGCGTCGTTCGTCGAGCGTGCCGTGCTCGTCGGCAGCGCGGGCGATCAGCATGTCTTCGAGTTCCGGTTTCGCGCCGATCTCGTTCATGCGGGCAAGCATGTCGCGCAGCTGGTTGGTGAAGGCGTCGGTGGCGTCGTCCACCACCATGCCCGACCAGTCGGCGACCACGAAGTAGGTGCGCAATAGCGCGCAGGTGGAGCATTCGTCGCCGTGCTCGGCATGTTCGACATGCCTGGCGAGCACACGGCGGATGACCACGTCCTGTTCGGCCCCGTTGAGCAGTTTCGGCAGGGGTTGTCCGGCATGCGATCGCACGGCGGTCATGATGCGGAACGCGACGGCTGGCAGGGTGGTGACGGGGCGCGCCTGCGAGATCGCGGACAGTTCGCGGATCACGGTGTCGCCGAGCCGGTCGGCCACCTGTCTGCCGGAGACCGTCATCACGGCGTACGCGTCGCCATGCCGCTTCATCGCGGCGACCAGCATGTCCAGCGCGAACCGGGTCTTGCCGCTGCGGGGTGCCCCCGCAACCAATGTCGCGTCATCGAGATCGTCCACATCCATCATGTCTCCCCAGCTTAGCCGAACGGTCCGTCCTGCACTCATATATCACCGGACAAAACGGCCGGACAAACACAACAGACGCCCCAAAAAAGCGGTCAGCCAGAAGGGACAAAAACCTGCGAACAATCCGCGATGCGGAATGCGGCTACTGCAGGGAGGCCCACACCGTGGAGGAGATGTCGCGGATCTGAGCCTGCGCGGCCGAGGAATCGGGCACGTCGGAACTCATGACGGCGATCACGTACGGATGTTCGCCGTAGACGATCGCGGAATCGTTCTCCACGCCCGGAGCCTCACCGGTTTTGTTCGCGCACGCCACGCCCTGCGGCAGTCCGGCCGGGATTTTGGCGCGGCGGGTCTGTCTGGACATGATGTCGGTCATGCGTTTGCTGTAGCCGGCGGACACCAGCTGCCCACGGTAGGCGGCGGCGAGGAATCGCCCCTGATCCGCCACGGACGTCTGCTTGGTGGAATAATTGGACAGATCGCCCATCCGGCTGTTCAAATTCGATTCGTTGAACCCGTATTGCGCGGCCACCGAGTTGACCACGCCGAATCCGGCGTTGATGTTTCCGGAGCCGAGCCGCTCCACCAGCGCGTTGGTGGCCTCGTTCGAACTGACTGTGATCATCTGTTCCAGCAACCCGTCCAGCGAGGCGTCTTCGGCGAGCGCGCCCTCCGACACCTTCTGGAAGACGGCGAGCATGACCATGAGTTTGACGACACTTGCCGAATACGATTGGTGGCTGTTGACCACGGCTGTGGCCCCGCTGTCGAGGTCTTCGACGTACACCTGCCAGGAACCTTGGTATTGCGCGGTTTTTCCGGATAATTGCGATTGCAGCGCGGCCAGCAGCGTCTGCCGTTCGGCCGTCTGCGTCTTGCGTTCGTCTGCTTTCGGGGTCTGCTTGCGATCGAGCGCGGTATGCTCCGCCGCCGTTTCGCCACGCGTGGCCGGCTTGGTCGGTTCGTTCGGTTCGGCCGATTTGGCGGCACCGTCCGCCCCTTTGACGGCGGGGGTCTCAGTCTTCGCCACGGCCGCAGCGGAAGAGGCCGCGCCATGGCGTCGCGCTCCCGCAATTGCAATGGCGCAGCCGGCGAGCGCCACGGCGACCACGCAAACGGCTGCGATCACCGCGACGGTGATTCGGCGGCGCCCGTCAAACGCGGCCCTGGATTGTTCCGAAGCCCATCGGGGGTAATTGGAGTGACGTCCCATATCGGCGGCTTAATTCCTGAGCATGGTGTTCCACACCTTGTCCAGCATGCGCGATGCGAGCTGGGCGGCCACGGCTCTGCCCTGGTTCTGCGTCATAACCGCCACGGAGACCTTCTTCTTACCGTTGGAGATCACCATGAAGTAGTTGTAGGAGTCTTTGATGCCTTGGCCGCGGTGCGCGTGAACGGTCGCGCCGGACGGAATGACCACGCCTTCGGAGGCGATGTCGTAGTTCATGAGGCCGTCGTCTCCGTTCTCCGCCATCTCATTCAGCATGCGGGCCGCGTCATCGGGCGACACGTAGTTCTCGTAGCCGTTCTGCGACGCTTTGACGTCTCCGTAGTCGCGTTCGAACCGCGTGCGGTAGTACTTGTTGTCGCTGAGCCATTCGTTGAGGTCGCTTTCGCCACCGACCGCATCGATCAGCCCGTTGGCCGATCCGTTGTTCATGCCGGTCAGCGAATCGGCGTACGCGTCGGGCCTATCACCGTAGGTGTCACGATAGTCGAGCCATGCCGGCAGGTACAGACCGGCGGCGACGAACGACAGGCTCGCGTTGCGCGACGAATAGCTGCGCAGTCCGTCTTCGTTCATGACCGAAACGCCCACATCGATGGTGGAGTAGCCGTCGACGATGGAATCGGTCGAGCTTTTGTCCAGTATGCGATTGGACCGCCGGTCCCGTTCCTTCGAAGCGTCGGTTTTGCCGGATTTGCCTGGCTTGTCCGATTCATCCGGCTCGCCGGCCTTGCTTGATTTGCCGGATCCGCCGGTTTTATCCGACTTGTCCGACTCGCCCGATTTGTCCGACGATTTGCCGTCCGCCTTCTTGGCTTTCTTCTTCGGCTTCGTCGTCTCCTGCGATTGCGTGGCCGGCTGGACCCCGTTCGAATTCGACGTGTTCAGATACCAGACGGTTCCGCCAATGAGAATGGCGATGACCACGATGGCCGCCACGATGATCATCCCAACGCCGCCCGATTTGCCTTGCTTCGCAGGTGGCGGCAATGGGCCGTTCGGCACGGTCGGCGGCACAGCGGGCGACACGGTCGGCGATACGACCGGAGGAACGACCGGTCCGGGTTGCGGCGTCAACACGCTGGCGGGTGCGCCGTCGACCATGGTGCCGTCAGCGTTGCCATCCACCATGGTTCCGTCCGCGGGACGGCCGCCGGCCTGCGTCTGCAATGTCAGACCGCAGTTAGTGCAGAATCGTGCGTTCTGATCGTTGTGAACGCCGCAGGATGGACAAAACATATGCCTTCCTCCTCTTTCCCCAATGCTTCTCTTCCGGTACTTCAACAGCCGACGGGGACAGGCACCGCACGCCCGGCGTCTACCCTTTGGAACCTCCGCGGCACACGGGCAAACCCCATATAATATAGCAAGGCAGAGCGCGGTGCATTATGCCTGCCCCAATGCGAGCCGGCAGACGCCCATCGCACACAGAGGAAAGAGGAAGCATGGAAGCCTCAAGGAGCATTCCCCCTCAGATTCCCGGCTACACACTGATCAAACGGCTGGGCTCCGGTTCCGAAGCCGACGTGTACCTGTACCAGCAGCTTTCCCCGGCCCGTCAGGTGGCCATCAAAATCAGCAAGAACACGCTCGACCCACGTGCCGCGGTCCGCTTCCGTTCCGAAGCGAATTTCATGGGGCAGATCTCCACACACCCCTACATTCTTTCCGTCTATGAGAACGGCGTGACCGTCAACGGGCGCGGCTACACCGTGTTCGAATACGCTCCGGGCGGCAATTACAAGACGTTCCTCGAGCATAGCCGTCTCACCGCCGACCAGATGCTCACCGTCGGCATCGATCTGGCGAGCGCGCTGTTCACCGCGCATCGCAAAGGCATCATCCATCGAGACATCAAGCCCAGCAATATTCTCATCAACGCGCACAATATGCCCATGCTCGCCGATTTCGGCATCGCCGGGACCGTCTATGGGCGTCCGGGTGTCGGCTTCACCATCGCGTGGGCCGCGCCGGAGGTGCTTGCCCAAGGCGGTGGCGGTAATGAATCGTCCGATATCTATTCGCTTGGCGCCACGCTGTTCGCCATGCTGATCGGCCAATCGCCGTACGAGTATTTCTACGCCGATGTGCTGGGCGATTCCCAACGGCAGGTGCGGGCCGAACGGCTCAAGTCCGTCATTCTCAACAATCCGCTGCCCAAGCTCAACCGTCCCGACGTGCCGGCCGAAGTGGAACGGGTGTTGCGTAAGGCCTTGAGCCGTGCGCCCGAGGATCGTTACTATTCCGCGTTGGAGTTCGCGCGCGACATGCAGCGCGTGCAACAGGCCTTGTATGGCCGTGCCGCGCAGACCACCGTCGAGGGTGTGCCGGATTATCCGCAGAACATGTACGCGCAGACTTCCGCATTCGACCAGTCCGCCCCGGTTGCGAAACAGCATGCCCGGTGGGTGAAGCCGTTGGCCGTCACGGTTGCTGCGGCGGCCGCCGTGGTCGTGATGGCGTTGGCGTTCATCACCGTCGTCATGCCGAATATGGATGCGGCTTCCGACAACAGCAAGGTGCAGGTGCAGAACCATGGCGCCCGGAACCATGCCGAGGACGATCCCGATTCGGCGATCACGTCGGGCAGTGTGCCGAGCGTGCAGGATCTTACGGGCGAATACACCGCCGACGGCAAAGTGCGGTTCACGTGGGTCAATCCTTCGCCGAAGGATGGCGATTCGTACGCGTGGTCGCTGGTCGGCGATTCGGGAACCGACCCGAACGCGCAGGGCACCACCACGGAGTCGACGAGTATCGAAATCGATCCGGCCGACGGCGCGCAGACGTGCGTGCAGGTGAGTCTGGTTCGCGCGGACCGGCAGATGTCCGAGAATCCCATGATCGCGTGCGCGGCCAAGCCGTGAGTTTGCGGCCGGATGCGGGTGACATGAACCGATACGAACCAATACAGCTCGGCATGCATGCGGGCAAACAGGTAGGCGCATGCGGTTGGATGCGCGGTCAAGCAAAGTTTGGGCACAATCAGGGAAGAGCCAGTCGATGAGCAAGCATAGGAACGCCGAGAACCAGTCGGCGCAATCGTACGAACGGCAGTTGCGATTCGGGTCGATGCTGCGCAAGCTGCTGCCTTCCGGCAGCCGCCGGTGGATCACGCCGATCGTCATGCTGCTGCTGTTGCTGGGCATCGTCGCCGGAGCCGTCATCGTCAGTTCGGTGACGCAACGTCACGTGCAGCTCGACGATGGCACCGTGTGGGTCACTTCGCTCAAGGACCGCAAGGCCGCCCGTTTCAACGTGCGCAACCGGGACGCCGATGCGGGCGTCGTCTCCACTGCGGCCCGGTTCGACGTGGCCCAGCATGATGGCTCCACCGTGATCTCCGAAGGTACGAAGGCCAGCAACATCGAGGCCTCCACCGTCAGCGAAAGCGGCAACACCACCATCAAATCGGATATGCGGACCGTCGTCGGAGGCAACACCGCGGCGTTCATCAACGTCAAGACGGGCAATGTGTGGGTCGGGTCAGCAGATGATGTGAAATCCATGAATCCGACCACCGATTCGCCGAAGATGAAGCTGGGGTCGGGTGGTCGTATCGCGGTGACGCATGACGGTGTCGTCTACGGCTATCGCGCGTCCGACGGCGCGGTGCTCAGTGTCGACGGACCTCAGGGAACACCCGGCAAGGATGCGACGATCAAGGGCGCCACGAATGTCGAATCGTTCACCGTGGTCGGCAAGACGCCGGTCGTAGCCGGTGCCGGCAAGGTGTTCTGGCCGAAGGGCAGCGCGGATATCGGCCTGCAGGGTCAGGCGACGTTGCAGGCGCCGTCCACGGATGGCAGGCAGACTGGCTGGGTGGCGGTTTCCACGCCGCGGGGCATCGCCATGGTCGATTTGGGTAGTAAAAAGGTCACGCAGCTGCCGAATGCCGGCAAGGGCGATGCCGCGCAGCCGGTGTCCACCAATGGCTGCGTGTTCGCCGCGTGGGCGCAGAAGGCCAACAATTACATCAGGGTGTGCGCGGCGAACGACAAGGACGCACAGTTTTCCTCGTTGGAAGATGTCAATCCCACCTCGCAGCTCGTGTTCCGCACCAACCATCGTCTGGTGGTGCTCAACGACGTGGTCAACGGCAATGTGTGGAATCCGCAGGAGTCCACCAAGGTCATCAAAATCCAGTGGAACAAGGTGGAGACCAAGCAGTCGAAGCAACAGCAGCAGAACAACGACAGCGCCAACAACCAGCATAATTTCAGCAAGAACTGTTCGGCGCAGTCGGGGCAGATCAAGGCCGTGGACGATTCGTTCGGCGCGCGCGTGGGATCGCAGCAGATTCTCGACGTGTTGCGCAACGACGAGCAGACCGACTGTTCCGTGCTGCGCATCACGTCGGTGAGCGCTCCGGATGGCGCGAACATCACCGTCTCCCCCGTCTATGACGGCCGGTATCTGCAGCTCGACGCCTCCGGTGCCGCCGCGGGCAACGTGTCCTTCAGCTATGAGATTTCCGACGGGCGCGGGCAGACGTCCAGCGCCACCGTGTCGCTCACACTGGACGGCGGCGACGACCATGCGCCGCTGCAGAGCGACACTCCGCCGGAAATCGACGTGGAGCAGGGTGCTTCGTACACCGCGAACGCGTTGGGCAGCTTCTCCGACCCCGACGGCGATCCGCTGACCTTGGTGTCGGCATCGCCGCAGAACACCGATCAGGTGACGGTGTCCACGCGAGCCGACGGACAATTGGTCTTCAACGCCGGTTCGATGTCGTCCGGCAGGGCGGGCATCGAGGTCACGGTGTCCGACGGCCAGCAGACCGGCATCGGCATGATCTACTTCTCCGTGAAGCCGGCGAACACGCTGGGCGCGGTCATCGACCCCGTGGTCAAACAGACCACGCCCGACACCCGCACCACCATCGCGCTCAAACCGTACGTGCACGGCACGTCCGTCGAACCGGCCGAATTGACCGCGGTGGAGACGCCGTCCGGCGCGGCCACCACCATGAACGCCACCGACATGTCGATCACGTTCACCGCCTCCAATCCCGGCACCTACTATGTGCCGTACACCATCACGCAGGGTTCCATTCCGTCGACCGGTCTGGCTCGTGTGGAGGTGCAGGCGGTGGCCGGAGACGCCGCCAAGCCGATCGCGGCGAACGATGTGGCGCTGCTAGGCGCGGACAATACCGCGATTGTGGAGCCGCTTGCCAACGACGTCGACCCGATGGGCGGCGTGCTGTCGGTGACCAGCGTCACCGCGGACGCGCAAAGCGGCATCAAAACCGGTGTGGTGAGCAACAAGCGCGTCTATATCACCGCGCGTCAGGTGCCGACCGAGCCGGTGCGGATCTCCTACACCGTGGCCAACGCGGCCGGATCGTCGACCGGCGTCATCGTCCTGCAGCCGCCGGCGCTGACCACGTCGAATTCCGTGCCGAAGGCCGAGAACATCACCACACAGGTGCGCACCGAAGGCATCGTGTCCGTGGACGTGCTCGACCATGTCACGTATTCCGACGGCACCACGGTGAGCCTGCAGAACGATTTGCAGTATGACAAGAACACGTTCAAGGGTCTGGTGTTCGTGTCCGGCGACACCGTGCGCTATCAGGCCACCAGACAAACCGGCTCCTTCCCCGTCACCTACACGGTGAAGGACAATCTCGGCAACGCGGCCTCGGCCACCATCACCATCAACGTGCATCAGAAGGACGCGTCCAACAAGGCGGCTCCGACACCGTCCGACGTCGAGGCGCAGGTGGCGGCCGGGCAGAAGGTGCAGATTCCGATCACGCTCACCGGCATCGACGCTGACGGCGATGACGTGCAGCTGCTCGGCTTGGGCAACAAAGCGCCGAAACTGGGCCGTATCAGCGAGATGGGCGCCACGTATCTGATGTATGAGGCGTATGCCGATTCGTCCGGAACGGACACGTTCTCCTACGCCGTGGAGGATTGGACCGGTCAGAGGGCCACCGCGCAGGTGCGTGTGGGCGTGTTCAAATCCGGAGCCGATTCGGGTGTGTACGCGCGCGACGACGAGATCACGCTGCGTCCGAACACCGCGGCCACCGTGCCGGTGGCGCAGAACGACATTTCCGGGGACAATACTGATCTGACCGTGGCCAAGGACGTGGAATCGCAAGGCATCGGCGGCATTCAGGTCGTTGACAACATGCTGTCGTTCACCACGCCGAAGCAGGCGGGCACGTATTACGTGGTCTACACCGTCAAGGACAAGGCTGGCCTGTCCGATTCGGCGACGTTGACGGTGAATGTCGACGAGAACGCCGCCATCGACCCGCCGACCGCGTACGATTACCGTGTTCCGGCCGCCGCCACGATCGACAAGAAATCCGTGGACGTGGACGTTTCGCAGTGGATTGCCAATCCGTCCGGCACCGCCGACGAGCTTCAGGTGGGCGTGGATCCTTCCGCGACCGACCATGCGCATGTCAAGGGCGGCAAGGATTCCACCATCATCACCGTTGATCTGACCGATGAGGCGCGCGCGGTGCCGTACACCGTCACGAACACGACGTACGGCATCACGTCCACCGCGTTCATCCAAGTGCCCGCATATGGCGTGTTTCCGCCGGTTCTGCGTCCGAAGGCGCCGGCGTTGAAGGTCAATGCGCGTGAGACCATCACCATCAACATCGCCGACTACGTGCGTGTGGGCGCGGGCAAGACCGCGTATGTGGACGGCGCCGATTCGGTGAGCGCCACGAAGGCCGCGGACGGCGACCTGTACGTCAACGACCAGACGTTGAGGTTCACCGCGCCGAAGGATTACGCGGGTCCCGCGTCCATCACTTCACCGCGGTGGACGGCAAGCGAGACAAGAACGACAAGGTGAAGATCGTCAATTCGGCGGTGCTCACGCTTCCAATCACGGTGATTGGACGTGAGGTTCCGCCGCCGACGTTCTCATCCTCCACCGTCGATGTGGTGGCCGGCGAGAAGGCCACTACCATCGATCTGACGGCGCTGACCCATTCGGCGTCGGGCCTGTACGAGGATGAGAAGCAGTACTCGTATTCCGGCGGCGTGAATTCCGGCAGTGTGGATGCCAGAGTGTCTCCCTCCGGCACGTTGACCGTGTCCGCGGACAAGACGGCCACGCCGGACACCACAGTGAGCGTGCCCGTCTCAATCAAATATGCGAAGGGTACGGTGAGCGCCGGTATGACCGTGCGCGTCACCGCGTCCAACAGGCCACTCGCCCGCGTCACCGAGAAGACCGTGAAAATCAAGGCCGGTTCCAGCGAGCAGGTGAATCTGCTGTCCGACGCGTACAATCCGTTCCCCGACACTCCGCTGACGGTGACCGGATGCACATCCGACGGCGCGTCGAAGCTGACGGTGGATTGCCCGTCCAACGGCGTGGTGTCCATCAGGGCGGCTTCCGACATCGGCGCGAGCACCAACAAGGTGGTCGTCACCGTGCGCGACGCCACCAAAACAAAGGAACGTGAGGTGACCGGCACCATCAGCGTTTCGGTGATGGACAAGCCTGATGCGCCGCTGCTTTCCGCGGTGTCCGGCGACCCGCAGGATGGCGCCGTGAATCTGAGCTGGACGGCCGGTTCGGCCAACGGCAGCCCGATCACCGAATACAAGGTGATGTGGGGCGGAGACGCGTCCGGCGAGCGCTCGTGCGGGCAGAAAACCTCCTGTCTCATCGACGGGTTGAAGAACGGCAAGACCTACTCGTTCAAGGTGCAGGCCAGGAACGAGGTCGGCTGGTCCAAGGATTCCAACGCCGTCGAGGGCACGCCGGACAAGCTGCCTGATGCGCCGACGGATGTGACGGCCAGTGTGAAGGGCAACACGGTGAGCGTCACGTGGAAGGCTCCGGACGGCAATTTCTCGTCGGTGAACAATTACGAGGTGACTTTGTCCGGCAGGAACGCGCCTTCCAAGCAGACGACAAATTCCACCGGAATCGATTTTGTTTTCGATAACAACGCGATTTCCGACAGCGACTCGTACACGGCTACGGTACGCGCCCACAACAAGGTGAATTGGAGCCAACCGTCCAAGGCGTCCGACGCTGTCAAGCCGTGGGGCAAGCCCGATGCGCCGAAGATCTCCGTGACGAACGACGACACCACGGGAACCGTCACCGTCGAATCCGTGGGCAACACCCGCAACGCGGGATGCAAGGCCGTCGAGATTTCCGGAGATGTCAGCGCAAACATCGACGGATGTTCCGGATCCTACGATTTCAAGATTCCGGATCATGATCTCAACACCAGGGAATACACCATCAAGGCGGCGGTGGTCGGCAAGGAGAAAACGACCAGCGACGATTCGACCGTGCGTTTCACACCGAAATACGCGGTGAAGGCGCCCGAATCGGTCAGCGTCAAGGGGCATGACGACGTGTGCGTAGTCAGTTGGAAGGAGAACGGCCACGCCGACGGGTTCACGGTGAGCGCGGACGGACTCGGCTCCTACCATGCCGGCGCTTCCGAACGATCGCACGATTTCCCGCTCAAGGAATGGCAGTCCTGTTCCTCGGGTTCCGTCACGCAGCATTTCAATGGCGCGGCAAGCACCTCCAAGTCCGGCAGGGCCGATCCGGCATACGTCCGCAAGGTGAAGGCCGCCGTCAAGGCGCCGATGCTGACGTGGGACGCCAATGATCCGAACATCATCAAGGTCAGCGGCGGATCGGTGAACATGTACGGCCAGCCCGGCAAAACCGTGATCACCTTCACCGCGGACGGCAAATCCTATGACGTCGCCTGGGCATTGGGCTCCGACAAACTGAACGTCAAGGACGTGCTGCCGACCGGAGCCGATTACGCGTGGAAGGCGAAGGTGGTGGGCACCGACACCGCGCTCAACAACGAGGACAATGGCGGCACACTGCTGGACCATGACAGGTACAAGACTCCCACGCCGAAACCCGAACCGTCGGAACCTTCAGAACCATCAAAACCGTCGGAACCATCGGATTCTGACGCGTCCACGGAAGGCGAAGCGGCCACGCGGAATGACCGGCCTGTGGCATCCTCCGTCGCCCTGTCCACCGTCGACGGCGCATCCAAGCCTTGGATCCGCGGCCTGGCCTACTACGCCAGATGGTGAAACGGACGATCACAGCAATCGCAAACACAACGAACCATCCACACGAGCAACACAACAAGCAAGGAGCAACCCATGAGCAACGATTTCGATGACGCCACCCAGCTGGGTTCCATCGGCCATAATCCAAGCGTTCCCAGCCAACCCGGCCAGCAACAGCCGGCGTTCCACACGCCGAATCTGCCGGAGCAGCCGCAAGCCGATGAGGATCCGGAGGGCACGCTGCTGAGCGCGCACGGCACCACCCAACCGGCGTTGCCGCAACAGTCCGCCCCGGCAACGCCGAACCAGCCGCGGTTCCGTCAGCCGATGCCGCAGAACCTTCGCCAACCGGCCGCCAATCCGGCAGTCGCAATGCCCGCGCAGCAGCCCGTCCAGCCAACCCAACCCGTCCAGCCCAGCCAGCCTGTACAGCCCGTCAAACAATCCCAGCCGGTCATCGACACGTCCATGATGACCGCACCCAGCAAAGACATCACCGAATTCCATGAGAAGTTCGCCAAGCTCGTAGACAACGTCTCCCAGGTCGTGGTCGGCAAGGAAGCACCCATCCGCCAATGCGCCACAGCCATGGTGGTCGGCGGGCACATCCTGCTCGAAGACAACCCGGGCACCGGCAAAACCCAGCTGGCGCGAGGCCTTGCCAACTCCATCGACATGTCGTTCAAACGTATCCAGTTCACCCCGGACCTGCTGCCGTCCGACGTGGTCGGCGTCACCTACTACGACCAGAAGCGCGGCGAATTCGAATACCGCGAAGGCCCGATCTTCGCGTCCATCGTGCTCGCCGACGAAATCAACCGCGCCTCACCGAAAACACAGTCCGCACTGCTCGAAGTCATGGAAGAGCAGAAGGTCACCGTCGACGGCGTCACCCACCCGGTGCCGCAGCCGTTCATGGTCATCGCCACCCAGAACCCGATCGAACAGCTCGGCACCTACAAGCTGCCGGAAGCGCAGATGGACCGTTTCCTCATCAAAACCACCATCGGCTATCCAAGCCACGACGTGAGCGTCAACATCCTGAAACAGGTCAACGTCACCGACCGCGCCGCCACCGTGCATCCGGTGCTCACCGGCGAAGACGTGTTGCGCATGCGCAACATCAGCGAAACCGTGCATCTCGACGACGCGATCCTCGAATACATCGTGCGACTGGTGGAAGCCACCCGCCACAACGAACGCATCCAAGTCGGCTCCTCCATGCGAGGCGCGCTCGCCTTGACCCGCTGCGCGCGCGTATGGGCCGCCTCCGACAACCGCGGCTACGTAGTGCCCGACGACGTCAAAAACCTCGCCGTACCCGTGCTCGCGCACCGCATCACCCTCACCGCCGAAGCCACCTTCGCCGGAAACACCCCCGAACAGATGATCGGCCAGATCCTCGAAGACGTGCCGGCCCCGATCCTGGGCGCCAACGCCTGAAACACAATCCGCCCCCGGCATACGCACCACACAATCCGAAAGGTCAAGGAATGCGGCATTCGCACACAGTGCAGCGCAGACGGACCATCCAACGATCCCTACGCCGCCTCAAACATCGCATCAAGCGACTGGCCACCTCATACGTGTCGCCGCTTGGCTGGGCGGTGGCGGCGCTCGCCGTCGCCTCGCTGGTGGCGTTCGTCCTGCTGGGGTGGCATGAGCTGCTGGCCATGGCGGTGGTGTTCGCGGTCATGTTGGCCGCGGCGGTCATGCTTTCCCTTGGCAACACCTCGTTCCAAGCCACCATCGACGTGTCCAGCAGACGCGTCACGGTGTCAGACACGGTGAAAATCGACGTCTGCGTGGACAATCCGGGCCGCACCCCCACCACGTCGGCGCGCGGCGACCTGCCCATCGGAGACGACCACGAACGGTTCGCCATTCCCATGCTCGCCGCAGGCCAGTCACGCCAGACGACCGTGGAATTCACCGCCGTCAGCCGCGCGGTGCTGCCCATCGGCCCGCTATCCATCCGCAAAGGCGACCCGTTCGGTCTGATCCGCCACGAAAAGAAACTCGTGGACCAGATCAACGTGTTCATCCACCCGCAGACCGTGCTGCTCAACGCCCTGAACGCCGGCATTCCACGCGATCTGGAAGGCCAGCCAAGCGGCGAAATCGTCGACGACGACCTCGACTTCTACGGCCTGCGCGAATACGAGCCCGGCGATGACGTGCGCAACGTGCATTGGCTCAGCTCCGCGAAAACCGGATCGCTTATGATCCGCCAATACGAAGCCACCCGCCGTACCGACACCGCTCTGACCATCAGCGTGAACCCGGATGATTACATCGATTCCCAGGAATTCGAACTGGCCGTATCCGTCCACGCCTCCATCGGCGTGCAATGCCTGCAGCAGAACCGGCCAGTCACCGCGCATGCCGGTTCCACGCACGCCATTCCGCGCAACGCCACGGAATTTCTCGATGGCTGCAGCGGCATCGACCCTGACATCGACGACAATCCCAACCTCGCGCAAACCACTCTCGAATATGCCCCCGACGCATCCTTCTACTTCTTCACCGTCGGCAGGCTCAAAACCATCGACGACATCAAACACATGGTCCTCGCACTCCCCCGCTCCGCAACCTGCGTGGTGCTTCAAGCCGCAATCGGCCAACCGCGCGCCATCAAACGCTACTCCGACTTCACCTTGGCAACCGTGGGAGACCTCAACGACCTCCCCATGATCATGGGGGTGCTGGCATGAGCACCACATTCACCAACACCGACAATTTCACCGGCAACCTCACCGGCACATGCACCAACTCCGCCAACACCAACACCGACAATTTCACCGGCAACCTCACCGGCACAGGCACCAACTCCGCCAACACCAACACTGGCATGGCGACCGGCACAGGCACCGGCTCATGGGCGGACTCCACCCACTCCGTCATCTGGATGTCCCGCAGCGGCAAGTCCCCAGCCATGCCCAACACCAACCAGCCACACGCCGCGCAATACGCAAGCCTCACGGTCGCCGCCCTGCTGACCATCGCCGCAGCCAGCAACCTCATCGACGTATACGGCTCCGCCCTGTCTTGGACGAGCGCCGCAATCCCCGCCACCATCATCGGCTCGCTCGTGGCGCTTGCCGGTCTCGTTCCCGCGTTGCGCCTGTGGTGGCAGATGCTGTTCATGGCGTGTGCGCAGCTGGTGGTCGGCCCGGTCATCTTCCTGAATGGCACCACCATCGCCCATGTCATTCCCACATTGCGCACGTTGACGCAAGGGTGGATGCGGATGCTCGGCTCGTTCAAATACCTGCTGGCCATCGACCCGCCGACCGGCACCGGCGACGGCTCGCTGCTCGCCGTGTGGACGATCTGCCTGTGGGCCGCGCTGCTGGCCGGTATCTTCGCGGTTGCGGAGGATGGCCGGCTTACGATGGTCGCGTTCGTTCCCGTCGTGGCGAATCTCGCGATCTGCGCGCTGCTTGGCACGTCGAGCGGCTTCTACCGTATGGCGATCGGCACGATTATGGCGGTCGTGCTGGTGGTTTGGGTCAGCGCGCGTTGGAAACTGTTGGAATTGGGCCGTTGGCTCAGTTCCGTAGTCATCGTGCTGCTGGCTTCGGCTGTGGCGATCGGCGGATGCTTGGTGGTCGGGCAAAACCGCACCATTCTGCGCGACCATTATGATCCGCCGCTGAGCCCGTACGATTACACCAGCCCGTTGAGCGGCATGCGTTCGTATATCAAGAACCATAAGGACGATGTGCTGCTGACCGTCGACGATCTGCCGGCCGGTTCCACGGTGCGTTTGGCGGTTATGGACCGTTTCGACGGCAATGTGTGGAACCTGTCCGATTCCACCATGGCTTCGGATTCCTCCAACTACCATCGTGTGGGCGATTCCATCACAAACAACGCCGCCGGCAAGCGGTTCACCGCGAAATTCACGGTCGATGACGGTTTGAGCGACTATTGGCTGCCGATGGCCGGCGCGGCTTCCAGCGTGAAGTTCGCCACATCGTCGGACGCCGATTCGTTCTACTACAACACCGACACCATGTCGGCGATCTACCCTTCGCGCACCTCTCCGGGATTGTCCTATACGGAAACCGGCGTCATTCCGCGGACGCCGACAGATAAGGAGATCGCCAAGGCGAATGCTTCCTCCATCAGCCAGCCCAAGGCGGAGGATGTGCCCGATTGCGTGGATAAGCTGGCCACCGCGATTGCGGGCGGCCAGTCCAAGGGCGGCGAGGCCGCGCAGGCTCTTGCCGACAAGCTCAGGGAATCCGGCTGGTTCTCCCATGGTTTGAATGGCGATTACCCGTCCAGGGCCGGTCACGGCAACTATCGCATCGACCAGCTGCTCGCCGGCAGTGCGATGGTTGGAGACAGCGAGCAATACGCTTCCGCGATGGCGCTTATGGCCCGCAGTCTCGGCTTGCCGAGCCGCGTGGTGCTGGGCTTCCTGCCGAAGAACGACGAGGGCGAGATCAGTGACAGCCGCACCGAGAAGCATGGCAAAACCACCACCACGAAATTCACCGGCAACGATGTGACCGCTTGGGTGGAGATCAAGCTGGACGGTTACGGATGGGTGGCGTTCTACCCGACACCGAAGGAAACGAAGGTTCCCGACGAGAACCAGAATCTCACTCCGCCCAATCCGCAGACCTTGGTGCGTCAGCCTCCGGTGCCGCTTACCGATCCGCTGCGTGACGACAACCAAGCCAAGGGCAAAACGTCACTTGGCGGCAGCATGGCCGACGAGACGCCGACGAGCCTGTTCTGGCAGCGTTTCGGCAGAATCGTCAGAAAAGTCGCCATCTACGGCAGCCCTCTGTGGACGGTGCTCATCGTCTGCGGCCTGCTGCTCGCCATCAAGGCGATCGCCCTGGCTCGGGCGCGCAGGCATGGCAGCGCATCGCAACGCGTCGCTGCCGGATGGCAGGCGGTCGCGGCGCTTGCCCGGCAAAGCGGCCTTGACGTCCAAGGCACCAGAAACGAGCAGGCGCAGGCCATCGCCGAACAGATGGGCTTCGATGCCGATACACTGCTCGCGCTGGGCAGGGAGGCTGATTACGCGGCCTTCTCCGGAGGCGATGTCACGCAGGAGCATGCGGAACGCTACTGGCATGACATCGCCGAAGAACGAAAGTTCATGCTCGGCTCGCTGCCGACGTTCCGCAGGTGGCGGGCGAAACTATCGCTTGCGGACGTGTTCCACTTCCGGAAAATCCGCTTGCGGAAAATCGGTGTGAAAGGGCGGGACTCATGAACGTCAAACATATTGAGGTCGGTCTGAACAGCAATATCGGCTTGCGTAGGAAAGACAACCAGGACAGCGCCTGCGCAGGCAACGGCGTGTATGTGGTGTGCGACGGCATGGGTGGCGGCAAGGGCGGCAAGCAGGCCAGTTCCGATGTTGCGGAACGGTTCGCGCGTTTGGCCGAACTGCCGACGCGCGATCTTGACGCGATTGAAGAAACGCTGATCCTTGCCCAGCAGGAGGTGCTCCGTCTGGGTGAGCAGCTCGGCGGCGTTGCGGGCACTACCATCAGCGGCGTGCTGCTGCCGACGCGTGTCGGCGATGACGCGATATGTTCCGACGAACGGTGTTACATCGTCAATGTGGGCGATTCCCGCACGTACCATATGCGCGCCGACGGCAATGGCGCGTGGCTGGCGGATTCGCTGACGTGCATCACCCGCGACCATTCGGAACGGCAGAACGCCATCGATTCGGGGCAGATGCTGCCCGATGAGGCGAGCCGTTGCATTCCGCGCAACATCATCACGCAATGTGTCGGCGCGCCTGCCGGCATCCAGCCTGACTGGTACGCCGCGCGTGCGGACGGACGGTTCATCATCTGTTCCGATGGGCTGCATGCGCAGATCGGCCGTGAGCAGCTTGCCGAGATCGCGGCGACGCACGCCGACCCGCAGATGGCCGCGGACATGCTGGTACATGCCGCGCTGAACGCCGGCGGCCGCGACAACATCACCGTCATCGTGGTGGACATGCGTTCCGATATGCCGTGCGACGAGGATTGGAACGTCAGCAAGATCGGCGATGACGAGGATATCGACGATGCGCTGGACGGTACGTTGCAAACGTTACGAGTCATTCAATAAGATGGTTACAGACCACGAGACAAGGAGATCATGATGGTCGATTTCGATGCCGCGGTGGCGGCCGTGCAGGATCCGAACGCCGATCCCGTGTTCCTGGCGAAAATCGCGTACGAGAATCCGGAATTCGGTGCGAATGTCGTTGCCAATCCGCGAGCGTACCCGGGTCTGAAGCGTTGGGTCGCCGAATTCGGCGATGAGCGCGCCCGCCAGCAGCTGGTGGCGATGGGCTGGCCGGTTCCGCAAAATGGCGTGCAGCCGCAGCCGATTGCCGAACCGACGGCCCAGCCAATGGCCGAACCGGTTGCCGAACAGGTCCAGCCGGAACAGCAGTATCAGCCGGCAGTGGCGGAACAGTTCCAGCAGGAGCAGCAGTATCAGCCGGAACAGCCGGTGAACCAGCAATACGGTCAGGACGCTGCCTATGCGGCGTCTAACGAGGCTTCGACCGAGTATGTCGACCCATACATGAATCCCGCCGATTTGTCCGAAGTGGCCGATTATTCATCGAGCCAGCCGCAGAACGAGCCGGAACAGCAGTATGCCGAACAGCAGTATGCCGCGGCCCAGGAATCGCCGGCAGACGCGGGGTTCACCGCGGAACTGGCCATGACCACCACCGATCAGATGCTGATGGCCCGTATCGCCAGCGAAGCGCCGGAGCTTCGTCCGTGTCTTGCGCGCAATCCGTACATCTATCCGGAATTGCTTGCCTGGCTTGGCCAGTTGAACGATTCGGCCATCAACGCGGCCATTCGTCTGCGCCAGCAGTGAGCTAACGCCGATTATCAGACCATTTGAAACATAAGGGGTTGTCGCGGGAATCTCCGTGACAACCCCTTATCGTCTTACCGCTAACCGTCCGCGCCGACGCTGCCAACACAAATCGTCAACGCAGTCCGTCAGCGTAATCGTGTCTTCAATGACAAACGCCCTCACTGCTTGCGGAATTGGAAGAACTGGTCGCCGATACGCACCGTGCATGGCGCCTCCAGCTGCATCGGCTTGTGTTCCACTTTGGTTTCGACATCGTCTTGGATGATGTACGTGCCGTTGAGCGAACCGTAATCCTCTATCCACAGCGTGCCATCCTGGTCGAAGCTGATCGCCGCATGGTTGCGTGAGATTGTGCGCGTCGGATCCTCCAACTTGACCGATTTGGCACCGGCGGGCACTTCGGCCGAAGGCTTGCGGCCAAGGAGCACGCCCATATCCACGATCACCTGCTGTCCGGTCTGCTCGTTGTCCAGCACGTACGTGTGCTTCGGCTGCTTCATGGTGAAGGCTTCGGAAAGCACGGTGCCGTCCCAGTCGATATCGTCCTCGTCCGAAACGGCAGCGTCGCCCTTCGCAACGGAAACATCCTGCATATCGTGGTCGTCCGATTCGTTCTGTGCGGCGAGCCGTTCGCGTGTTTCCAAGGAATCGGCGGCATTGTCGACGGGTTCGGCTGTGGGTTGCGCCATCACCGTGACGTCATCGTCATACCACCCTGGTTCGGGCGGCGGCGGGTAAGGTAGAAAACTCATATTCCCATTGTAGGAAGGTGACGTCCATGCCGTCTGACGATACTCATTCTGCAATACGATGCTCGCATATTCCATCTCAAAATATTATGCCGTAACTCGTCAAAAGAGACGGACACGTCGATGTTTCCCTCCGTGTTCACGGATTCGACATTCAAAAAAAGGAAAAAGGATAAGAAGGACTTTTCTCATGGCGAACACTCCTCCGTATGGTCAACCGCAGAATGGGCAACCGCAGTATAACCAGCCTCCGCAGCCGCAGGCGCCAAACTACAGTCAGCCACAGCCGGGCGGGCCTCAATACGGACAGCCGCAACCCATGCCGTACGGCCAGCCGCAGCAATACGGACAACCGCAACCTTATGGACAGCCTCAGCCGCCGATGCCGCAGTATGGTCAGCCGCGGCCGATGCCGTACGGTCAGCCCGCCATGCCCCAGCCCACCGTGTCTCAACCGGCGGTTCCACAGCCTGCGATGCCACAATATGCCCAATCGCAACAATACGGTCAGCCGCAACCGCCAATGCCCGGCAACTTTCCTTCCCAGCAAGCCGGCGCCGCGGCCAAAAATAAGCCGCCGGTCGCCATTATCATCGACGCGGTGGCCGCAGTCGTCGTCATCGCGCTGGCAGCGGTGTTCTTCCTTACGAATCGCGTCAGCCGTTCCGATTACGAGGAAGCGCTGGTCCAAACGCAGGCGTTGGAAAGCAGCTATACAGCCATCAATGAGGAATTCAGCTCGGCGGCGAGCGCAACGGACAACGATTCATCCTCCGCTTATGACGAGGGCAAGAAGAAGTTGAAGACCTTCAAGCAGGACAGCGACAAGCTGGCTGCCATGAAGGCCGTGAAGAAAGACAAGGACGTCAAGGAGAAGTACGAGACGTTCGAGCAGGACCGTGCGAAATACGAGAGGTACATGAACGATCTGGCCCAGACCATGCCCGCGCTCATGAAGATGACGCATACCTGCACGAAGCTGCCGAAATTCGACTCCGCCGACATGTCTTCGTACTATCGCGATCTTTCCAAGGCGCTCGAAAGCTGTGCCGCCGACGCCGGCGATCTGGCCAAGGTTCCCATCAAGTCCTATGCCGAGTATGGCGCGGATATGCAGGAAAGCGTCAGCAAGAAGAAGGACATTGTGGATCAGATGGCCGATCTGAATCTCAACGATATCGAGTATGGATCCGCCGATTACGAAAAGCTTCAGGATCTTCATGCGAAGATGTCCGACATCGATTCGCCGACCCTGGATCAGTCCGATTTGCAAAAGGCCGCGAAGGAGGCCGATCTCAGCGGTTCGTTGAAGGATCTGGAAACCACGCTTTCGGAGAAGATCAAGTAACGTCAAAAGACGACTGCGAAACCCTCCCCCGCGATTAATCCACAACCTCGCAATCCCACGACATATAGATATGGCGAAAGGCGGAACCGACCGGTATTGGTCGGTTCCGCCTTTCGCTATGTCAGATGATTCGTCTGTCGACTATCGTGAGGGGAATCTCACAGGGTGTCGCCCAGATCGGTCTGGCCGCCGTTGTCGTCCAGGAAGTCATCCGGGTTGAAGTCATCGCCCAGCTTCAGGTCGCCGAAGTCGATGTTGGAGAAGTCCACATCGGACAGGTCGGTGTCGCCGAAGGAGCTGTCGGTGCCTTCGCCGCCCAAACCGAAGTTCGGGTAGATGGTGTCGCGGATGGCCTTGTCGGGCTCCACCGTGGCATTGCGGTAACGGGCGAGGCCGGTACCTGCCGGGATAAGCTTACCGATGATGACGTTCTCCTTGAGGCCCTTCAGGTCATCGACCTTCTGGTTCAGGGCGGCTTCGGTGAGCACGCGGGTGGTCTCCTGGAAGGAGGCCGCGGACAGCCAGGAATCGGTGGCCAGCGAAGCCTTGGTGATGCCCATCAGCTCCGGACGGCCGGCGGCCGGCTTGCCACCGTTCTTCACGGCTTCCATGTTGGCGGCCTTGAAGCGTGCCTTGTCCACGAGTTCGCCCGGCAGCAGGTCGGTGTCGCCGGAGTCGATCACAGTGATGCGACGCAGCATCTGGTGCACGATGACCTCGATGTGCTTGTCGTGGATATCCACGCCCTGGGAGCGGTACACGGTGTGCACTTCCTCCACGATGTTCACCTGTGCGGCGCGCGGGCCGAGGATGCGCAGGATCTTCTTCGGGTCGACGGAGCCTTCGATGAGCTGGGTGCCGGCTTCGACATGGTCGCCGTCCTTGACCAGCATCGGCGCACGACGGGTCACCGGGTAGACGATCGGCTCGACGGAGTCGTCGTCCGGCTTCAGGGTGACCTGACGGCCGCGCTCGGTGTCTTCCACCTTGACCACGCCGGCGAACTCCGCGATCGGAGCCTCACCCTTCGGGGTACGGGCTTCGAAAAGCTCGGTGACACGCGGAAGACCCTGGGTGATATCGGAAGCGGAAGCGACGCCGCCGGAGTGGAAGGAACGCAGCGTCAGCTGGGTACCAGGCTCACCGATGGACTGTGCTGCCACGATGCCGACGGCCTCGCCGACGTCCACCAGCTTGTTGGTGGCCAGGGACCAGCCGTAGCACTTGGCGCACACGCCACGCTTGGATTCGCAGGTCAGCACGGAACGGGCCTTGACCTCTTCCACGCCGTGGGCAACGAGATCGTTGAGCACGTCCATGGACAGGGCGTCGCCGGCCTTGTACAGCACGGTCTCGCCGTCGGCCGGGTCGATGACGTCGGCCGCGAGCAGACGGGAGTACGGGCCACCGTCGGCGGCCTTGACCAGGTGCAGGTTGCCTTCGGCATCGCGTTCGCCGACCTTCATGGTCAGGCCGCGCTTGGTGCCGCAGTCCTCCTCGCGCACGATCACGTCCTGGGAGACGTCCACCAGACGACGGGTCAGGTAGCCAGACTCTGCGGTACGCAGTGCGGTATCGGCCAGACCCTTACGTGCGCCGTGCTGGGAGATGAAGTATTCCAGCACGGACAGGCCCTTACGGTAGTTGGACTTGACCGGTCGAGGAATGATCTCGCCCTTCGGGTTTGCCACCAGGCCTCGCATACCTGCGATCTGGTTGATCTGCATCATGTTTCCTCGTGCACCGGACTGCACGATGATGGCCAGGTTGTTCTTGGAATCGAAGTGTTCCTCAACCGCCTCGGAGACCTCGCTGGTGCACTTGGTCCACAGGTCGACCAGTTCCTGACGACGCTCCTCTTCGGTGAGCATACCGATTTCGTAGTTCTCGTTGACCTTGTCGGCTTCGCCTTCGTACTTTTCGATGTACTCGTCCAGTTCCGGCGGCTGGATAACGTCGGAGAACGCGAAGGACACGCCGGACCACGGTGCGCGGGTGAAGCCCAGATCCTTCAGGGCGTCCAGTGTCGCGGCCACCTGAGCGGTGGAGTAACGGGTCGCGATGTCGTCGACGATCTTGCTCAGACGCTTCTTCGGCGCCTGCTCGTTGACGAACGGGTAGTCGACCGGCAAGGTGCCGTTGAACAGGATACGGCCGTAGGAGGTGGCGAACAGGACGGAGCCGTCATGGAAACGCTCCTCCTTGACCACGTCCGGGCTGCCCGGTTCCGGATCGACGACCTTGACCTCGCCCGGCTCCCAGTCCTTCGGCAGCACGAAGTCCTGCGGAAGGCGGATGAGCACCTTGGCCTGCATGTCGATCTCGTGCTTGTCGAGCGCCATTTCGGCCTCTTCCAGCGAGGAGAACACGCGGCCCTGGCCCTTGGCGCCGTCGATGACGGTGGTCAGGTAGTACAGACCGAGGATCATGTCCTGGCTCGGCATGGTCACGGTGTGGCCGTCTGCCGGCTTCAGGATGTTGTCGGAAGCCATCATCAGGGAACGGGCCTCAGCCTGGGCTTCGGCGGACAGCGGCAGGTGGACTGCCATCTGATCGCCATCGAAGTCGGCGTTGAATGCGGCGCAGGCAAGCGGCGGCAGGTGGATGGCCTTGCCTTCCACCAGGATCGGCTCGAATGCCTGGATACCCAGACGGTGCAGCGTAGGTGCACGGTTCAGGAGCACCGGATGCTCGGAGATGACCTCTTCGAGCACGCCCCACACTTCGGAGTCGGCGCGGTCCACGAGGCGCTTGGCGCTCTTCATGTTCTGCGCGAAGCCCTGGTCCACGAGGCGCTTGATGACGAACGGCTTGAACAGCTCGAGGGCCATCGGCTTCGGCAGACCGCACTGGTGCATGCGCAGGGACGGGCCGACCACGATCACGGAACGGCCAGAGTAATCCACACGCTTACCGAGCAGGTTCTGACGGAAACGGCCCTGCTTGCCCTTGAGCATGTCGCTCAGGGACTTGAGCGGACGGTTCGAAGCGCCGGTGACCGGACGGCCACGACGGCCGTTGTCGAACAGGGAGTCGACGGCTTCCTGGAGCATGCGCTTCTCGTTGTTGAGCATGATCTCCGGGGCGCCGAGCTCGATGAGGCGCTTCAGACGGTTGTTACGGTTGATCACACGACGGTAGAGGTCGTTGAGGTCGGAGGTGGCGAAACGGCCACCGTCGAGCTGCACCATCGGGCGCAGGTCCGGCGGGATGACCGGGATCACGTCGAGCACCATGGCCTCCGGCTTGTTGCCGGTGGTCAGGAACGCGTTGACGACCTTCAGACGCTTCAGGGCGCGGGCCTTGCGCTGGCCGGTGCCCGTGTCGATCTCTTCGCGCAGCTGCTTGGAGGCTGCCTCGAGGTCGAAGTCCTGCAGACGCTTCTTGATGGCTTCGGCGCCCATGCAGCCTTCGAAGTAATCGCCGTAGCGGTCTTCCATCTCACGCCACAGGTCGACGTCGCCTTCCATGTCTCCCGGCTTCAGGGTCTTGAAGCGGTCGAACACGGCGCTCAGACGCTGGATCTGCTCGTCGTAGCGGGTACGGATGGCGGCCATTTCACGCTCGGCGCTGTTGCGCAGCTTGGCGCGTGCGGAGCCCTTGGCTTCGCCTTCGGCTTCGAGCTCGGCCAAATCGGCTTCGACCTTCTTGGCGCGCTCCTCGATTTCGGCGTTGCGGCGCTTCTCGAGGTTGGCGATCTCGTTGTCGAACTCCTGCTGCAGGTCCGGCAGGTCCTGATGACGCTGCTCTTCGTCCACCTTGGTGACCATGTAGGCCGCGAAGTAGATGACCTTCTCGAGATCCTTCGGAGCGATGTCCAGCAGGTAGCCCAAACGGGACGGCACACCCTTGAAGAACCAGATGTGGGTCACCGGAGCGGCAAGCTCGATATGGCCCATGCGCTCACGACGCACACGGCTCTTGGTGACTTCCACGCCACAACGCTCGCAGACGATGCCCTTAAAACGCACGCGCTTGTACTTACCGCAGGCGCATTCCCAGTCGCGGGTAGGTCCGAAGATCTGCTCGCCGAACAGGCCGTCTTTCTCCGGCTTCAGGGTACGGTAGTTGATGGTTTCCGGCTTCTTGACCTCGCCGTAGCTCCAGTTGCGGATGTCGTCGGCGGTAGCCAGTCCGATCCTCAGTTTGTCAAATTCGTTGACGTCCAGCACTCTATTGTCCTGTCTATCGATTCTTAATGCTTATCACGTTGTTCAGGGACCGACCGCGGCGCACGCTGTGTCATGCAGCGCGGCCGGTCCTTTCGATCACTGGAATTCGGGTTCCTCGGCAACCTGATCTTCCTTGGCGGCAGCGTCAGGACGCGCACCAATGTTGAAGCCCAGATCATCGGAGGATGTGGACGGATCGTCGTCCTCTTCCTTCATGTCGATAGCCACGCCGTCGGCGTTGAGCACTTCGACATTCAGGGACAGGGACTGCATTTCCTTAAGCAGCACCTTGAAGGACTCCGGGATGCCTGCCGGCGGCAGGTTCTCGCCCTTCACGATGGCGCCGTAGACGCGCACGCGGCCGTCGACGTCATCGGACTTGGTGGTCATCATTTCGTGCAGCGTGTAGGCGGCACCGTAGGCCTCGAGGGCCCACACTTCCATCTCGCCGAAGCGCTGGCCACCGAACTGAGCCTTGCCGCCCAGCGGCTGCTGGGTGATCATGGAGTACGGGCCGGTGGAGCGGGCGTGGATCTTGTCGTCGACCAGGTGGTGCAGCTTCAGCATGTACATGTAGCCCACGGAGATCGGCTTCGGGAACGGTTCGCCGGTACGGCCGTCGAACAGGGTCGCCTTGCCGTCGGGGCCGACGAGCTTGTTGCCGTCGCGGTCCGGAAGGGTGCAGCTGAGCAGGCCCTTGATGGTTTCCGGACGGACGCCGTCGAACACCGGGGTGGCCACCGGAGTGCCCGGAGCGCCCTTTTCGGCGCCCTGCGGCACGTACTTCTTCCAAGCGGCCTCGGCATCCGGATCCAGGGAGATGTCCCAGCCAGCGTGCGCGATCCAGCCGAGGTGCAGTTCCAGCACCTGGCCAAGGTTCATTCGAGAAGGCACGCCCAGCGGGTTCAGCATGATGTCCACCGGAGTACCGTCGGCGAGGAACGGCATGTCCTCTTCCGGCAGGATGCGGGAGATGACGCCCTTGTTGCCGTGACGGCCGGAGAGCTTGTCGCCCTGGGTGATCTTACGGTGCTGTGCGATGTAGACGCGAATCATCTGGTTCACGCCGTTCGGCAGTTCGTCGCCGTCTTCCTCGGCGTCCTCGCGGGTGATTTCCTTGACCGCGATGACGGTGCCGGTCTCGCCGTGAGGCACGCGCAGCGAGGTGTCACGCACTTCGCGGCTCTTCTCACCGAAGATGGCGCGCAGCAGGCGCTCTTCCGGAGTCAGCTCGGTCTCGCCCTTCGGGGTGACCTTGCCGACCAGGATGTCGCCGGCTTCGACTTCGGCGCCGATGCGGATGATGCCACGCTCGTCGAGGTTGGCCACCGCGTCCTCGCCGACGTTCGGCAGGTCGCGGGTGATCTCTTCGGCGCCCAGCTTGGTTTCACGGGCATCGATCTCGTACTCCTCGATGTGGATGGAGCTCAGGGTGTCGTCCTGCACAAGGCGCTGGGAGATGATCACAGCATCCTCGTAGTTGTAGCCGTTCCACGGCATGAAGGCGATGAGCAGGTTCTTGCCCAGTGCCATCTCGCCCTTCTGGGTTGCCGGACCATCGGCCAGCACGGTGCCGGCTTCCACGCGTTCACCGTCGTGGATGAGCGGGACCTGGTTGTAGCAGGTGGTCTGGTTGGAACGCTGGAACTTGGCCAGCTTGTAGGAGCTGGTGGTGCCATCGTCGTTCATGGTACGGATGATGTCGGCGGACACGTAGGTCACCACGCCCGGCTTCTCGGCCAGGATGACGTCGCCGGAATCGACGGCGGCGCGCCATTCGGCGCCGGTGCCCACGAGCGGACGCTCGGATTCGATCAGCGGCACGGCCTGACGCTGCATGTTGGTGCCCATCAGCGCTCGGTGGCCCTCATCGTGCTCCAGGAACGGAATCAGGGAGGCGCCGACGGAAACCATCTGACGCGGGGAGACGTCCATGTAATCGACGGAGCTGACCGGCACATCGACCGCTTCCTCTTCGCCGACTCGGGCAAGAGCCTGCTTCTTGACGAAGTTGCCGTTCTCGTCGAGCTCCTGGTTGGCCTGGGCGATGACGTGCTCGGCATCGCGGTCAGCGGTCATGTACTCGACTTCATCGGTGACGTGGCCGTTGACGACCTTGCGGTACGGGGTCTCGATGAAACCGAACGGGTTGATGCGACCGAAGGTTGCCAGGGAGCCGATCAGACCGATGTTCGGGCCTTCAGGAGACTCGATCGGGCACATACGGCCGAAATGGGACGGGTGCACGTCTCGCACTTCCATGGAGGCACGGTCGCGGGACAGGCCGCCGGGGCCCAGAGCGGACAGACGACGCTTGTTGGTCACGCCAGCCAGCGGGTTGTTCTGGTCCATGAACTGGGACAGCTGTGAGGTTCCGAAGAACTCCTTGATGGTGGCGTTCACCGGACGGATGTTGATCAGGGACTGCGGGGTGATGGCCTCGGGATCCTGGGTGGTCATACGTTCGCGGACCACACGCTCCATACGGCTCAGACCGGTGCGCAGCTGGTTCTGGATCAGCTCGCCGACCTGGCGGATACGACGGTTGCCGAAGTGGTCGATATCGTCGACGTCCACGCGCAGGTCAACGTCTTCGCCGTTGCGCTTGCCCGGGAAGGTCGCCGCACCGTCGTGCAGGGCCACCAGGTACTTGATT
>SKEY01001644.1_pt1 | contig 27728 bp, 29 predicted proteins | sample 4843871 | NCBI WGS metagenome assembly SKEY01 (sample SAMN11008797, study PRJNA524170) | human gut metagenome | biome: Human fecal sample; material: Feces; isolation source: fecal sample from pouch patient p36 | host: Homo sapiens | place: Israel: Tel-Aviv | collected 2016-12-04 | reverse complement strand
CTGCTGTTGTACCGTACCTAAGAGGAATTGACACTTGCTCTTAAGAAGAGTAACAAGATTTCGAATCTCCATGTTATCGAGTTGTACCGTACCTAAGAGGAATTGACACTTTTTCAGCAATTTTTCCTGCAATGATATATTTTTTCTAACAGGTTGTACCGTACCTAAGAGGAATTGACGCATGTCAATGCCCAAAGTGAAAAACAAAGGTAATTTACCTAAATACGAGAGTCGCATCGTATCGCATATCTAAAGTAGTAATGAAAGGTTTAAAATATTTATAAAAGCATGTTTAAGAGATTGCATTTTGAGGACTTTTGTTTATGAGTAAGCAGCGAGTTAAATAGAGGGCATTCGTTTAGTTACAGGAGTATAATTGTGGAAGTTAGGATTGAAAATGTTCTGTCTGATGAAAATCTGGCATTGGCAAGGGAATCCTTACAGGGAAAGCGAGATAGCTGTGGACTTGATGGAATCAAAATATCAATGTTTGATGATTATTGGAAAGTAAATGGGGATAAGATAAAGCAGGAAATTTACGTCGGGAAATATGTTCCCGGCGTTGTTAAGTTGCACGAAATTGTTAATGCGAAACAAAAAAGACGTAGTATTTCATTGATGAATACGGTGGATCGTTTTATATATCGGGCTCTTATGCAGGAGATGAGTCGTTTTTGGGAACCGCTGTTTTCTGAGTATGCATATGCATATCGGGATTATAAAGGAACTCAACAAGCAGTAGGGCAGGCGGCAACATATATCGAACAGGGCTATAAGTGGAGCGCAGAGATTGATATTGAAAATTACTTTGATAATATTGACCAGGGAAAACTTTTATTGAAAGTACAAGAATATATTCAGGATCCACGAGTGTTTGATTTGTTAATAGGATATTGCCGTTGTACGATTATGGATGATCATATCTTTTATCAAAAAGAAAAAGGGATTCTTCAGGGTGGATCTCTCAGTCCATTACTCAGCAATATTTATCTGAATGGTTTAGATCATTACATGGAAAAACAGGAATATAAGTTCTGCAGATTTGGGGATAATATTAATATTTATTGTAAATCTTATGAGGATGCTTTTAAACAGTATCAGGATGTTAAGACATATTTGGAAGAGAAGGAAGGGCTATCGTTAAATATTGGAAAAAGCGGTGTATTTAAAGCTTTGAATCGAAAATATCTGGGATATCGATTCAGTGAAAAAAAGACTTATTCAGAAACTTAATGAAGCAAAAGATATAACCGGACTTATGACATTAGAAGCACGTGCAAGGCAAAAATATTATCAATGTTTTAATGTTATTATGGCAGAATCGGGTTTTACTTTTAAAAAGAGAACCAAGAGACCACCAGAGGATCCGTTAAATGCGATGATTAGCTTTGGAAATACACTTTTATATCAACGGTTTGCGAATGAGATTAATCGAACCTCTTTGGATATCCGTATTGGAATAGTACATGCAGCGAATAGCAGACCGGAAAGTTTAAATCTGGATCTTGCGGATTTATTTAAGCCGATAATAGTAGATAGAACTATTTTTACGCTTGTGAATCGCAGAATGCTGAGTGCTCATGATTTTGTTGAAGTCGAAAATAATGGTGTGTATTTAAGCAAAAATGGAAAGAAACAGTTTTTGCAGGAGTTTGAAAGAAAGATTTATCAGAAAATTAAATATAACGGTGTGGAACATACTTATGATTTTATAATGAAAAATGAGGTGCAGAAACTGAAAAAATTCATTGAACAGAGAGAGACTTACAAGCCTTATAAATATACATAGGGGAAAATGAAATGTTTACAATTGTTGTATATGACATTAATGTGAAAAGAACTGCCAGAGTTATGAGAATATGCAAAAAATATCTGGAACATGTGCAGAAATCTGTGTTTGAAGGAAGCATTACAGAGGCAAAGCTGAATAAGCTAAAAAAGGAACTGTTTCGAGCGATTGTTAAGGACGAAGACAGTATTATAATCTATAAGTTTGAAACATTGAAATACTCCAGTAAGGAAGTTATAGGGTTATACAAGGAAAAGAACAATTATTTTTAAGAAAATTGGAAGAAGTATTTTGAAGTTTTGATAATAGACATAATGTAACTGTTTGAAATACAACAATAAGGGACATTCATATGAATGAAAAAAGTCCGTCGACCTTTAAAACCAGTAAATATAAGGACTTGCCGGTGCTGAAGAGGAAAGAAAAATGCAGATTAGAACAGAAAAACGCTAAAATATCACAAAAAAGCCTGTCGACTTCGAATGGAAATTTTTTTGATGTAGAAAAAAGTCTGGAAATACTGAATTATATGGAAATAATAAGTGTCAGTCAGGAAAACAGGTCGACGGACTTTTTGGAAGAAAAATAGTTGAATTTCTGAAAAAATATAATATTATATCAATAATAGTAGGAAAAGACTGCTGTTGTACCGTACCTAAGAGGAATTGACACAATTGCTATCAATGCCTGTAATAAAGTATTAAGATAGTTGTACCGTACCTAAGAGGAATTGACACTTAAAAAGCGATTCTGTTGAAATCCATAATGGTTTCAACTGCCTTTACGTTGTACCGTACCTAAGAGGAATTGATATGGGTTAGGACAATCATAGTTAATTATATAAGTAAAAAATATTTGAAAAAATGTTAAGAAGTCATTTTTTTATCCATATGTATAAGTGCAGCAGTAAAAAAGAATGCGGCATAGGACTTAAACTATATCTGTAAAGTGATGTTTGAGACTTTTGCATATTGGAGGTTAGAAGAAATGAAGAAAAAACAGAATGCAGATAAACTGAAAATATATAATGCGAGTCATGGAACAGAACGAAAAAGGGTATTGGAAAAAGGAAATGTATGGACTCGACCTACTATGAGTATGGAATTAAAATCTCAATATCATAGAGAACGCAGTAAGAAAGAATTTAGAAAAAGGCTGGAAGAATACAAGGACTAAAAAAACTGCTTCAACAACACCTGCTAAAAGTGACATTGAAGCAGTAGTCATAAATCAGGAAGACTGTTTATTTGGGTTTAGTGCATCAACCCATTTCATGTAATACTTTAGTGAGAGAATGATGGCCTCCGGTTGATATTTAAGTTGGTCAGATGCATGATTCATTGTGTTTCTTACATCTTTCAGCGTTTTATGTAAAACGAGTAGTTGAAATAAAAGTTTTTCATCAGTTTTCCTGGAGATGATCACAGCATCAGGTAAATTGATTCGGGTTTTGCCTGAAATTTGCAGCCTTTTTCTGGCAAGATTAATGCAGGCAGATATTTGTGTGTCAATTGAGTGAAAGTTAATTTGTGAAAGATAATCAGTAAAGCCATCATACTTTTCATTGGTCATATTGTTAAAATCTTTATATCCCAGGAAAGGTTTGGACTTAAAAGAGTTATTACTATTTCGGATAATTTTACCATTTTTGTTATATTCCTCGGTTTGAAAATTATATACAAAACCATTAAAAAAATCATTGATATCAGTATTTACAACACCTTTTTTTTCGCCGGATTTTTGTGATTGGGTAGTATAATAAACAGTATATTTACCAGGATTTTGGGCATCATGTTTTATCGTATATGAAGTGGTTGCTTCATTATATGAAGTCCTGTTTTCGGTCCATGGAGAAGTATTTAATTTCAGAATCTTCCATTCCTCAAATAATAACTTTGATATTCGGGATTCGATTAATGTGAGTGCCTGCTGATAGAATTTTTTCTTAATACACCAGTTAATTTCGTCAACTACCGAATATTTGGATAATACCAGATTTTGATAATCTCTTTTGATATCATCTATGTAAATACTTAAATAAGGATCAGCATTTTTGTCGGCATGCTGCTGAAAATACTCCTGAAGACTTGCAAGACCTCGCTCAAATTCAGGAACGCAGCACCATTGAATACCGTTAGCTACTGTAGTGATTTTTGAGACAATGTCATTTTGAAAATGGTATTTGGATTTCTCTTTGTAGTATTCTGTTAATGTGTCTGCCCTTCCGCAGGTAATAAATTCATTGATACCCGAAACAAAATCGAATATTTTCATCTGTTCTGTCTCTGAAATGATTGGTTTAACCGGATTTTTATCTGTAAATGCAACAGAGTAGGCTTCTCTGACAGGAACCCCTTCAATTTTTAAAAGAGTAATAGTAGCTTCCAGAATCCGCTGGATACCTCGGAGTCCGCCATGTGTGTCCAGGTACAGATGTGGATTTTTGATATTTCGAATCGTTTTAACAACTTTTTGAATTCCCTCATATGGAGAGTCTATGGATATATTGATGGGGGTAAATAATTCATCGTTCTTCAAAAAAGGATTCATATAGTTGCGTACCTGATTCTGGAAATATTCTGCTGGAGAAATATCTTTGAGTTCTCCTTCCGGAGTCTGAATGGAGGCAATTTTCTGTGTAGTGTCATCTGTGCAGAGCATAATAATCTTATCAAGATTTTCACCATTTTGAGCCAGAAGTTCATCCAGCATCTTGGGAATTGGATCCAGTTGATAACGTCCGGTAACTTCACCCTTACATCCATAAAAGTCATATGAAAATGTAGACTTTCTGATTACATTTTGAAAGGTACTTAAAGCAAGCAGGAGAACATTTGTATGGGCAGGCCTGTTGTCGAAACAATGTGTCTGTTTGTGTGTTTCGGCTTCATTCTTGTTGTATATGTCATTGTTTGTTTTTGATTTGTTTGTAGAAAAATCTGTATCTGTATTGAAAGTATTTGATGTAGTTTCAGCAGTAAGCTGAGGTAGTAAGGATGTTGTTTTTTCTGTCTGTTCGGTTATTTTTGCCTGTTTACGTGACTGTACGATTTTTGAATATGGGACAAATGTAGAATCAATAGCTAAATCTTTTTTATAAGCAGCGGCACCATCTGTTTCCTCCATCTGTAATTCGATTCGTCGGATCAGATCTTCAACAAAAGAACTGTCTTTAAAATCGGCGGTTTTATAGATAGAATCAATATAATAAGCGATTTCATCCCGAAAGTCACTGGTAATGTTATATTTTCTGGAGCTAAGAACATTAAGAAACTGAGTAGTGATTTCTTTGGATCCAAGCTCTCCAAGGAGAATATGGCGTGGCAAAATCCGGTAAAAGAAATGTTCATCCTTTTTGAAGCGGGTCTCGACTATTTCGGAAGATGCGCATACAATTTTGATGATTTCCGGATGTTTTTCAAATTCGGAAATCAGGTGATCAGGATTTCCATGTGGAAGACAGGTTCTGAGAAGAAAAATATCACCAGAACGATTGACACATTGGCCAAGTGATTTTCTGGAAAAATCTTCTTCGTTAATCCATACCAAACGGTATTTTCCGGAAAATTGTGGAGCCATGAGTGCTTTGTCCAGAATTTCCAGAAAAAGTTCCTTTACTTTTTCATTGTCGTATTGTAAAAGAAGACCATAGGGGACAGATGCACGGGAGGTATTCGTCTGATTTTTTAAAAAATGGAAAAAACCAGAGAGAACATTTAAATCATGATCAGAAATACTTAACTGGTTATTGAAGTCAGAAATCAGATTTTGAACAAACATAACATTTTCTACCTTTCATAGGAATTCTGCGGATATCCCGTGAGATAAATTTTTACAGACGAGAATCTCGTGAGCAGGTTAAATAAATTATAACAAAAACTATTTTTTTTACAAGAAGGGCAGAAAATAAGCAGATTTTTTATAAATTGTGTAGTTACAGCCCGGGAAAACAGAAGTATAATTAAACTATAACAGGAAAGGGAATGAAATAATAATGGGAGGATTTGTTAATTGCTCAAATCATCCATCAGGAGGATGGTTAAAGGCACAGAAAGATGCAGCCGAAAAGTATGGAACAATTACAGATATTCCATTTCCGGCAGTTAGGTGTAATCTGACAGATCAGCAGATGGAGAATCTGGCTGATCAGATGACAGCAAAAATAATGGAAATGCAGCCTGAAGCGGTTATGTGTATGGGCGAATTTGTACTTTGCTTCAGAATCGTGCAGAAATTAAAGGCAAAGGGAATTCGGGTACTGGCCAGTTGTTCGGAACGAAAGGCAGTAGAACATTTGAAGGAAGATGGAACGATTCGGAAAGAGTCAATATTTACTTTCAACGGTTTTCGGGAATATTAAAAGAGGAAATTAAATGAGAGAAGAATTGTATAATCAGCAGGTTCTGGCTATGTATGATGTCAGGGGAATACAGAGTTATATTTTTAAAAGTAATGCGGCAAAAGAGATCATTGGTGCATCTGTGTTGGTGGAGGCCATTATTACAGATGGATTAAATGCGTACATAAAAAATAATGCAAAGAATCAGGAACAATATTTAACAGACTGGAAGAATGATGATCCAAAGGTGTTTCTGGAAAATCCGGAGATAGAAATGCAGGTTATGTTTGTTGGCGGAGGAAATGCATATGTTCTTTTTCGAAGAGGGGAAGAATGCCGAAACGTGAACAGATTTCTGGCGAAATATGTTCTTGAAAGAACGTATTCTCTGAATCTTGCTGTTGCAGTTGTGAAAAAGACTAATGCATATGATCATGATTATGCGGAAATCAATGAGGAAATGCGTCGGATTAAGGCATTCATGCCATCAACCCAGCCGACAGGAGCACTTCCATTTATGGAAGCTGATTCAATTACAGGATATCCGCTGACAAGATTTGAAGAAAAGACGAAAACTTATTACTGTACAGAAGCTTATCTTAAAAGAAAAAGTTTTCCGCAAAATGAGAATGAGAAGATCTTTGATAATATGGTGACTGAAAAAGGAGATAACAGTACTCTGGCAGTGTGTCATATTGATGGAAACAGTATGGGCATCCGTATCAGGAATGAGATGCAGAATGTAACCGCTTATGAAGAGGCAATTCCTAAAATGCGTGGTCTTTCTCAGGAGATATCAGCAGTTTTTGGAAATACTTTTATTAATATGACGAAATATATGGATGAATTGACACCAAAGGTAAAGGAAAACATAAAAACCAGATTGTATCGTAAAATTGTGGTAGCAGGAGATGATATTACTTTTGTGTGCAATGCCAAACTGGCTATACCGGCAGTAAGATATTTTCTGGAACATTTAGGCGGTGAAGGGGAAGATGATGTTATCTATAGTGCATGCGGTGGCATTGCATATTTTAACAGTCATTTTCCTTTCTCAGACGCATATCAGGTAGCGGAAGCCTGTTGTGACACTGCAAAGTCACGCGCAAAAAAGGAAGAAAACAGAGGTAAATCCGGATTTGTAGGAAATTTCTTTGACTATCAGATATGTACGAATATCCGTGCGGCAGATTTGGAAGAATATCGGGACAGGCATTATAGTTCGGATCAGGGTACTATTATAGCACGTCCATACTTTGTGTCAGGGGTGGAAGATGAAGAAGAATTTAAAAATAAAAATGGTAAATATAGCGTAGAAAAACTGATTTACTGGAGTAAATATTTTACTATGTATATGCCAAGAAACAAGGCGAAGCATCTTAGAAATGTTATCCCGATGGGAACCAATGAGCTGGAAAAGGAGATATCTTTTCTGGAATCCAGAGGGTATACAGAACTGACAGATCATTCAGGAATGAAAGAAGCAGCTACACTGAACGATGATGAATACCGGATTTGGTATGATGCACTGGAAATTATGGATTTGTATGTGGAGGAGAGTTCACATGAAGATAACAATTAAATTATTAAGTGATTTGTGTACAGCTTCCGGTGAAACACATAATAGTATGGTAGATACAGATATTGTCTACGATGAGTATGGGATACCATATATTCCGGCAAAAAGAATCAAAGGCTGTATTCGGGAGGCTGCCCTTGAAATGATGGAAATGGGGCTGATAGAGCAATTGCAGTACCTGAAAATCTTTGGAAAAGAGGGAAATCAGAGATCAGGCTTTTCATTATCCAATGCATATATCCAGGATTATGATAAGACAGTACAAGTACTTCGGGCTTTACGTTCTTCAAAAGCAAAAGGTCTTTCGTTACAGCAAAATGTATTGAATGAGTATACGGATACCAGGACACAGACTGCAATTGATCTGGAAACAGGTGTTGCAGATAAAAATTCTCTGAGAACCATAAGAGTAGCCAGAAAAGGGCTTATATTAGAGGCCGATTGCAGTATTATAAATCCGGAAAATTTTAAGGTTTTACAGCAGGCTGTTTCACTGGTGAAACACATGGGAGTATCCAGAAGCAGGGGACTTGGATTGGTGGATATGAGGTTAGATAAAATATCTCACAGTGAGAGACCTCATGTGAAAGTCAATAAAGCTCAATTAAAGGAATATAATAAACTTCGATATAAGATTTATCTGAAATCAGCGATGATCTGCAAGTCAGCACAGGGAAATCAGGCTGTGAGTGAGGATTATATTGCAGGCAGTAAAGTATTGGGTGTAATTGCGGAATTACTGGGATCTGAGAAATATCGGAAAGTAATGTCAGAAGGGGAGGAATTGATCGTTTCTAATGCATATATAACATATGGAGGCAAACGATGCATTCCTGGCCGCAGTTCTTTACAGAAGAAAAAGGATCAGTCATGGACGTCGGGTGGAATGATGGATGTTTGGGATATGCTTTATGAGGAAAGCAGAAAAGCAACTGCAGGCATTCAGATGACGCCTGCTAATATTGATTATATAAGTACAGATGGCAGAAAGGTGGATGTGGAGACGGAAATCAGCTATCATCATCAGAGACCGGAAAATAAGTCTGTCGGACGCGCAACGGGAAAGAATGATGGTTCCGGTTTTTATCAGCTTTGCAGTATTCGGGCGGGACAAACTTTTTCAGGATATATTTATGCGAATAAGCATCAGGCAGAAGTGATTCTGGATGCGCTGGAACGTGCCGGAGAGATTCGGATGGGATATGGCAGAAGCAGCGAATTTGGTGCAGTAGATCTGGTTGTCGATGAGATTGCCGAAGACAAAGTAAATGATGTTACAAAAGCAGGACAATATGAATCGGATAAATATGTACATGATGCGGTGATTACGCTTGTATCAGATGCTATTCTTTATAATGAGCATGGGATACCGACGACAGAGATCAGTGAATTTGTAAAATATTTGCGTGAGGTGCTTCGGGTTGGAGATATAGAACTGGCAAATGGTGTAAGTCCATACCTAAAATTTGCTACAACAGGTGGTTTTAATGTAACCTGGGGAAAAAGAAAACCAATTCATCAGACCTTAGGAAAGGGAAGCACATTTATGATACATTCAGATATAGGAATGTGTATGGAAGATTTAAAAGATATTTTTGTGGGGGAGCGTGTATCTGAAGGTTTTGGTGAAATATTGGCAGAGAAACAAAGGGATGCAAAAATTTTGGTCAGAAAACCAGAAAGCAGGGACAAATCAGCCAATGTAGCTTTGGATGATTCTGAAGAAATTGTTCAGAAATTGTTACTGGCAGAGTTTGGACGTCGTATGCAGGGGACTGTAAGAACCTGTGTGAAGGAAAAATCCAAGTTTTATGAACAAAACAAAAATGAATTGAATGCTGCAATCGCAAAGCTTCGTGGTATCTATAGGGATGTATCTGATTATCAGGAAATGTTAAGTCAGGTAGAAGGCATTGAAAAAGATGATAAGAATAAATTATGTACAGAAATTGTCAGAAATGTAAATCCGGATCAGATTAAAAGGATGATAGAGCAGGAGATGCTGGAAGAGTATGGGATGAGAGTAGTCCTTCCGTGGTCAGATTCGCAGCTTTATAAACAGACATACCGCGCCTATATTACAGAATTAAAATATTTTGTGAAAAAGCTGGAAGATCATAGTAGAAAAGTTCAGGAGGGAGGAGAAGGAAATGGCAGAAAATTGTAAGGTTATCAAGCGTGAAGTTCTGTATGTGCAGGTTCAGGTGACTTCTCCGCTCAGTGTGTCTTCCGGGGATAATGAATGGACTGACAGTGATGTGCTCAGAGATGCGGACGGAAATCCATTTGTTACAGGAAATTCTCTTGCAGGAGCCATGCGTGCGTATCTTGGAAAAAAGAAGGATGATAAAGATTGCTTCATGGGATTTACAGGAAAAGATGCAGATGGAAATGACGATGGAAAAATGAGTTCTCTTTTTGTTTCAGATATGTGTTTTGATGGTAAATATATATCTGGCGTGCGGGATGGAGTAGCATTGAATGGCAGCAAAGTTGCTGTGGATGGCAGTAAGTTTGATATGGAAATCATTGAAGCTATGGCAACTGCACATTTCTATATGGAACTGACAATCAGAGAGCAGGATGATGAACAGCAGATACATCACGAGTTGAAACAAATTTTCCGGGGAATTGATGAAGGAGAAATTTGCCTGGGAGGTAAGAAAACAAGAGGATTTGGAAGATTTCGCCTGTTATCAGTAAAACATCAGACTTATGATAAGACCAATTTTCTGGAATATGCGCAGTCCTATAAAAAGGATATTTGGAAAATGAAACCAGATTGCCGGAATCAGTGGCTGGATGATTCTGAAGTACCATCCAAAATGATTCACATTGATGTTCCTCTCAGAATGAGAGGGGGTATCAGTATTCGTCGTTATGCATCCAAAAAAGGGGAGCCGGATTTTGTACATATTACAGATCATGGTGCGCCGATTATTCCGGGCAGCAGTCTGGCAGGAGCTTTGCGGCACAGGATAGTAACGATACTGTTGGACATGAAAATGGCAGGAATAAAACTTCCGGAGAATATCAATGAGCTGGTTGATATTGTATTTGGGTATGTTCACGGAGATAATGCCTGTGCATCCAATATTATTATTGGTGAGACAGAAATCAAAAATGCACGTCCACTGACAATGGTGAGAACAGGAGTCAGTCGATTTGAATCAGCTGTAAAACAAGGGACGCTGTATAAAGAAAAAACATATGTGGATGGAAACCTGAATGTTCATATTATGGTTCGTAAATCTGAGCATCCGGCAGATGAAAAGTGGATCCTGGGATTGTTGCTTCTGGCAATTAAAGATTTACAGAATGGATTACTGGCAGTGGGTGGTCAAACGGCTATTGGCCGAGGAATTTTCGAAAAACAGGGACCAATTGTGATAGACGGAAAAGAAGGCATTGAAGATGCTGTGATTGGAGAATTGTTAAAAAATATGGCAGAGAAGGGAGAAGTGTGCTGATGAATTTATGTAATGCACCAGACAGTGGAATCATGTATGCACTTTATACAGATAGAGTTATATATGAGATATACAGGAAAGAACAACTTCCTTCAGAAGATGAGTTGATGAAAAATCTGTTGGAACTGCATCTTTTTGATACAGAGAAGGAATATCGTTATATTAAAATGCGAGACTGTGAAGTGGAAACATGTGTGACAGATGAATTGATACCGCATGATGATTCTTATATTGAATGTATCTACACAACCGGATCAAAAACAACGTCGGTGTATGGTCGGATTGAAGTCATAAATTATATTTGTTATGATGAAAATGATCTGATGAAAATTCCAGACTACAGGCTGAAAGAGGTGAAGGCATAGTGGCAGATATAAATCAGAAAAATTATTCCAATAGATTTGTGAATCCTTATAATTTTATCCATTTACCCGAAAAAAAGGCGATGGCATATGGAGAGACAGACAGACACACAGGTGTAATCCATTATACAATTACGACAAAAACGCCTCTGTTTGTTCCGAATTCAAGTTCGGAGACTGCTTTTAAGGAGTCAGATGATACCCCAGATCACAAATCTTATGATTTTTTTTCCTATACAGAACTTGACGGAAAAAAACGGTATGAAGGGAAAGAGAATTATCATGTACCGGTTATACCTGGAAGCGAAATGAGAGGTGTAGTTCGTAACGTTTATGAGACATTAACGGATTCTTGCATGGGATTATTAAATGAAGCGACATATCCGGTGAAAAGAAGTCCGGCCAGATTTGAACATGGTCTGATCTATAGAGATGCGGAACGAAACTATCATTTATATAAGGCAAGTTCACAGGCTGAAGGTACATCAGATAATCCCCAATATGAAATGCCACCGGCGGGTTATGAGAAAAAGCATAATGGCGATATGATTAAGGATGCTTATCTTTTAAAATGGGGTATGGGCGGTGCCGGTAAAAAGAAAAAGAAACATTATCATCTTTTATCTCCTCAGAGTGAAATCAAAAGTGTTGTGCTTACTCATGATATGATTAAGAGTAAATTGTCAGCAATAGTCTCTTCCTATCTGGATCAGCCAGAATTAAAAAAGAAAAGTAAAGAGAAAAATAAAATAGCCTATGAAGAATATCTGGAGGATTTGGAAAGATTTCTTGCAAGTGATTCAGAAGGATATTTTCCAGTAACATATTCTTTGCTGCGTCCTGGTGACCTAAATGTATATTTGGCACCGGCAAATTATTCAAAAGAAATATCCCAGTATAATCTTGGAACATTGTCAGGTGAGTTTGCACCGTGTAAGAATGTTTATTGTCCTGCATGTGATTTGTTTGGACATGTAGGTGAAACAGGACAGGGATCAAAAATCAGATTTTCAGATCTGTATGTTGAGGAAAAAAAAGATGCTGTGGATTACTATGCATGTGACAAAATCACACTGGAGGCATTGGGAGAACCAAAACTTGGGAACACAGATTTCTATCTGACAAAGCCTGCAGGGAATGCCACATTCTGGACGTATGATTATTATGTGTGTGGTAATCGACTAAAGGTTGCAATGGGGCAGATTCGAGGCAGGAAATACTACTGGCATCATCAAAAAGTTAATATGTTTAAAGTTAAACCGGATCGACTCAATAAAACTATACGACCGGTAAGAAAAGGTATTACTTTTACCGGAGAATTGTATTTTGAAGGAATATCTGAAAAACAGTTGAAGCAGCTTGTCTGGATTATGAACAGTGGTACAGAAAAATTAGGTTTGAAACTTGGAGGTGCAAAACCGCTGGGATACGGTAGCATTTCCTGTAGAGTAAATTCTGTTGAAGAAAGAACGATATCTATAGAGTCGAACCAATTGGTGTATAAACTGGAAGGTAAAGAATACAATGCCGTAAATTATGAAAATGCAGAATTTAGTACAACTGTTAAGGAGGAATTTTATAAAATAGCAGATTTGGAAAGTATTTCTGAAGATATAGAAATCACATATCCAAAGGAGATCGTACAAAAAAATCAGGCGATTGAAAAAGGATATCAGTGGTTTGTAGGAAATCATAAAAATCCTAAGATTGGTTTTCCTAAAAAAAGAGAAGATGCTTACATTGTTGCTGCATTGCCGGGGATTTTGGATAAAGATATTACTATGAAATATTCTGAGTCAGCATATAAAGATAGCAAATATAATAACAAAGACGGAAAAGGCATAAATATGCAGAGAGGCAGTAATCAAAAGTGTAGGAATAATGATGGGAATCGAAGACCATCAGGAAAAAAACATTATTAGAAGGTTATTATAATTATGCAGTTAATGATTTATATTAATTTAGAAAGTCCTCTCATATTGCCTGTAAATTATAATCATATATTGCAGGCTGTTATCTATCAGGGGATTGGAAAAGCCTCAGATTTTGGGAATTTTATGCATGAGGAAGGGTATTACCTGGGACAGCGGCAGTATAAGATGTTTCAGTTTAGCCAGTTTTCTGGTAAATATTCTATAAAGAATAATCAAATTGTTTTCAGAAATCAGGTTTCTTTTGAAGTACGAAGTCTGGATCCGGTTTTTCTGCGTTTACTGGGAGAAAGTTTCTGGAGATATGGAATTACATTTGGCAGTCAAAAATATGGAGACATACAGATGGAATTGTATGATTATACGGTGGAGGACAATGAGCTTTTAATACGAATGAAGTCTCCGATAACGGTATATTCTACAGAGGAAGAGACTGGCAGAACATACTATTTTGATCCGGAGGAGTCTTTGTTCTATCAGAGTATAAATGGAAATTTTTTCAGAAAATATCAGGCGTATTATGGGGTTCCACCAATATCAGATATTCAAATGAATCTTTGTGATAATAAAGTTCCGAGAAAGATTGTAACAAAGTATAAAGGGATTTATATTACAGGATGGCTTGGAAATTATAAAATAAGTGGGGAACGAAAGTATCTGGATTTTTTGTATCAGACAGGGCTTGGCGCAAAAAATTCACAGGGCTTTGGAATGTTTTCAATATTATAATGAGAGGTGTATAAAATGAAAAAAACTATTATTTGCAGTATTTCAATGAAAGAAAATATCGATCAGGTTGTTTATTCAAGTAAGGATAAATCACTTCCGGTATCAGAAAGGAAAGTTCGCTATCCAATCTGTGCATTTCTTGAGAAAACAATGGAATCGGACGATGAACTTGAGGTTATTATTCTGGTCAAAAAAGATAAAAAAGATTACTATAAGAGAAATATAGCATTTTTTAAAGAAGAATTAGAAGCAGTAAACAAAGAGATTGGGGCTGCTATTGAGTACAAGATTATAGACTCTGAATTTGAAGAACATCAGACAGTACATGAACAGCTTCTGAAGGATATAGTAGCTCAGATTTCAGACGATTCTCATATTTATGTTGATATCACTTATGGTCCGAAAGATCTACCGATTATATTATTTACAACACTTAGTTTCGCAGAGAAATTTTTAAACTGCACTGTAGAAAATATTGTTTATGGACAGGCTGATTTTGAAAATGGAAGGGCGGTCAATACCAGAATTTGCGATATGGTTCCGTTATATTGTCTGAGTTCTATCACAAATACTATTGAATGCACCGATTCAGATAAGGCAAGAAGCATGTTGAACTTACTTTTAACTTTTTGATTTGGAGGTAGGTGACAATATGTACAATAAAAATGATAAAGAAAAATATGAACAGCTGATTAATGAATCACCAATCTTTTCTTTGGATAAAGAAAAAGAAAAGATAGCTTTTATGAAAGAACGTACGAAAATGATAGAGCATCTGTATAATTATCTGCTTTCAGTTAACTGTAAAAAGTATAAATCGTATGGATATGAGATTACAGAAGTTGCGATTCAATGCATTAAGAGTTTTGACAGTACGAAAGGAGAATTTCTTCATTATTTTAATTTTGTGTGGAAAAGGAAATATTCTTATATACAACTTAAGAAATATCAGGATAATACATATGGGGGATTACATATCTCTGAAAATGATATGCGAAATGTTTACAAATACACTAAACTTGTAGAAAAATTAGGGAAAGGTTATGAATTAGAGAAATTATATCTCAAATTATCCGAAGCAATGCAGCTCCCAGTCGATAAAATTAGGGGGCTTGCACGATTAGCAAATGCTCGTGTTGTAGGCGATACTGTCAAAAATGATGAAGGGGAAGAAGAAAGTATCTGGGGTTCTATCTCAGACGGTGTTGATATTGAAAAAATGTTTATAGAGGCGGAAGATAAAGAAGAACTTCTGGATAAAATTGAAAAAACATTTAATTCATTGCAAAAGAGACAGAAACCTATTGTTTCTGATATAATGACAACAAAGTTGTGGCTAGATTTGGAGGAAATAGAGAAAAAATATTCTTTTATTAGTAAAGATGCGATAGAAGAATGGAAAAAAAGTGGTGTTTTGCCAACTCAAAGAGAGATAGCAAAAAAGAACAATCGTGAGGAAACTAGCGTTAGTAGGACAGTAAAAGATTTTCAGAAAAAATTAAAAAAAGAACTATAATATTATAACAGAGGATCCGAAGCATATCGGATCTTCAATTTTTTTGTTTTTTTAAATTTGCTTTCAAAAAGGTTAAGTAGGAGCGAACATTCCACTATCTATAAGTATAAGAAATAAACACAGGTAAACAGACAGGGAGGAAAATGTTTATGAAGAAAGTAAAATAAGCTGAGAAAAATTGCTGTGTTCAAGCTATTTATATAGCATATAGAATTTACTGAGATTAAGGGAGAATCAAAAAATGAAACGAGTTCTGGTAAAATCAGTGTATTCTGCATTTGATTACGTAATGGAACATTATTATCCAAAGGGATTGGAAGCAAATGCGGAACGTAAAGATACATATGCAGTTATTTCTATTCAGGATACTCACACAGGAGGATTGGGATTTATTTTTTCAGAAAGTAATTTTTGCAAAGGGGTACTGACTCTATATTTTGATGATATTGTAAAAGAAATACCGGGAGCAGTACTTTTTGATGATGAAATGGCAGAAAAAATTATTTCATTCATAATTGAGCATGAAATGGTAGATACACTTCTGGTACACTGTTATGCCGGTCAGTCCCGTTCTCGTGCAGTGGGGGCTTTTGCAGTAAAAATGTCAGGTGGTGACAACTCCAGATATTACAAAGGTACAATTCCAAATCAATATGTTTATGATGTTCTGGAGGCAGCCTGGATCAGACATATATTTCAGAATAACGCTTGATTTCAAGGAGGTATCGAAATGAAAGTTAATACATTTACAATATACATGGAAGAACCGCATTCTTTAACTATTGAACAAATGCAGAGTATTCATAGGGAATTAGTGGAAGGAATTGAAAAAGATTCAGATGAAATCGAGTTGTATGAAGAACTGATTGCTGTTGCTACAAGATATGCTGCAATCCGGGCAGGATGGTAGCAGTTATCCAGAGAAGAAAAAATGGATCGTGACTCATCTAGAACATTCTGTCATAATTCTGTTATTACGCATTTTAATATGTTTGCTAGATATCTTAAAATGCAAGGAAAACCAGCCAAGTGGAGAGATCAGCTTGGATATGAGGAAGATGACAAGTACTTCCGAAAAACAATAGGAGATTTTGGATGTTACCTTGTATTTATAAACAGTCTGTGCGCAAGGTAGGATGTTAAGTGATAAGTATATGAAAAAAGCAAAGTTTGTCCTGTAAAAATGTTAAACGAAAGTGCGTATTCCGTTATATATAAATATAACAGATAAACGCAGGTAAACAGACAGGAGGAAAAACCTATGTGGAATTACGAGTGCAACGAAACTGAGATAATGAATCTGAGAGATTCAATGGAAGGCGTAGTACGAAAACAGAACAGCTCTGGTTTATACATTGATCTGAAAACAAATTCAGATCTGACTGACGGGACAGAGCACACGATTCCAGCATTTGGTTATTGGACTGGAAGAGTGCCTGAAGGGACGAAAGTTTTCTGCTCAATCAAACGGTGGGCAAGAGAAAACAGGAAGATTTTGGTAAATGTAGATTCTATAGCTTATGAAAGTGATATGAAGAAGGCTGCATAAGAAATAAACAGAACCTTAAAATCCGAATGATAAAAAGTGCACTATTAACCGTTTAATGTTTTATGAGAGGAGACATGTTTATGGAGACATTGAAAAGAAACCTGATAAATCTGGGAAAGGGTTTTATTGTTTGGTTTATACTTTTGCTTCTTAATACACGCAGTAATGAAGCTGCTGTAAATGGTATCAAAATTTTGTTAGACGTGATACTTGCTTCAATGATCATAAGTGAAAATCGTACAGGAAGATGTATTGCTCTTTTGACGACAGCGTTAACAATATTGATAACAATTTTGCAGATGCCAAGTGGAGTGGAAATAATCTTGCTGATAGGATTATCATTATTTTCTCTTTGGCTTTTAAAGAAGTTTCCAGACGACAGAAGTTTAGATGATAGTCCCAACTATGAAGATTCTACTGCCCTTATTGTAAATGAAGATGTGGTATGGAAAGCCAAAAACGTATTTAATCCGTTTGAGTATTATACTTACTCCCCGGATAATGGAGTCTGTATTCGTAAAGGGATTTTAAGAAGGTCTTATAGTACAATTCCAACGACTACTACGCGAGTTGAGATAACACAATTTATATGGCAAAGAATATTTGGACTGTGTGAAGTTACCTTTGTAAGTAATTTTAGCGGACAAAAATTCGGTGATAAAAGTATGAAAAATGTTCGTTTAAAGGCAGCGGGTGAGTTAATGAGAATGTTGTGATACAGTGCAAAAAAATGTTAAGTATGGGGAATATTGAAACAACTAATGAAGATGTGTCAATCACTGACAATGGTTTGGATGGCGTTGATGATAGTATGGATATTTAAGAAGGAGATTTGATTTATGCATAAGTCGGAATATAGTTCAATTGATTCTACGAATGGAAATGTGAGCTGGAAGGGTCCACTTTCCGTGGAAAAAGGTGATCATTCGGGAATGCCGTCCCGTACGGATGCTTATCTGCTAGGCGATGAAAAAGGTCATGTAAACGCATCTTCGCTGGCGGGTGATAACAGCGAAGCGAACGTTGTTGCCCAAAACAAAGATTTAAACCACGGAGGATATCTTTCTATCGAAAGGGGTGAGCGTAATGCCTTACAGAATGGTGCTGATATTTATTCAGAAAAAACAGCGATTGTTGACAGCCAGCCTGGAGACAGACCGTCAACGTTTATAGTCAATGACACGGTTACATATGCAGATGGTCATTCAGAAAATATTTATAATTCGTTTACAAATGAAAGTAATGCTAATCAGGTCGAATGGAATGATATGTCTTCGTCCCTTCCAGACACATATGATGCACCAAATCCGGAAGATAATCTGCGGGATTTAATGGGAGTTGAAGAATATGCAGACTTAATGGAGGAAACGGATGCAGCACTTTTTAATCTGACAGCAGATTATGCTCCTTCTGATTTCTCGGGTGATCCGTATGCTATCAGTGAAAATGAGACTGATATTGCTGATAGCATCTCAGATAATTCAGTCGATGATGGTGGGATTGATGAAGATTGTGATGGTGTCGATGGCGGCATGGATATTTAGGAGGAAAGTATATGGCATTTGATTTTGGACAGAAACGAATTGGAGCAGGCAGTAACCAGCAAAGAAACAGCGGTATGTATACAAAGACTATTTTAGGACAGAGTGTCGGAGAAGCTTCAGTTCCGGTATGGACTGCTGATAAATCACAGAATCCTTTTGTGCTATTTCAGGATCCAAAGACACAGAAACTTTTCGGCGTCAGTAAGGATATGTTGGCGTATGGTCTTCTGGCAATTGGTGCACCGGGTACTGGTAAGACTAATTTTTTTAACATGACATTGGATCGTATGATTTCTACAATGCAGTCTACGGATGTGATTGTTATTTTTGATACAAAGGGAGATTATCTGGAAACTTTTGGTCATAGGATTCCGGATGAGGAGAAAGTCATAATCGGTAATGGTGAGGTATATCGCACAATTACTTCTTATCACAACGTTTTTGCAGAAGTAATGCCACGGGGATTGGACAGAAAACTGGTTTACACGATGGAAAGTGATGAGGATGCTCTGAATCTCTGTGAACAGCTGTTTCAGTCCATGAACAGTACAACGCAGCCGATATTTCCGGCTATGGCAGAGCAGGTGGTTGCGGCAGTCATGATTTATTATATGAGAACATATTGGCGTTCTGACCAGTCAAAATTGAATAACAAGGAACTTATCAACTTTTTTACACACTGTACCAATGAGAATCTGAAGAAGATTCTTAGCCTAAATTATATGTCAGATCAGCGCAATTGCATTGACTATATCTCAGGAAATGGAAATCAGACGCAGGGTGTTAACAGTTACATTGGATCTGTGCTGAAGAAGATGTTTGTGGGACCATTCGCTCAGGCAAATCCTGAAAGAGAGTTTTCCATGAGGGACATCATGTGTAGTGGAAAGAAAAAAGTAGTTTTTATTGAATATGATCTCCGTAAAGGTCAGCTTCTTGCACCTATGTACGCTATTCTTATTGATCGAGCTCTTGCTAATGCATTAGGTGGAAGACAGCAAGTGAAAACCAATAAGTATTTTCTTTTGGATGAGATGCTTCTTCTTCCAAAACTTGATCATTTGTCAGATGGTCTCAATTTTGGACGTTCACTGGGAGTCAAGGTGATGTGTGGCCTCCAGAACACCTGTGGTCTTGAGGCGCAGTATGGAGAAGCTGGAGCTAAAAATATTTTATCTTCGTTCCAGAACATGGTTGCGTTCAGAACTAATGATTATGATACCCGGCAGTTTGTGATCAATCGTCTTGGTGAGAATTATCAGAATTTCAGTCTTTCCGCACAACAGGCAAATCTCAATATTCAAAGGGCAGGCCACACAGTAGAAGACTGGAATATTCTTAAGTTGAAGAATGGAGAAGCAGTGGTGTCACTGGCAGGAGAAGATCCATTTCTGTTTACAATGCCACTATACAGATAATTAATTGCATCGGAAGTATCTGGCAGAAAGGAACAGGTAAGGTTATGAGTAATAAAGGAATGATTATTAAGGAGTGTATACGGTTGAATGCAGCAAGACGTGTGCTTGAAGGGCATATAGACTGTGCATCTTTTTTCAGAAGAATTCAGGGAGATCTCCTGATTACTGGAGGCGAAGCCGGAAATCAGATAATGGTGTTTGACCTGTTTCGCAGTGCTTTGGAAAGAAATGATATGCCAACAATTCTGCTGACCAGTCATCTGGATTTGATGAAAGATATACAGCGGAAAAGAGATATGCATGAGATCAGTTGTGTCATGACATCATGTCCGTCAGATAAGAACTATCATCCTTTTTATGGTATGTCTGCTCAACAGATTTTACGGTTTGTCAGTATGACTGCTGAAGAAATGGGATATGGAATATTAACCGATCAGGTCATGATTTATACTGCAGCTATACTCAATGTTGTTGCGGCAAAATATCCGGTTTCACTTCCTGCGATTATGAACCTTCTGAATGAAGATGATGACTTTATATCTGAGTTTGCATTACGTTCAGGTCTTTCGAATGTGATTGCCGATAATATTCGTGCAAATCATGAAGCCGGAATTGTACTCAGAAGATTGTTCGAGAATCTTGAGGAAGTATTTAGAGACATATATATTCCTGAAAGCGATACAAAGTATAATTTTCAGAGTGGAGCAAAAGATGATGTATCCGGAATGGCAATGTATGCTTGTTCTGCTAATCAGTTTATTTTTAACTCTTACCTGAAAGAGGAAATCTATTATACCCTTAAGCATGTTCCAAAAATCCGGGTTATTGTCGATGAGATAGATTTTGTGAACGAAAAGGATGAGCTGCTGAAATTTCTTATGCAGAGTAAACGTCAGGGAAAGGTTGAACTAGTGATGGTGTCTCGGAATATAAAAGATGCGCTGCATGGTAATATAGAGTTGGATTTTCAAAATGTGGTGATGTTCCTTCATGGTACTTCGGCTGTTACAGATGATTTATCCACAGATCTGTTTGGTTCGTATAAGTATTATTTCCCTGTACCTGTTGCAGGTAACACTCCGCATGTATTTTTTTCCATAGAAAGGACGGTGAATTGGCAGATTCAGAGTGAGGAAAGACCACGTGTAAGAAGTCAGGATTTTTATGCAAAATCATCCTTTTGGGGCAGATCTTCGACGTATCTGGCTGTTAAAACAACGGCAAATGCAAATGTTTATCTTATTCCGATAACAGATTTTCTGCCTGCTGTAACAGGAGTGCCAGTGATTGTTTGATATTGCCTGGCGTGGATGTAGAAAAACTAGAGGAGATCAGGAAGATGAGAATTGGAATATACAAGAATGCTGGGGAGGTAATGTATACATGAGACGCACAGGTGATATTTTCGAGCAGGAAAGTTATAAAGGAACAGGCGGCAGAAACATGTCAGGGGTGAGCCTTGCAATGATCATCTGTTCGGTGATTTCGGTTCTGGCGGCAATCTTTATTATTGTTAACTTCAAAGTTATAACAGTACGAATTGCTATATTCATGGCAAATTTATTATCTTCCGGGGCTTTGATTCTGGTAGTTGTAATTGTAGTGATTTATCTCATTGTGCGGTTGAAGTGGAAAATGCGCAGACGCTTTTGGAGATGGTAAGGAGAAAAGGGAGGGATTATCAGATGGTAACGGTATGGAGTGTAATAAAAAGATTTATTTTCGGATGGTTGTTGACAGGAGTACTTCTCGTAATCGTAAGTTGTGTGAAATATAAGGAGTTTATTATTACAGCTTTTACAAACAATGTGTGGGCATGGGTAAATGCTGTAATGCCAATTATAATTATAATTTGGGGTATTGGATATATGATTAAGTCACTGTTTCGTTAAATTTCAAGTGAATTGAGTGTAAGCGGCGAGTACTTTTTCGATATCTATGATTCCTGCACATTTTTCTTTTATAAAGTCACTCCATGACAACAACTGTTTTATGTCTGTGGGATCATTTTTATAGTCCGGTATATACAGCAGTAGGGTGTAGAGATAATGATAGATGTTCAGGTTGTTGGCATTCATATGAAAAAAGCCATCTGATATGTTTGACCTGGCTGTTCCAGCCCTTTTCTATCAGATGGCTTAAATCATTTTATTTTAGTTCAGCAGTATTCTGGAAATTTTTATAGTTTTATATTAACATTTCTCAATTCTTGTCCTTTCTTAATATGATATCCGGATGTCTGGATTCTTTTGGAGGAAATCCTCATATGCGATGATCTCAATATACTATTTTCAGGATATGAGTATCCCAAAGTGGAGGCGTATAGAATCCAGAGGAGAAACCAGAGAATACTTTGATAAACACCAGTCTGAATACCCAGTTCAAAAAGGATGCTGCCCAATACTGAACTTATAGCACTGCTGATTAAAATAAGCGGAATACTGGCATTATCCATATAAGCAAAAGCAAGTAGCCCGCCGATTGTTAAACCAATAAGACTAAGGAAAAGAACTCTTAAACATCCAAATAACTTATTTAGATGTTTCATATAACGGATTGATAGCAGGTTTCTTTCTGAATATGATGTTGCAGCAGTATTCATTGCATCAGCAAGATCTTCTGCCTGGTTAATACTGATAAATGTGCCGCCTGTTGTTTCAGCCATTTTTCTCATAAGCTGTTTATCAACGGATCCAAGACCAACTGTACTGATACTGATTCCAAGTTTGCTGTACTCTTCCAAAGCTGTGTTGAATTCTGGGACATTGCCTTTAAACCATAGAAAACCGTTATCCAGATCTGTAGCAAAGCCATCTGTTAAAAAAATAATTTTGGGATTCTTACCACCGCTCCATTTTTTGTCTTTATAATCCTGTAAAATACGAAGAGTAGTTTCTCTGATGGATGTTGCCCCGTCACAATTTATTGGTATTTCTTCTTCATTTGATGTAAGGTATCCCATATCACGAAGAATTCTTGATTCGGAAGAAAAGGCATAAACCATGTAGGGAAGTGTATTTTCAGGAGAGTTCATAATTTCTGAAATTGCGTTATATCTGAGCCCATTTGGGTCATTGCTGCTCATAGAAGCAGATTCATCAATCACAAAAATGTAACTGGTCGGTTCAGTTATTTTCTGATTTGGATTTAGTTCATATAAGTATTCCAATAACATGGACAGAAAAAATATTATGACGATACTTAAAGAAAAATATTTCAACATTCCCCATATACTGGTATAGAGATGGTTCTTTTTGTCAAAAGATCCAGTCACAACAGAACTGATCCATATAATGAGAAATAAAACTGTAAATAAAAATGTACATAGGGCAGGAATCATTAAAAATCCTGCAATTTTTAGCCTATATGTAGAATACAGGTAATTACAGAAGAACCAGAGGATGCCGCCGGCAACAGCACTTATAAGAAATACGGGCTTATTTATCCTGGACTTAATTTCTTTAATCATATATCACTAAATCTCCTTTTTAAGAAAGACATCCGAAGAGATGCTTTTTAGTAATAAAGTTAATTACTGCTCATAAGTTGCTGAGCCAGTTCTGTATTGGCATCAATCAAAACGACTTTACGATTGCTGCTGGCAGCGGAACCAACTGTTTCATCATAACCTGCGCCGCTGATATGCCAGGGATCACTTGCCCCCATACCAAGGGTATTGATGCGCTTATCGTCAACTCCAAATTCAACTAATGTGTGCTTGACAGTATCTGCTCTATCCTGAGACAGACAAAGCGTAGATTCATCAGTGATATCTCCGGCCGTAGATCCTACCAGAAGGAGATTAACTGAAGTGTGATTCAGCAGATATTCAGCAATTGGGCGGATTGTTTCTGTGGCAGATTCCTCATCCAGATAGGTTGCTTTACCTCCAACAAACTGAATTTGACTTTCTCCGAGGATTACTGGTTCTTCAAAAGCATTTTCTTCTTCCTGTTCTGGCTGTTCAAGTATTTCCGGTTCAAACACAATTGGATCATCTGAAGGAATATTGACAATACTTACAGATGGAAGTTCATCTGTCGTATCATCGTTCTGGGATACTGAAATGTAGTCATTTGGTACAAATTCACCGCCTGCGGCTTCAATGACAGATTTCCAGATGTTTTCGAGGTTCTTGCTCTGTTTGGGATTTAATTTTTCCTGTGGAGCTGTGGTCTGGGCCATCCCAATCCAGTATACTGTTATACCACTAAGATCTGGCAAAGCTTCTTTCTCCTGAAGAAGTTTTACAATTGTCTGAGATTCAGCACTTAGCAGGTTGTTTTGAAAATTGAGATATCCCGTAGTTCCGAGTCCACTTCCACAACAGATAATATTTCGGGAGGTATAGCTATTGTCAAGGCTTCTGAGAGAGGCTGCCGCGAGGCGAATGGCTTCCAGATAATCAGATTCTGGATTTACTGCGTGCACTCCTTCAAGTACCTGAAGTAAATTGGTAGCTTTGTTAGTTGCATCTCGTTTTAATCTTTCTTTTGCTGCGTTTTTATACTGTGGATCAATATCAAGATTTTCGTTTGATACCAGCTCGGGTTCTCCATCTACCCGCACAATAAACGAATAACCATAATTTTCAGCACAGTCAATCATAGTATCCTGAATAATTGGAGCTGATGAATCTACTGGTTTGGAATTTGCGGTGTTGGCTACTATGTAGGCAATGGCTGGTTTATTGCTTGTTGCAGTATCAGTGTTTTTCTTATCACCACATCCGGTTACCGTAAGAAGTGTAGTCACAATAGTAAATAATACGATTTTTTTGATTTTTTTTGTCATAATGATTCCTCCTGTTTAAACAGCTTCCGAAAAGTTAACAACGCGTTTTCTGGTGTTAGTCTCTTCAATAGTTGAAGATGGTATGGCTTCTCCAATGCAGGCAGTTTCAAGTGATTGTAGCTCACGATTGAGCCGATTAAAGATATCATTGCAATGGGAGTTACTGAGTACATTAGTTGATGTGGGGTTACCGAGGTACTCCATCAGTTGAATTTTCGCATCAGCACTGAGAATCAGAGCGTCATTGATCAACGCTTTTTTGGCATTAACAAGATGTTGACGATCCATTTCTATAATCTGCTCCGGGTTGAAGGAATCGCATTCTTTCTTTATTGCTTCTAAACGTCTGATGTAGTCTCTGATTTCGTCGAGTGCCATCTCTTCACGACACATTTTCTGTCCTAAAGGATCATATGTAAGACAACCTATACTGAAATTTCCAATAGAGGTACATATTGGAATTACTATAGATATGATCGTTAAAGCAATTGTTGCAGAATCTGTTGTTCCGTCTGCAGAAGAAAGAGACATTGTGGCAACTCGAAGGATGCCATTTATGATAAGGGCAAAGACAGGAACAGACAACAATAATACCAGGTTCAGCTTATCTTTGCTAAGACCTTGTTTGATACGTTTTGCCAAAATACCTGCAAAAGCTGCAACAATATCGGCTGCAAAGGCCATGCCACTGACTTCGAGAAGTATCATGGCAGGCTCATCATAAGAAATCCGTTGAAAAAGACTACGGAAAAAAAGACAGATCTATTGTAGTACAAATTAGCATCAGTAAATACGAAACTGGTCCCCAGAGAAAAGGAGTGTCAGGTTTGTATTTTGCTTTTGTCAGTTTGTGCAAATGTGACTGTGATTGCATGAGTTCACCATTTTGATTCATTTTTAAAGAAAAATTTTTATCAGTCATGTCTTATTACCTTCCTTTCTTTACTACCACAGTATTTGTTCCAGAGTATTTGAGAAGATTCGTATTCTTTAGTTATAGAAGCTTCTTTTTCTTTCCAAAACTCGAGAATCTTTTCGATATCGAAACTGTGAACTTTCATATTTGCAGCTTGTCTGTTATAAAAGTCATTATGTTCCAAAGCCTGGTCATCCAGATATCGGATGCCATCTCGAACTGGACCGAGAATTTTGTCGATGAGACAATCTTCATTTCCTGCATCTACTGCGCTGGCATCAATTAAGGTTTTTAAAGTGTTTTCAATTTCTTTTTTTAACTGTTCCAGATTATAGGATTCAGGTTTTCTGTAATTGACTGATCTGTAGTTTTCAAACAGGAGATTTGTACGACGACGGAAATCATAAACAAGTTGATGTAAACTACTATCTACTTCGCTTATCGGCCTGTGTCCTCTTCTTCTAAATGATAACATTTACATTACCTCCTCACATAATTCAGATGCTAATTCAAGACGAAGATTTTCTGCTTTTTCTACCAGCTTTTCATAATGATCCGCAAATGACTGTTCAGACATATTGCTGAATGTAATATTCGGAAGTGCTGGAAGTTCCGATATATAACGTATTGCCGAGTGCCAATACACATCGATTCTTCTCTGACTATGTTGAAGAATACGATTAGTAATCTTTACAGTAGAATCGAAGCTTTCTTTAATCTGACTGAGACTGGTAAAAATAGATTCTACTGTATTAGAAAGTTCTTTGTCATATTTAGATACTGCATCTTTAAAGGGCCTAAGAGATTCTTCTCTTTCACGGTTTCGTCGGGCTGTGACCTGAACTTCTGTAAGGTTGTCCTCATCTTCCTTTCGACTGGTTAGATCAACTTCTTCATCCATAGCATTTCTCAAAAGATTTTTTGATTCCAAAAGCTTTTTTCTCAATGGAATAACCTGATCGAAGAGAATATTCAATTTTTTAAATTCATCCTCCTCTTGTAGTTTCAGTTTTCCCATTTGTTCTGCACAGAATTCTTCATAGGAATCTACCTCTTGTTTCAGTGTACTGGACTGCCAGATGCCATTTTCATTACAACGGAGCAGATTTTTTTTGCCATCAATCCGGCCTGCATAGGTCATTGTGATTTTCTCAACAGGACCAAGAGATTTTGTTTTTCCTTTATTAAGACTCTGTAAACGTTTATTGTGTAAATTGGATTTATTCATTATGGATACCTCCTTTGGGGAAAGTAGATCAGTTGTCTGTTTCATAGCATAACCTCCTTCGTTGAAACCTTTTTTACTTGTTATACTTATACATAAGGATAAAAGGACAGGTGCTTAACGTTTTAGCAAGAATAATTTTAAAAAATTTATTTCTATTCATTTCAATAAGAATATATGTGAGGTTCATTATTATAGAAAAAATGATATTGCAACAGGTCTTGTATATGATATATAGAGAAATTTACACAAATACTTAACATTATTATGTAGGGAATGATGATTGAAATGAACTTTGAGAGTTCAAGAGCGGTGTTTTCTAAGAAAGTATGAATCTGCTAAGAAAATTACATGTGAAGAATGAATATGTATATATAAAAGATGGGGTATCTAACAAAGCCCCTGTATCTTGTTTTTTTACAAGATACAGAGGCTTTGTTGTTAAAAGAGCTTCTGCTCAGATGCTTTTTTATCCGTAAATGGTCCTGCGACAGTTTTGACATCTCTGTGATTTCCAAAGAAATCCTGATTAAAGATAATCGGGCTTCCGTCAGGATTTTCGTATTT
>SKEY01001618.1_pt1 | contig 28027 bp, 29 predicted proteins | sample 4843871 | NCBI WGS metagenome assembly SKEY01 (sample SAMN11008797, study PRJNA524170) | human gut metagenome | biome: Human fecal sample; material: Feces; isolation source: fecal sample from pouch patient p36 | host: Homo sapiens | place: Israel: Tel-Aviv | collected 2016-12-04 | reverse complement strand
ATCAGATATTCTCAAATATTTATGTTAATAATTCAATATCATTTATTGGCATTAATGCATCGGGAAAAACTACAATTTTAAGAGTGATAGCTTTTGTGATAAATTTATTGAACAATAAGCCAATCAATACGATTGAAACAAAGGAAATTTTAGAGGATATTAATGACGAGCAAACTGTAACTTTTACTACGTTTTTTTATCATTCAGGATTGCTTAACAAATTGGAAACTGTTATAAAAAAGACAATAAATCCAATCGATGAGAATACCAGATATATGATTGAAAGTGAAAACCTGTGGTCACAGAAATCGACAAAAATAAAAACGAAGAAGGGGATGTTTGATTTTCAAGGCATTCCTGCTGTGAAACGAAATCAGGACGAAGAATATCTGATGGATGATGTCAGTATAATTATTGCTTTTAATAAAAAGCATAAATCGAAAGTGTTCCTGTGTGACATGTCGAAATGGACAAATTTTAATATGCTGAATTTGCTGGGGAAATTTCCGAAAGAGCTTTTACTATTCCTCGACCCTAGTATTGAATATTTAAAATGTGCTGTAGATGAGAAAGATGTTGATATTCGGTTGAAATTTAAAGGAAAAGAAGAAATCTTAATGAACAATCCAATGGTATTGGACAAATATCTTTCTTCCGGCACTATAAAAGGAATCAGTGTGTTTATGAATGCTTTTTTTGCATTTGAAGATGGAGGATATCTTATTGTAGACGAGGTGGAAAATCACTTTAACAGGGAGATTGTTTCCACATTGATTCGATTTTTCCGGGATTCTAAGGTCAATAAAAATGGTGCAGTCATTATTTTCTCAACACATTATTCCGAACTATTAGATGAATTTGAACGAAATGATAATATTTTTATTGTTAGGAACCGGAACGGTATTTCGGCAGAGAACTTATCGAATATATTAAAAAGGAATGATATTAAAAAAAGTGAAGCATATCAAAGTGACTTTTTAGAAGGAACCGTTCCAACCTATGAAGCTTATATTGCCTTGAAAAAAGTCCTCATAAATCGTAACTAGAGGAGGAATACATATTGGGGAAATATATAGCTTGTATTTGTGAAGGTGGGGCAGAACGTGCAATACTTGATTTGCTTTTAGAGAACAATAAATTGATTTTTGAAAAAGAAAACCTGATTGAAGAAGAAATCCTTCGGTGTAGAAAAGGTAAGGATTTTGAAGAACGATATTTGAAAAAGGGATTTTCAGAAAAAATCACAGTTTATAGAGTTTTAGATTCCAGAAGAGAAAATTTTAAGCTCAGTCCAGCTTATGCAAAAAAAGTTGATGTTATTAACGTTATAACGGCACCTGAGATTGAAATGTTAATCATTTTGAATGAAGGGTTGTATTCCGAATTTAAAAAATCGGGAATAAAGCCAAGTGAATTTTGCAAAGCTAAGATGAAGGGCAAGGAGATTAAATCATATGATTTTGTTAAAGCATACTTCTCTAACGTAGATATACTGATTCACGCAATTTATGAATATCGGAGAGTATCAAATGTGCGAAACGGGGAGTGGACAATTTCTGATTTGCTTAATAGAGAAGAGGGTAAGTAGTACATGAGTATTTTAGAGGAGAAACTTAATTTAAAAGAGAAACAGAAATTAGAAAACATGTATTTGGGAGATAAAAATAGAGATCAAATGTTTTTTGCTTCCTGCGATGAACGTATTTGTAAATTACTTCATTATAAATTAAATGGTTGCGGCATAGATTTTTATGAGTTAAGAGAAAGAGACTTCGCATAATTAGCAGGTGTGTTGCATAATCACTATTGTGTATAATAGGAATATTTGTCTAAAAAGTTAAAATCTATAAATGATTTCGGTGTTAATTTGTTTTTATTGCTATAAATGAACATATATATATTTTCTAAATACTAACTTAGCACTAATTTACCATACTCCCTACGAAGTTATGCTGGTTTGCAGACTTGGAGCCTTGAAAAAGGCTCCAAAACTTTGTGACATTAACTTGATATCAGGGAGTCTGCCCATATGAAATATTCATATATTGTGATATAATATGGACATTAGGTACATGTTTACAGACAAGATATGGGATTGTGACACGAAAAATGAAATTTTTGTAGTAAAATGGGAGACTTAACAATATAATAATAGAGATAGGGAGTGGGAGGATGAATATCAGGGAGTCACTGGAAGAATTGGAAGAGCAGTATATGAGTCCCTATGCGTCCCTGAGCAGCAGGACAAGGGGGAGGGACAAGCCGGAGCCTTTATGTGACATGAGGCCTGAATACCAGCGTGACAGGGACCGTATACTGCACTCCAAGGCATTCAGGCGCTTAAAGCATAAGACCCAGGTGTTCCTTGCGCCTGAGGGCGACCATTACCGGACCAGGCTGACCCATACCCTTGAGGTATCCCAGATTGCCAGGACCATTGCCAAGACCCTGCGGCTGAACGAAAGCCTGACAGAGGCCATTGCCCTGGGCCATGACCTGGGCCACACCCCCTTTGGCCATTCCGGGGAATACATACTGAATAAGATCTGTGAGGATGGGTTTGCACATTATAAACAGAGCGTGCGCATCGTGGAGGTGCTGGAAAAGGATGGGAAGGGACTGAACCTGACGTGGGAAGTGAGGGACGGGATCTTAAACCACAGGACATCGGGGCACCCCTCCACCCTGGAGGGCGCCATTGTCCGGCTGTCGGATAAGATTGCCTATATCAACCATGATATTGACGATGCCATCCGGGCCAGGATGTTCAAGGAGGAGGATCTGCCCTGTGAGTATACGGAGGTCCTTGGACGCAGCGTGCGTGAGCGCCTTAATACCATGATTCACGACATTATCCTCAACAGCATGGATAAACCGGAGATACGCATGTCCGAGGGCATGGAGGATGCCATGCAGGGGCTTCGCAAGTGGATGTTTGACAATGTTTATAAGAACGACATCCCCAAGGCAGAGGAGGGCAAGGCCCAACAGATGATCACGCAGCTTTATGATTATTACATGAAGCATGTGGATAAGCTGCCCATGGAATATGTCCTGCTCATTGTAAACACAGGGGAGAAGAAGTCGCGGGTGGTCTGCGATTATATTGCGGGCATGAGCGATATTTATGCCATTGACCAGTTTGAGGAGCTGTTCGTCCCCAAGCGGTGGAACGTATATTAAGGCAGCATTAAGATACAGAAGGGAGATTCATACATGTACTATCCAGATGAAGTCATAGAAGAAGTGAGAATGAAGAACGACATCGTAGATGTGATTTCAGGATATGTAAAGCTTCAGAAAAAGGGAGCCAATTATTTTGGACTCTGTCCCTTCCATAATGAGAAGTCCCCATCTTTTTCCGTATCTCCGGGCAAGCAGATGTACTATTGTTTTGGGTGCGGCGCAGGTGGGAATGTACTTACTTTCGTGATGGAATATGAAAACTACACGTTCCAGGAAGCGCTGGCCCATCTGGCTGACCGGGCTGGGGTCAGCCTGCCTAAGATGGAGTACAGCAAGGAGGCCAGGGAGCAGGCGGAACACAGGGCCAGGCTGCTGGAAGTGAATAAACTGGCGGCCAATTATTTCTATTACCAGTTAAAACAGCCCCAGGGTAAGCTTGGATATGAGTATCTCCATGACAGAAGGGGACTTCTGGATGATACGATTGTGCATTTCGGCCTTGGATATTCCAATAAGACCAGCGACGACCTGTACCGTTTCCTGAAGGGGAAGGGGTATGAGGACAGTTTCCTGAAGGATACCGGGCTGGTGACACTGGAAGAGCGCGGGGGACGGGACAAGTTCTGGAACCGCGTCATGTTCCCAATCATGGATGTGAATAACCGCGTAATCGGATTCGGCGGCCGTGTCATGGGGGACGGGGAACCCAAATACTTAAATTCCCCCGAGACAAAGCTGTTTGATAAGAGCCGCAACCTGTACGGCCTTAATTATGCCAGGACTTCCAGGGAAGGATATCTGCTTATCTGCGAGGGGTACCTGGATGTGATTTCCCTGCACCAGGCGGGATTCACCAATGCGGTGGCGTCCCTGGGCACGGCATTTACCAGTCAGCACGCCAATGTGCTGAAACGCTACACGGACCAGGTCATCCTGACCTATGACAGCGATGGGGCCGGTATCAAGGCAGCCCTCAGGGCCATCCCCATCCTTAAGGAGGTGGGCATGTCCATCAAGGTGCTGAACATGAAGCCCCACAAAGATCCGGATGAGTTCATCAAGAACATGGGGGCTGATGCCTTCCGCCAGAGGATAAAGGAGGCCAAGAACAGCTTCCTGTTCGAGGTGGACGTGCTGAGACAGGGCTACCAGATGGATGACCCGGAGCAGAAGACCAGGTTCTACCAGGAAACAGCCAAAAAGCTCCTTCAGTTCGGGGAGGCCCTGGAGCGGGAGAATTACCTCCAGGCGGTTGCCAGGGAGCAGATGATTCCTGCGGATGAGCTGCGGGGGCTGGTGAACCGTATGGGTATGAGCTTTGGGATGAAGTCCGGTGACAGCCTGGACCATGGGGGCAAGGTACAGCACAGGGCCGTGGAAGAGGACATGTATCCTGATTACGGGTACTATGAAGGCTATGACGGCCCTCAGGAAGGATATTACGATTACGGGGAAGCAGGGCCGGAAGGCAGAAGCGGGTATCAGGATGGAGGGGAGGCGCGTCCCAAACGCCCCAAAAAGCCGGACAAGGAGGATGGCATCCGCCGTTCCCAGCGGCTTCTTCTCACATGGCTGATAGAAAATCCTGAGTTATTTGACAAGATTAAGGGTATCATTACAGCAGATGATTTTGTGGAGGATCTGTATCACCAGGTGGCACAGATGGTATTTGAGGGCCAGGCATCGGGTAACTTAAATCCGGCAGCCATACTCAGCCACTTCATCAATGATGAAGACCAGTACAAGGAAGTGGCGGCACTATTCAACGCAAGCCTCAAAGAGTCCTTAAACAATGAAGAACAGAAGAAGGCATTCTCCGAAACCGTCATGAAGGTCAGGAAGAACAGCCTGGATGCGGCCAGCCGCAATGCAAAAGATATAACCCAGTTACAGGAAATCATAAAGCAGCAGGCTGCGCTTAAGAAGCTGCGGATCTCACTGGATTAACAGCATTTCATAGGAAGGATGGACCGGTTATGGAAGGGACGAATGTGTTTGAGGAAAAACTGGCAGGACTGCTTGAGGAGGCAAAGAAGAAGAAAAATGTCCTGGAATATCAGGAGATTATAAGCTACTTTGGTTCGGAGCAGCCCACCAGTGACCAGATGGACCAGCTTTTTGATTTCCTGGAACAGAGCAAGGTGGATATCATCCGGATGGATTCAGCCCAGGAGCTGGATCCGGACCTGTTCATTGAAGAGGAAATCAGCCTGGAAGAAGAGGAAGAGATAGATGTGGAGCATCTGGACCTTTCTGTCCCTGAGGGCGTCAGCCTGGAAGACCCGGTGCGCATGTACCTGAAGGAAATCGGCAAGATTCCCCTGCTGTCCATGGAGGAGGAGATTGAACTGGCCAAGAGCATGGAGCTGGGCAGCGAGGATGCAAGAAAACGTCTGGCAGAATCCAACCTGCGCCTGGTGGTCAGCATTGCCAAGCGATATGTGGGGCGGGGCATGCAGTTCTTAGACCTGATACAGGAGGGGAACCTGGGATTGATTAAGGCCGTTGAAAAGTTTGACTACACCAAGGGCTATAAGTTCAGCACCTATGCCACCTGGTGGATACGCCAGGCCATCACAAGGGCAATTGCAGACCAGGCAAGGACCATCCGCATTCCCGTCCACATGGTGGAAACCATCAACCGTCTGGTGCGCACCTCCCGCCAGCTTCTCCAGGAACTGGGGCGGGAGCCTACCACGGAGGAGATTGCTGCCAGGGCGGACCTTCCCGTGGAGCGGGTGTCAGAAATCATGAAAATGGCCCAGGAGCCGGTATCCCTGGAGACACCCATCGGCGAGGAGGAGGACAGCCATCTGGGGGATTTCATCCAGGATGATAATGTGATGGTACCCCAGGACGCCGCGGCATTTACCCTTCTCCATGAACAGCTGATGGAAGTGCTGCTGACCCTGACGGAACGGGAGCAGAAGGTGTTAAAACTCAGGTTCGGCCTGGATGACGGCCGTCCAAGGACGCTGGAGGAAGTGGGAAGGCAATTTAATGTGACCAGGGAACGCATACGCCAGATTGAGGCAAAAGCCCTGCGCAAGCTGCGCCATCCCAGCAGAAGTAAAAAACTAAAGGATTATCTGGATGAATAATATGAAACAGGAAACAAATGATAAGATGGATATGACAGGGATGGGCGGCAACGGCTTAAAAGGCGTGGTGCGTCTGTCCCTGCGTTTAAAGGCAGTGGCTGACTTTGTAAGGCCGGGCAGCCGCATTGCGGATATCGGTACGGATCATGGATATGTGCCCATCCATCTGGCCCAGACAGGCCGGGCAGCCAGGGCCATTGCAATGGATGTGAGGCCGGGGCCTCTTGAGCGGGCCAGGGAACACATAAAGGAATATGAAGGGTGGGCCGCTAAAAATGCAGCAGCCGGCGGGCAGCCGTCCTTCTGCACCATCGAAGCCCGTCTGAGCGATGGTCTTAAGGAATTAAAACCAGGCGAAGCGGACACGGTCATCATCGCCGGAATGGGAGGGGAACTGGAAATCCGCATCCTGGAGGAAGGACGCCACATGTGGGACAGCGTCAGCCACTGGATCCTTTCCCCACAGTCTGATATACACAAGGTCAGGCTGTTCCTGGAAGAGAATGGCTTTGTCATTGAAGAGGAAGCCATGGTAAAAGATGAGGGGAAATATTATACCATCATGGATGTGGGCCGCGGCTCCATGACCTACTCGCGTCCCATATGGTATCGGTATGGGAAAATCCTTCTGGATAGGAAGGACGGCGTACTGAAGGAATATCTGGAGAAGGAACGGGCCAGGGTCCAGGGAATCCTGGATCATTTTAAGGCGCAGGGGGATGAAGGGATGGACCAGGTTCAGGAAATGGCCCCGGCACGGACAGCAATCCCCATGACAGAGGCACAGTTAAGGGCCAGGAATGCCCTTATGGAAGAATTGGGATGGATAAAGGAGGCACAGGATGAAATGCAGTGAGATCATTGAGATGTTAAGCAGTCTGGCGCCAGAGGGATGTGCGTGTGAATGGGACAATCCCGGGCTTCTGGCCGGAAGGAGCGATAAAGAGGTCAGGAAAATCTATATTGCCCTGGATGCCACGGACCAGGTGGTGGAATCAGCCATAGAGTCGGGCGCGGATATGCTGCTGACCCATCATCCCCTGATTTTTAAGGCAATCAAGAAGGTAAATGACCAGAATTTCATTACCAGAAGGCTGGTAAAGCTGATTCAGGCTGATATTTCCTACTATGCCATGCATACCAATTTTGATGCGGCCCCCGGCTGTATGGCCGACCTGGCCGCAGGACGCCTGGGCCTTACGGAATGCGTGCCCCTGGAAGCAATGGGCGAGATGGAAGGGAGCCAGGGCCTGGTGCCTTACGGAATCGGCAAGACCGGGTATCTCAGGGAACCAGTGACGGTGCGCAGTCTGGCACGGCAGGTCAAGGAGTCCTTTGGCCTTCCCTTTGCAGTGGTCTATGGACAGGAACTACTGGATACGGAGATAAATAAGGTTTCCGTGTGTCCGGGTGCCGGGGGCAGCGAGATTGAAGGGGCAATTGCCTCCGGTTCCCAGGTGCTGGTCACAGGCGATATCAGCCATCACCAGGGCATTGATGCTGCTGCAAGGAATATGGCGGTAATCGATGCAGGACATTACGGACTGGAACATATCTTCATTCCCTACATGGCTGACTATCTGGCCGCCAGGCTGGGGGAGGGCATAAAAGTAATCCAGGCGCCGCCATCATGGCCCACGGTCATCCTATAGGACAATAAAAAAGGAATGGGACTGCCTGAATAAGAAAGAGGAGGTAAAAGCCTTTGGTTCAAGTTAATGTAAACGGTTTTGTCCGGGAATATCCGGAGGGGACAACCTGGCTGGAAGTGGCTGAGGAATATCAGTACCAGTATGAGGATGACATCCTTCTGGTCCGTGTGAACGGAAAGCTCCAGGAGCTTCACAAGCATGTTAAAGACTGTGAGCTTACCTTCATCACTGCCAGGGACAAGCCTGGTTTGGCCACGTATCAGAGAAGCGCCTGCCTGATCATGCTGAAGGCATTTTATGCGGTTGCAGGCGCGGAGAATATAGAGAAGATAGTCATTGATTTTTCACTTGGAAGGGGATTCTTTGTGGAGGCCAGGGGTAACTTTGTGCTGGACAATGACCTTCTCATCCGGGTGAAGAACAAGATGGCGGAGTATGTGGCGCAGCAGATCCCCATCATGAAACGCAGTGTATCAACGGATGATGCGGTTGAGCTGTTCCACCGCCACAGGATGTATGATAAGGAGCGGCTGTTCCGGTACCGCAGGGTATCCAGGGTCAATATCTACAGCATTGACGGCTTCGAGGACTACTATTACGGATATATGGTCCAGAATACGGGATATATCCGGTACTTTGACCTGGTTCCTTACCACTATGGATTCGTGCTGCTTCTGCCCTCCAAGTCAGAGCCGAAAGTGGTGCCCAGGTTTGAACCCATGGACAAGCTGTTTGCAACACTGACAGAGTCCACCCAATGGGGGAGGAGGCTGGACCTGGAAACAGTGGGCGCCCTGAATGATAAGATTTCAAAGGGGGAGATGTCCCATCTGATACTGGTTCAGGAAGCGCTGCAGGAAAAGAAGATTGCAGAGATAGCGGCGCAGATTGCATCCAGGCGGAACGCTAAGTTCGTCATGATTGCAGGGCCGTCCTCCTCGGGCAAGACCACATTTTCCCACAGGCTTTCCGTGCAGCTGGAGGCAATCGGGCTTAAGCCCCATCCGATTGCGGTGGACAATTACTTTGTGGACCGGGTGAACAGCCCAAGGGATGAACATGGCAATTATAATTATGAGGTTCTGGAATGCCTGGACATCGACCTGTTTAACCAGAACATGATGGACCTTCTGGATGGGAAACGGGTGGAAATGCCCTACTATAATTTCAAGAAAGGCGTCAGGGAGTATAAGGGCAGTTTCCTGCAGCTGGGGCAGGAGGACATCCTGGTGATTGAAGGCATCCACTGCCTGAATGACAGGCTGTCCCATTCCCTGCCAAAGGAGAGTAAGTTCAAGATATACATCAGCGCCTTAACCCAGCTGAACGTAGATGAGCACAACCGGATTCCCACAACAGACGGACGTCTTATCCGAAGGATGATACGGGATGCCAGGACCAGGGGGTCATCGGCCCAGGACACCATCCGTATGTGGCCGTCCGTGCGCAAGGGCGAGGAGGAGAACATCTTCCCGTTCCAGGAGGAGGCGGACGCCATGTTCAACTCGGCCCTGGTCTACGAGTTCGCCGTGCTGAAGCAATATGCGGAGCCCCTGCTGTTCGGCATTCCCAAGGATTCGGAGGAATATCTGGAAGCAAAACGGCTTCTCAAGTTCCTGGATTATTTCATCGGTGTCAGCAGCGAGGACATACCGAAGAACTCAATCCTGCGGGAGTTCATCGGCGGAAGCTGCCTCAACGTTTAACCGGGGCCGGGCAGCGGCTTCCAGGCTGAGGCATTGTGGGCAGCGGCTTGGAAAATGACTGGACAAACCAGGGTTTCTATGATAAACTGTGTAAGTTGTGAGTAGGACAGATGGCCGCTGCTGCGATACCGCAAGGCCGCAGGAGAGGAAAGTCCGGGCTTCACAGGGCAGGGTGCCAGATAACGTCTGGCGGAGGCGACTCCAGGGACAGTGCAACAGAAATGTACCGCCTTTCCCGGCCTGACCGGGAAAGGTAAGGGTGGAAGGGCAGTGTAAGAGACTACCGCCCGCCTGGTAACAGGCGGGGCACATGTAAACCCCATCCGAAGCAAGACCGAACAGGAAGCATATGGCGGCCCGTCAGCTTCCGGGTAGGTTGCTTGAGGCTGCTGGCGACGGCAGTCCTAGATAGATGGCCATCCAACGACATAACCCGGCTTACCGTCCTGCTCACATACAACAGCATCCATGAAAAAAGTCTAAGATAATGAGTCTTAGGCTTTTTTATATGGTTTGGCTGTGTTTCTTAAGGAAAATTACCGTAAGTTTTAATAAATAGCCAGTATAATATACACAGCAGATTCAGGATGGTATTGTCCGGTCCGGATGGCGTGGGCCATACACTGGCATATTAACACCAGGCTCCATACATAGGCGCGTTAACACAGGATGCCGCCCGTGCAGATAGCGGGGATGGATGTCTGGACAGGATTTGGGAATTACAGAGGAAAAGAAGGAAGGTGGCGCAGGATGGAGCAGAAGAAAATGAAAATGAAGGAAATGCTCATAGGGCTTTGTATGGTTGCAGTCCTGGCCCTGGTGACATTTCACGTGCTTTTTCAGAACCATTCCATGGAAACCATGGGGGAAACCTTTCAGCGGGCGGAACTTAGGTTCGTGCTGCCTGCATTTTTCTGCATGTTCGTGTTCATCAACTGTGAAGCAGCCAATATACGGCTGCTTATGAGGACCTTCCATAAAAAGATTCCCTACAGACGCTCCCTGTCCTATTCCTTTGCAGGCTTTTATTTCAGCGCCATCACGCCTTCTGCCACGGGCGGACAGCCCATGCAGCTGTTTTACATGACCAGGGACGGGTTTGGATTTGCCCACAGTTCCTTTACACTTTTGGCCGTGGCGGCCGTGTATCAGATGACGGTGCTGGTGTATGGCAGCGTCATGGTACTCCTTAACCTGTCCTTTGTCATGTCCCAGGGAAGACTCATACAGTGGCTTCTGGTATTCGGTATCCTGGTCAATGGAATCTGCTCCGGCCTGATCCTGCTGATTATTTTAAACAGCCTTCTGGCAGAGCGGGTGGTACTGTGGGCCATCCGTATATTAACCAGGGTAAAGCTCATAAGGAACCGCAAAAAGGCCCAGCGCAAAATGGAGGGACTGATTAACGAATACAGCAGGGGAGGGGCGTATCTGAGACAGTACCCGCTGGTGGTTGTCAGGATGTTCCTTCGCGCGCTGATTCAGCTGACAGCCCTGTTCCTGGTACCTTACTTTGCCTGCCTGGCCCTTGGAATAGAGGCGGAACCTGGTCGGTTCCTTGCCATGCAGGCTATCCTGAGCCTTGCTGTGACCGCGGTTCCGCTTCCGGGGTCGGTTGGCGCCTCAGAGGGAAGTTTTATCTCGCTATACAGGCCCATACTTGGCGGGGGACAGGTTTTCCCGGTGATGATGCTGAGCCGCGGAATCAGCTTTTATGCGCTCCTTGCTGTCAGCGGCGCGGTGACGGCCGTGCTGCAGATGAACAGGAAGAAAGGGAAAATCAGTGTTTGACATATATAGATTATCTATATATAATTATGATATATAGAACGGCTATATAATGAACGAGCCATGGTATATGGAAGGGTATATGATAATCATGTAGTGGCATAAAGGATGTCCATAGATAAATCATATCATGATATATAGATTATCTATATATCCATCATCCATATAAAGATACCCAAACCCATCCAAAACTATCCATGAAAACAATACACGCGTCAACAGGAGGAATCAATTATGGCAGAAGAGAAGATTGTATCATCAGGCAATACATCCATGCTCCTTTTACAGCTTTTATCTGAAAAAGACATGTATGGCTATGAAATGATAGAAGAGCTGGAAAAACGCTCCGAATATGTATTCAGCCTGAAAGCGGGCACCATGTATCCGCTGCTCCACACCATGGAGTCCAGGAAACTGCTCATATCCTATGAAAAGGAAGCCCAGGGCAAGGTGCGCAGATATTATTCCATCACAAAGCAGGGCATGGCGGAACTGATAAGGAAAAAGGAGGCATGGGAAACCTATACAAAGGCAGTGGGACAGGTGATAGGAGGTGCCTTATATGGAAATGCATGAATATTTGTCTGAATTAACCGGGCAGATCCGTAATAAAAAGGCAAAGCAGGAGGTTGAGAGGGAAATCCGGACTCATATCGAAGACCAGGCCCAGGTTTATGAGCAGATGGGGCGGACCAGGGATGAGGCGCTGGAAGAAGCGGTCCGCCAGATGGGAAGCCCCGTGGAAGTAGGGATTGATATGGACCGTATCCACAGGCCAAAAAACAACTGGATGGTTTTGGGAATGGCAATGCTCTTAAGTCTGGCCGGGCTGTTGGTACAGTATTTCTGTATTTACCGGTTTGGTACAGAAAACCTGTACCGGATAAACCAGGATGCATTTGCCCGCCAATGCCTTTACACTTTCTTGGGATTGGGATTCATGTCAATCCTTTACTTTTGTGATTACAGTCTGTTTAGCAGATATGGGAAACTGATTGGAGGGCTGTTCCTGGTTTCAATCATCCTCGTCTGCAATCTGGGGATGGTCCAGGTCATCAATGGAGGACACAGCTATATGAAGACGGTCATGTATCTGTTCATTCCCATGTATGGAGGGATTCTCTACGGGTATCGCGGTACCGGTTATTCAGGTATCATCCGTTCCCTTTTATGGCTGCTGGCTGCTGCCTATACTTCATTTGCAGTGATTGGCGGCGGGATTGGCATTACACTGGATGTGATGTCTGTGTGCTTCATGATGCTGATGTATTCCCTGTTCAGGAACTGGTATCAGGTGAAACGGAAAAGCAGGCCGATTCTTGGGCTGGGGGCATTGGCCTTGGCGGGCGGATATTATTCCTACCTTGGAATGCATCCATATCAGATGGCAAGGTTAAGGGCAATCCTGAGTCCATGGGCCTATGCCAGGGAAGAGGCATTCCAGGTAGTGGTGACAAGGGATATCATGAAGCAGCTTAAATTCCTGGGCGGGCTTACAAAGGGCGGTACGCCGGAGGGAACCCCAATCCATTTGCTTCCTGGTGCACAATATGATTATGTGATGCTGCAGGCAGCCTCCACCTGGGGAGTCCTGGCAGTAGGAATCCTGGCCGGATTGTTAATCCTGTTTTTGTTCCTGCTGTTCCACATGGTGAAAAAGCAGAAGAATCAGCTTGGGCAGCTGATTGGTTATGGATGTGTCATGATCCTTGCCCTGGAAACAGGCTGGAACCTGATGCTGAACCTTGGATTCGTCTTTGTGTCCACGGCCGGGCTTCCCTTTTTTACATATGGGGGATATCACACGGTTGCTGTCTATGGACTGCTCGGAATCCTGCTTAGCATATACCGCTATCAGGACCTGATATGGGAAAGGAGTCCGAAAATGAAAGCGGAAGACAATCATGTACTGGCTCAATTGGGAAGATATAGAATCCGCATAGAGAAAATGGACCTCTGATAAATTGTGAATTGTTGAAAAACTCTTTTGATATGTCAAGGTAATTTTAATCACTTTGTGGAATTTGTTTGATAAATATCGAACGATATTGATTGTTTTCTAACAATATTGACAATATTTGTATAATGGCTTATGATAATAGTGAAACGAAGTGTATTAATAAAAAGGAGGTATTGTTATGGCGAAAGATCCGTTATTGTTATTGGATAATAGTATGCTGGCTTATATTTTGGGGAATGGCGACTACCGTTTCACTAATATTGCATTTGAAGAAGCAAAAGCCATCATGGAGATGAAGGGAGCGGCGGATATTGTACGCGTCTTTTCAAACCCTGAATTGGAACATATCATGTTTGAATATCTGGATATTGAACGACAGGATTTCGCATACGCACCGGTAAAAGATATGCATGTTGGTCAGGATGCGCTTGCGTTTAAACTGTACATAACACCTTCAGGAACACAGCCTATTGTGTTGGGAGATGATGGGCAGCAGGCCAAGAAGATAAAGAATCTGTATATTTACTGCCAGCATGTGGTGCGGCTGAAATAAGGCTGGATTATTCTGTGGATTGAAAGTATGATATTTATTTGTAGAATTTGGAATTAAGAATAGCCCCCTCAGTCATCTGTTGATTTGAGGGGGCTTTCTGCGTCCTTCGTACCTGTGTATCCAATCTGCTGGGAATTCGCCCGGCGGACGCCAGCCTGATTTTACTATATGGCCAAGTTTATCATATAAGTGATTTTATTTTACAACATCCAGGTTGAAACCGAAGTATTTTACGGAATTGTTATAGCAGATGCCTTTGATGATGTCCTCTAAGGCTTTCATGTCTGCGGGATACTCCCCGTTTTCTACCCAGCCGCCGATGAGTTCGCACAGGATGCGGCGGAAGTATTCGTGTCTGGTGTAGGACAGGAAGCTTCTGGAGTCTGTGAGCATACCGATGAAGTTGCCCAGGCAGCCCAGGTTTGCAAGGCTGGTCATCTGCTCAGTCATTCCCACCTTGTGGTCATTGAACCACCATGCAGAACCCTGCTGGATCTTGCCCGGGAACTTGTCCTGGAAGCAGCCGATGATGGTGCCGATGGAGGCATTGTCATTGGGGTTCAGTGAGTAGAGGATGGTCTTTGGTATCTCATTGGAAGCGCTCAGTGCATTTAAGAAGTCAGCCATCTGTGCGCTGGGGGCGTAATTGTTGATGCAGTCAAAACCGGTATCAGCGCCAATCTGCTCAAACATGTAGGCGTTGTTGTCGCGCTTGCAGCCGTAATGGATCTGCATGATCCAGCCCATCCTGGTGTATTCACGGGCAACAAAGAGCATGAATGCGGTCTTGAACTTCAGTTCTTCTTCCTTGGTAATGGCCTCTCCCTTTAACCCCTTGGCAAGGATGGCGTCAATTTCAGCCTCATCCGCGGGAACGTACATTACATATTCAAGTGCGTGGTCAGATACACAGCATCCCATGGAGGTGAAGAATGCCATACGGTTCTTAAGGGCTTCCTTTAAGGAGGCAAAATCAGTTACCTTAACACCGCTGACCTGGGAGAGCTGCGCCATGTAAGCTGCAAAGGTTGGCTTCTCGACGTTCATGGCCTTGTCCGGTCTCCAGGCAGGAAGGACCTGTACGTCAAATGTGTCATCCTCGGCAATCTTCTTGTGCCACTCCAGTGTGTCAACCGGGTCATCGGTGGTGCAGATAAGGGTGACATTGGACTGCTTAATCAGGTTGCGGACTGTCATGGAATCCTCCTGCAGCTTTGCGTTGCAGAGGTTCCATACTTCCTCAGCCGTATCTCCGTTTAAGAAGCCTTGGTAACCAAAATACTTCCTCAGTTCCAGATGGCTCCAGTGGTACAGCGGGTTGCCGATTAACTTGGGCATGGTTTCTGCCCATGCTTTGAACTTCTCCCAGTCCGTGCTGTCTCCGGTCACGTACGTTTCGTCTATGCCGTTGGAGCGCATCTGGCGCCACTTGTAATGGTCGCCGCCCAGCCATACCTGGGTGATATTATCAAACTTGCGGTCTTCGTAAATCTCCTGCGGATTGATGTGGCAGTGATAGTCAAGAATCGGCATGTTCTCTGCGAAATCATGATACAGCTCCTTTGCCATATCACTGGATAATAAGAAGTCCTTGTCCATAAATGCTTTCATGTTGTTAATCCTCCTTAAGAATTAAAAATTAGTGGTTTTTCTTTTTATTAAATCAGAGGCGATCGTGGTCCGGCTGGGCACATTCACGCCGCTGAAAACCCCCATAAGTGTGTTGATGGTGGTGGTGCACAGTGCTTCTACCTTGCTGTCAATGGATGTTATCTCCGGATCCGTGCACTGGGACAGGATGGAGTTGTTGTATCCGATGATATTCAGTTCATCGGGTATGGAAATGCCGGATGCGTGGGCATACTTAACAGTACCCACGGCCAGGGAATCATCGCTTGTCATGACCGCGTCAAATTCCAGTCCCTGTCCATGAAGGGACACAAGCAGTTCCTTGGCAGCAGATATGTCCTTGGGACACTGCCGGATCAGTTCATCGCAGGGGGCCATGCCGTAAGCTTTCAGGGCATCCTTGTAGCCCTCCAGCTTGTTGACCCCGCTGTAGGAATAGCTGGTGTAAAGATACAGGATACGCCTCCTGCCGGCCTTAAGGAGCTGGGAAGCGGCGCCGTACATGGCAGCATGGTCATCGCACACCGTACTGTAGATATTATCCCCTTCCAGGTATCCGTTAACCAGCATGATGGGAAGTTCTGAAGCAGCTTCCGTAATATATGCATTATCCTTGGGCCGCATCTCCACAAACTTGGAGCCGGCCAGGATGATGGCATCCACACGTTTGGAGCGCAGCAGCTCAAAATACTTCTGCTTTGCATCCAGGTCATATCCTGTGCAGCACAGGATTGCATCATAATTATGGGACCTGAGTCCGCGTTCCAGATAGTAGATGGCACCCGCCAGATAGGGGTCGGAGGAATCGGAACACATGATCCCGATGGTCTGCATGGTATTAAGCCCCAGTCCCCTGGCAAATACATTCGGGGTATATCCCAGGTCATCCATGACCTTAAGGACCTTTTCCCTGGTCTTTTCACTGACGTTGGGATTGCCGTTCAGTACCCTGGAAACAGTTGCAATGGATACCCCTGCATGTTCAGAGACATCGTATATATTCATAAAATAACCTCACATTCTGTAAGCGCTTACAAGCTAAGTTCATTATACATATTCCGCGTAAATATTGCAATACTTTTCTATTTTTTTATTGACTTATTCCTTGAAAATGAGTAGAATAATTGTAAGTACTTACAATAAAGCGGGCACACCAAATAACAATGATAGGAGAATGTAAAGACCATGCAGGATATTGTTAAGATTAACAGGAACGATAATGTCGCCGTTGCGCTGCGGCCTGTTTCAAAGGGCGAGACACTTGACGTGGAGGGCAGGAAGGTAGCCATTCAGGAAGATATCCCACAGGGACATAAGTTTGCCCTGAAGGACATTGGAAACGGTGCAGAAGTCATTAAGTATGGTTTCCGCATCGGATATGCAAAGGAAGATATTAAGGAAGGCGGATGGGTCCATGTCCATAATGTGAGGACAGCCCTGGGAGATGTCCTTACCTATGATTATACGCCGGACGGAACGGATGTCCAGCCAACGGAGCACGTTTACTTTGACGGTTACCGCAGGTCTGACGGCAAGGCGGGTATCCGCAATGAAATCTGGATTATTCCCACGGTAGGATGTGTGAATTCCATTGCCAAGGCGCTTGAGGCCCGGGCCAGGGAACTGGTAAAGGGCAGTGTGGAGGATGTGATAGCATTTCCCCATCCATATGGATGTTCCCAGATGGGGGATGACCAGGAAAACACCAGGAAGGTGCTGGCCGACATGATCCATCACCCCAACGCAGGCGGCGTGCTGGTACTTGGACTGGGCTGTGAGAACAGCAATATTCCTGTGCTGATGGATTACATCGGGGATTATGACAAGGACCGTGTGAAATTCCTCCAGTGCCAGGATGTGGAGGATGAGATGGAGGCGGCCATGGACCTGTTAAAGGAACTGGCAGTGTATGCAGGGGCATTTACCAGGGAGAAGATTGATGCCAGCGAGCTTGTGATTGGAATGAAGTGCGGCGGCTCTGACGGACTTTCCGGCATAACGGCCAACCCGGTGGTAGGCGCATTCTCAGACCTTCTGGTAAGCAAGGGCGGAACCACCATCCTGACAGAGGTGCCGGAGATGTTCGGGGCGGAGACATTGCTCATGAACCGCTGCGCCACGCCTGAACTGTTTGAAAAGACCGTGAACCTGATTAACGGATTCAAGGATTATTTTACCAGCCACAACCAGACCATCTATGAGAACCCCTCGCCAGGCAATAAGAAGGGCGGCATCTCCACCCTGGAGGACAAGTCCCTGGGCTGTACCCAGAAGTCAGGCAGCGCCCTGGTAAGAGGCGTCCTGGAATACACGGAGATGGTCAAGGTAAAGGGACTGAACCTTTTAAGCGCCCCGGGCAATGACCTGGTGGCATCCACTGCCCTGGCCCTGTCCGGCGCCCATATGGTCCTGTTCACCACAGGAAGGGGAACGCCCTTTGCATCCCCTGTGCCTACAGTGAAGATTTCCAGCAATTCAAAGCTGGCAGGACACAAGGATAACTGGATTGATTTCAATGCGGGACGCATGGTGGAGGATATGACCAAGGAAGAACTGGCAGAAGAACTGTTGGATTATGTGCTTGCAGTTGCTTCCGGCAGGAAAGTGAAGTCAGAAGAGGCTGGCTTCCATGATATGGCAATCTTTAAGCAGGGAGTTACACTGTAGGAAACCCGGCGGCAGTAGGTAAGTCCGGTGGCAGCAATTAAGCCCGGCGGCAGGAATTAAGTCCGGCGGCAGCAATTAAGCCCGGCGGCAGGAATTAAGTCCGGTAGCAGTAGTTAACCTGATAGCCGGATACCGTCATCACAGGCACAGCCGCCGGACCGTTGGATAAAATAGCGCGAAAAACAGTTGTTTATGGAGGAATTACCCCTTGCATCACAGGGACAGATGATGTATACTGAATCTATAATATCGTATATACGGATTGAGAATGCATATACGAATACAATGTCTGCATATCCAAATCCATTTGCATATACGGGTGACATACATGTGACAGAAGGTGGGAGGTATCCATGAAATTAAACAGAACCACACTGCGGACCATAGACATACTGAAACTGGTGTCCAAGAAGCCGGACGGGATTACGCTGGACGAGATATGCGAGAAGCTTGACCTGCCCAAGACAAGCGGCTACGACATCGTGACAACACTGGTACAGACCGGGATGATTCATGTGGCCAGAGGGCAGAAGCAGCGTTATACCATCGGGCTTACGGCATACAGGATCGGCATCAACTATACCAATAACCTGGATTTCATCAGCACCATTGACCCGGTGCTGAAGGCATTTTCAAGGGAGGTGGGAAAGACCGTATTCTTTGGCATCCGCTCCGACGATGCCATTGTCTACATCTGCAAATTTGAGCCGGAGAACCCCATCATCACCACAGCCACTGTGGGCACCAAGAATCCGATTTACTGCACTTCCCTGGGAAAGGCCATCCTGGCTTACTCGGATGAGGAGGAGACAGGGCAGCTGATGGAGCGCATTACATTTAAGAAGCATACGGAGCGGACCATAGTTACCAGGGAGGAACTGGAGAAGGAACTGGAGCGTGTTCGTGACAAGGGCTATGCTTTTGACGCAAGGGAGCTGGAGGAACACATGGAATGTGTGGGATCGCCGGTATTTGGCCAGGACGGCAATGTCATGGGCGCCATCAGCGTATCCAGCCTTTACAAACCCACGGAAGATTACGATGCGCTGGGCTGCCTGGTGCGGACCAAGGCGGCAGAGATATCAAGGCTGCTGGGCTTTTTGGGAAAATGCTGAAAAGGCAGTAGAAAAACTTATATTTTTACATCTTTTGCTGTTGACAAATCAAGCGGTAGCGATTAAAATTTAAGTATAAAATCGCAAATATGAAATTGATTCGTATATGCGAATTTGCGGAAAGAAGGAGAAGCGAAATGAAAAAAGAACAAGTTTTATCAAGAATGAAAGAGGACTGTCTGGTTGCGGTTGTCCGTGCAAAGAATTACGAGCAGGGTGAGAAGGTAGTTGACGCCATCATCGAGGGCGGCATCAACTTCATTGAGCTGACCATGACCATGGATGAAGGCGACCCTGTTGAGTTCATCAAGATGATGGCTAATAAGTATAAAGATAACGACAAGATTGTAATCGGCGCAGGTACCGTATTGGATCCTGAGACAGCAAGGGCATGCATCCTGGCCGGCGCCAACTATATCGTAAGCCCTGGCCTGAATGTGGACACCATCAAGCTGTGCAACCGCTACAGGGTTCCCATGCTCCCGGGCGTCATGACCCCAACCGAGGCAATCACCGCACTGGAAGCCGGATGCGATATCATCAAGGTATTCCCTGGCAATATTGTGGGACCGGCAGCCATCAGCTCCTTCAAAGGACCTCTTCCACAGGGCGAGTTCATGCCATCCGGCGGCGTTGACGTTGACAATGTGGACAAGTGGATCAAGGCAGGCGCATATGCAGTTGGAACCGGCTCCAGCCTGACCAAGGGCGCTAAGACCGGCGATTTCGCAGCAGTTACAGCTAAGGCCCAGGAATTCGTACAGGCCGTGGCAGCAGCAAGGGCAAAATAACCAACCCATTCAATTTGAATCATAATCAGGTAAATAAAAGGAGAATCATACAATGGCAAAAATAGTTACCATGGGCGAAATCATGTTAAGATTATCTACCCCGAACAATGAGAAATTCATCCAGGCAGACGAGTTCGATATCAATTACGGCGGCGGAGAGGCCAACGTGGCAGTATCCCTTGCAAACTACGGACATGACGTTCAGTTCGTGACAGCTATCCCGAAGAACCCAATCGGTGACTGCGCAGTAGCAGCCCTGAGGAAATACAATGTAGGAACCAAGCACATCGCAAGAAGCGGCGAGAGACTGGGAATCTATTTCTTAGAGACAGGCTCTGCCATGAGGGCTTCCAATGTTGTTTATGACCGTGCAAACAGCGCCATTGCAACAGCTACCCCGGACGAGTTTAACTTTGATGAGATTTTTGCTGATGCTGACTGGTTCCACTTTACCGGTATCACACCAGCTGTCAGCGATGCTGCAATCGAACTGACAGAGGCAGCCTTAAAGGCAGCCAAGGCTCACGGCGTAACCGTATCCGTTGACCTGAACTTCCGTAAGAAACTGTGGTCTTCCGAGAAGGCACAGAAGGTCATGACTAACCTGATGCAGTATGTTGACGTGTGCATCGGCAACGAAGAGGACGCTGAGAAGGTCCTGGGCTTTAAGCCAGGCAACACGGACGTTACCTCCGGGGAACTGGAACTGGCTGGATATGTTGACATCTTCAACCAGATGGCTGATAAGTTTGGATTTAAGTACATCATCAGCTCCCTGCGTGAGAGCTTCAGCGCATCCGACAACGGCTGGTCCGCATGCATCATGGACGGTAAGACACGTGAGTTCTATCACTCCAAAAAGTACCGTGTTACCCCAATCGTTGACCGTGTTGGCGGCGGCGACTCCTTTGCAGGCGGCTTAATCTGCGGTCTGGCAGACGGCAAGGACATGAAGGCTGCCCTGGAATTCGCAGTAGCAGCATCTGCATTAAAGCACACCATCCCTGGCGACTTCAACCTGGTTACACGCGCTGACGTAGATAACCTGGCTGGCGGCGACGGTTCAGGACGTGTTCAGAGATAATCACTTTTATATGTAATCACCAGACAATTTGGAAGCGGCTAATCCTCTATGGGAATTAGCCGTTTCTTATATAAAGAAAAAGGAGAGTTATGATGGGAATGAATAACAGCAGGAATTTTGATCTTCTGACCCTGGGTCAGGTATTGCTCAGGCTTTCACCGCCTGATAATGAGCGTCTGTCCAGAGGGGATACATTTGTGAAGCAGGTAGGCGGGGCAGAACTGAACGTGGCCGTGGGCGCGGCCCTGTTAGGACTCCACACAGGCGTCATTTCCAAGCTTCCGGCCCATGATATAGGAAGCTTCATGAAAGGTAAGATCCGTTCCTTCGGGGTCAGTGATGATTTCTTCATGTATGACCAGTCCTCATCTGCCCGTGTGGGAATTTACTATTATGAGAACGGCGCATACCCCAGAAAACCAAAGGTGATTTATGACCGCAACAACAGTTCCTTTTTCTCCCTGGACATTAATGAAATCCCGGAGGAAGTTTACACGGCATCCAAGTGCTTCCATACAACCGGAATTACCCTGGCCCTGAACGGGGATATACGTGAGACTACCATCGAGATGATTAAGCGTTTCAAGGCAGCTGGAACCCTGGTGTCCTTTGATGTGAACTTCCGCGGCAATCTGTGGACCGGGGACGAGGCCAGGGAATGTATCCTGCGTATCCTGCCCTATGTGGACATCTTCTTCTGTTCAGAGGACACGGCGCGGCTTACATTCCTAAAAACAGGCACTGCCCGGGAAATGATGAAGAGCTTTACGGAAGAGTTCCCCATCTCCATCGTGGCCTCCACCCAGAGGATTGTCCACAGCCCCAAGCGCCACACATTCGGTTCCGTGATTTACGATGCTGCCAGGAATGAATATTACGAGGAGGAGCCTTACCGCGACATCGAGGTGGTTGACCGCATCGGAAGCGGGGACGCCTATATTTCCGGCGCCCTGTACGGACTGCTCAGCAGCGGCGGCGACTGCCAAAAGGCCATTGCCTACGGCAATGCAACCGCTGCAGTTAAGAATACCATCCCCGGCGACCTTCCCTCCTCCAACCTGGACGAGATAGAAACCATCATCAAAGCCCATAACCAGAAGGGACCGCAGCTGGAGATGGCGCGATAAGGATTAAGGGGCTTTCCGTGATATCTTAAGATAGGGTTCCCTCTTTTGTAAAAAATTTGCAACAATCGTCATAACGTTAATCCTTATTTCAGAATTATTAAGAAATCCTTTATTGGATATAGGGAGGAAATGATATATACTTCTCATACAGACATCAATAATGCCCTAGGCCGTGTTTGAAAATTCATTCCCGCCATCTGCACGCCCCACTTCGCGGTATATTTGGTCCCAATTCGGTCAACGTAGCCCGCTACGCCTCCCTCATCGGGACCAAATCTCCCACAAAGTGGGACGCACAGCCAACGGAAAGCAATTTTCAAACACGCTCTAGTGTATTTCAGCTTTCAAGACCTTATGGCTTTTGGACTGCTAATCATAGCATTGCTTACCTTTATTTTTAATAATCGTAAGTAGCGTTTTTCTTTAAGTCCTGGAAACAGGCGTAGAAAAACCACCCTTGTAAACTTGGCTAGTCGAGAGGGTGGAGTTTCTATTCTTATCAATGGTCAACCTCTTGTGGGCGGTTGTTCCTTTTATGTCTATAATATAGCATGTATTGGAACGGAATTCAAGAGGGATGGGCAGAGTATGGGTGATTCCTAGTCAACGTCATCGGCATATCCAAAGTTTACACTGATACCAATGGGAGAGCCGCAAGTGTCTGTCCAGATATAATAGTCAATTAGGCCGTCCACGATGTCAATATTATCGCTATGTATGTATCGGAGCTGTAGCCATTCATCACTGAACATATGATTCACCTTTGTTATTACTATATCATGAAATTTGTGTGGCTGGGATATATGACAGTGAAATTTTTTGAAAATTGTAAATACTTTAGGTATAGATTGATTGTCTGAATATATCCTCTGTAATCAAATGGGTGAGAGAAGAACAAAACCCCAATTTATTAACAGACTGAGACGGGCACAGAGAACGGAAAAATTTGAGAAAGAAAAAGGAACCCATTGCATAGGGCGAACAGTAGCGTATGAATGAATGCATCCGGCATGGCATTGGAAGAAATTAGACGTTGGCTGGGTCATACGGATTTAGAAACAACCCTTAAATATATTTACAATCCGTTTAGGGAAGATGAAACAAAAGAAAAAATCAAGAACAACTCTATATTGACGACAAACAAGAATTGTCTTCAATTGTCTTCAAAAATCCAGGTCGCATAAAACGGAAAAAGTGCCGAAAACCTAGTAAAATCAAGGCTTCCAGCACTCTTCAACCACTGGAGACAACAGGACTCGAACCTGCGACCCTCTACACGTCAAGCAGATGCTCTCCCAGCTGAGCTATGTCTCCATAGGGCGATTATAGCATAGCAGACCGGAAGATGGCAAGATAAAAAAGTGTAATTTTTTAAATTTTTAAAATTTTCAAATAATATACCCAATTAAGCCCATCAAATAGAGAATTCAAACCATCCAGGCTGTCGTGGGATTTTATTCTGTTGGAGCCATCAGAATCCGTCCGCTGCCACGGTAGACATTGACCAGGCCTTCGCCGGACACAGCGGAGCCTACCAGGGACTTTGAAGAACGCTCAACCGTGAATTTCAGGGAGTTGGACCATGCGATAGCCATATTGCCGTCAATCTTCACTTCATCGTCCTGCAGGTTGAACTCAATCAACTCATCCCGGGGGACCGGGCTTTCCAGTACAGCAATGCCGCTGCCGGTAAGGCAGAGATTAAAAAGTCCTTCTTTGCCTGCAACTGCAGAGGAGAGGGTGGTCCTGGCAACCACTTTCTGAGTTATATTGGAATCACATGCAAGGAAGAGCCCGTCTTCCAAAACCAGGCTTCCCCACTCAGCTACATCCTCCAGCAGGATATGCTTATAAGTAGGCTCCAGCATGACCAGACCATTCCCAGAGTATTCCGGCTTGGCAGAACTTTCCTTCGTTACCTTGGAAGCAATGGCTTTTCCCAGGAAGTCGCCTACTCCCTTGATGCCGGATGTCATTTTAACGGCTCCTGCAATCCACTGCATTGCACCTGCCTGAACCGTAAACGCATTTCCGTTTAATTCAATCAGTACCTGGCGTCTGCGCACGTTCATTTCCGCTGCATAGTAAGCAGCCATGGCAGAGCCTGGGTTAACGCTTAAATCACGCTGATGCTCAAACACTTTGATACAGTCCCGTTCATCTATCATTTTCATGTTGCCATTGTTGTAAAGGTTATTACATTTTACCATTCTTCTATCTCCTCTTTTCTTATGTCTGGCCAGCGGCAATCAGGTATTCCCCCTAAAAAAGGGAGGAGCCGGTCAGAATTCCTTCTGCCGGCTGAGTATTATGAAAAAAATCTTATAAGCATTGTTTGTTTACAAGATATAGTATATTCAGCAAATATGAGCATTCAATAGACAAAGCATGGACAAAATATGAACAGTTTGTAAGAAGTTTGTGAAGCCGGGACAATGCCTTCAATTGCCGATGACTTCCTTCATCTGTTCCGTAACAGGGCGGTAGCCGTCGCCGTTTAACAGGCCATTACGGATTGTGTCATATAAACCCATGGCAAGGACGATGATTAATATGGTTACAAGACATTTAACAATAAATTTCACAGCAGGCCCTCCGCTTTTCTGAATCAGTCACTATCTATATACTTACTTTATCATTTTACCCGGAATATCTCAATATAAAGATTGTGCGCCGATATCATGCCGGATATCGTGCATTTATGTCATTTCGCGGTGCATGTATTTTATAAATTCATTTTTTAGTCCGGCAAAGAAATCCTCCATACTGCATGAGAAGATGATGGACAAGGCAATCAGCTCGCTGACTTTCACATTCATCCGGTTTGTCTCCAGCTTTGCGTAAGTACTTTTTGTTATTTCAATGCCCATAAGATTTAATTTTGCAACAGTTGCATCCTGTGTCAGCTTTTTGTGGTGGCGTAATACCTGGATATTCTGTCCAATGTTCATGTCCGGTCTTAATTTCTGCATGTTACGGCCTCCTGGAAGATTCGCTATAGCGAAATTTTTATCTTGATTCTAAACTTTTATATAAGTATAATGTTTCGTAATAGAGAATCTTTTTATGTATGGTAATGTTAAGGAGGGAATGTAATGGAGGGCGATGACAGGCTTAATAAGAATATTCTGAAGGAATACAAAGATGACCAGCTTTTAAAGGAAGTGTGCTGGGCGCAGAAGGCTGTGGATGAAAGCGAGGTCCCACAGCCTGAACCGGATGAACTGGATAAGATAATGAATAAGATTGAACATGGGCATGACAAATAGCCGGCCTGCCGGCCTGGGGCGGAAATGAAGAAAGTCCAGGTCTGTCCTGTCCGGGATATGCATTACAAAGGTGTGATTTTTGTTGCATATGCCTCACCACTTATTGGCTTGTAGATGTCAACAATTGCAAAATGTGGTAAAAGGCCGGATTCTTTTGGCTCGGCAATGGTCATGAACCTGTAATTAGTCCCATTGACAATCTGCTTAGCCACTGCTATGGGATGATAGAAATAGTCATCGTGGTTTCCAATGGCATTATAGAATATAAATGACTCATAGGTTGTCAGGTATGGCTGATATTCCCAGCTTCCAGGCATATTGGTCCCTCCCGGATGCATTTTCTATACTATATGACGTTGGAGGAAAATGGTTACAGATAGGAGGGAGGATATCATGGAGAAACGGATTGTGAAGCCCTATTTGTTAAAGGAACAGAAGGAAAATGAGGAATACAGATGGAGGATCATGGATGCGCTGGAAGATATTAATCTGTTTATGGAATGGCATTTAGGCGGATATACGCGGAAGGGATACAGGGATGATGGATGACGTCAAATCCGTAGTCGATATAAACGGATCATATTTCCGCAAAGATATGTAAAGGCATGTTTCGAAAATATCAGAATGAAATCAGGTGATTCCAATGGTTATAGCCTTAAGTGGTTTTGAAGAATGCGTCATACTGAGTGTGATAGTGCTTGAGATTGCAGTATACCTTAATACCCGTCAAAGAAAGGCGGAAAGGAATATTAAGGAAAGATGCACGGCAATAACAAGCGGAGTGATTGACCACACGGAGCGCAGTGGATTTTTTAACGGAATGAAAATAAGCCGCCGGGGATTAAAGACGAATTATTGGCCTTCATTCACCCTTGTCTGCCATACAATATATAGATATAATGCGAAAGATAAGGATTACCTTGGGATTGACGCAAGAATGCCAATCGCATGTTTCAAGGCAGGAAATCCAGGGGATTCCGTAGAAATATTTTATAATCCAAGGGATGGAAGGGAGTTTTATTGCCCGAATGAGGATAAAAATATTAAATATGGCTGGTGGATTTTGACAGGCCTGATTATGATTACAATTGCGGCTGTAAATATCTTTCTTTATTTCTATGATATCCTATAGGGGAAACAGTAGCAGGATGGTCAACAAAGAAGGATGTTTTAAATGGGTTGCCACATATCCCAGCCTTTGCATTATGAGGTGTCTTTGATGTCATTTCAGGCTTTGATGTCATTCCCCAAATTAGTTTTGACAGCCACACCAGAACTTGATATAATTAAAAAAGAGATTGCGAATGGCTAAGGCCGTTCGCATTTCGTCGTTTTAGGGAAGATGAACAGATTTGTTCATCTTGGGAAAGGAGGCGTATTAAGCATAAATGTAGCCATATTATCAAAATTTAAGGAGGGGAAAGAATGAAAAATAAGAAACATGCACGCAGCCTTTCGCTGCTTCTGTGCACCGGTCTGCTGTTTGGACAGGTTCCAGTGACCGCGGCTGCAGAAACCATGACGCCGGAGGACGGGGCCATCGCATCCTTTCAACCGCTGGATAGCAGGGTGAAAAGACAGACCGTCCCGTTGGGAACGGAAGAATCGGAACTGAACCTACCGGACGGGCTAACCGTGACATTGTACCATGTTACGGAGGAACCGGTAATCTCTGATGATGAAATTGAATATGATGAAGCGGATGATACTTTAACGGCCAGCCCCAGTGATGCAAGGAGCGGTGCGTCGGGAAAGCATGCTGGGGATGATGAGGAGATAGTCACGACCGTCACCAAGTCAAAGGAAAAAATCCAGGTGACATGGGACAGCAGCCCTGTTTATGATGGAAATACACCGGACAACTATGTGTTTACTGCGGATGTGGACAGGTATACCCTGTCAGACGGCGTGGAGCCGCCTATAATCATCGTGACGGTAGCGGATGGAACCGTTGAAAGTGGGGCGGAAATCCAACAGGAGGAACCAATCCCCTGTACGGAAACAGAGGGGTGCATGCTCCCCAATGGACATGAGGGAGAATGTGTCCTGCCGCCTGTGACGGACAATGGGCTGGCAAAAACCATCATCAGTTGGACATTTGTGGACGATGATAACCTGAACGGGGGTGAACTGCACATGACCGGCGTAAGTGCGGATAATCAGGCCGGTTTTGACATGGTGGTTTCCATGCTGCCCACACAGGTCAGCGCGGTTATAGATAAGGAACAGACTCCGCAGACCCTGGACATCCTCCGCTGGGAGTGCCCTGAATACGCCAAGACGGACGGAGGCAGCTGGCCTGTCAGCGGCGGATACACCTTTACCGCGGCCCTTCAATCAGGCTATTCCTGCAATCCTCTGCCCGCAGTACAGGTGATTATGGGGGGGGGGGGGGCTAT
>SKEY01001614.1_pt1 | contig 28061 bp, 19 predicted proteins | sample 4843871 | NCBI WGS metagenome assembly SKEY01 (sample SAMN11008797, study PRJNA524170) | human gut metagenome | biome: Human fecal sample; material: Feces; isolation source: fecal sample from pouch patient p36 | host: Homo sapiens | place: Israel: Tel-Aviv | collected 2016-12-04 | reverse complement strand
ATGTACTATAATTATATTGAATAAAGACAGAAAACATAGAAATTAGTATAAAAAAGACAGAAGGAAGATAGAAGAAGACAGAAAAATTCATTCTACATTATCTAAATACTGTATTTGGTATTTTATTATGATTGGTAATCTATATATAGTATTTACTAGTGAAGACAGAAGAAGACAGTAGGAAGACAGAAAAAGACAGAATCAATAAAAAGGTGAGTGTAATGCGTATTTTATTAGCAAATTTAACAAAGATGGTAGGCGATACGGGCGGCCTTGCTAAGGTGACGGCTGCGTTTGCCAATGAGATGCAGCGCCGTGGCCACGAGGTGAGTCTTGTGTATAGCGATGTGCAAACGGGGGATTTCTACTATCCTCTTGATGCGGGCATCGAGGCATATGATTTATGTCATTATGAGGGTGAAAGTCATTCTATTCCTCTTTGGTATAAGGCAAAACGGGAGATTTTGCGTGCCTTTGATAAGCGTAAAGCTCGTGGTGTGAATAATGAGTTCACAAAAAAATATCTATTAGGTCATCTTCAGTCTGTATTAGATCGTACTAAGCCAGATGTAATCGTGTCATATCAACCGGCAGCATCAAAGGCGTTATTGTTGGATTTGAAAACTAATATTCCTGTTATCACCATGAGCCATGGCGACCCTGAGGATTATTTTAATACCTATCCTGTAGAGGAGGTTGAAGCGGTTGCAAAGAGTACGGTGAATCAAGTATTATTGCCATCCTTTGAATCTCATATTAAAAATCACTTGCCAGAGGCTAAGACTGTTGTTATCGGCAATGCCATTCCACAATATGCAGAGCAGGCGGAGCTTTCACAGGTGAAAGACCGTTACAAAATCGTATTTGTAGCGCGACTCGATAAGAATCATAAACGACCACATTTGTTAATTGAGGCATTTGCCCCATTGGCCGGGAAGTATCCTAACTGGGATATCGAGTTATGGGGCCAAGAGGACCGCAAGATTTACAAGAAAGAGTTGGATATGATCGTATCCAAGGCGGGACTTGGAGACCGTGTTCATTTTATGGGGACGACAACCGATGTACCAAGTGTACTCGTTAAGGCAGATATATTTGCCTTTCCAAGCGCCTATGAAGGATTTGGGCTTTCACTGGGGGAAGCGATGAGCATGGGTTTGCCAGCAATTGGCTATAAATCTTGCTCTGCTGTCAATGAACTCATCATCGATGGGGAAACAGGTATCTTATGTGATGATGGGGTGGCACCATTGACGGCGGCTTTAGAACGATTGATGCGAGATCAAACTTTACGTGTTACCATGGGCCAAGCCGGACGTGATCGTATGAAACAATTTAGCCCTGAATCCATTTGGGGACAATGGGAAAACTTATTGGAACAAGTAAGTAACCGATAAAATAAAAATGAATGAAAATTTCATGAATATTTAAATGATATTTAATCTCTATATGATACAGTATACGTATATCTTGTAAAGGTATACGTATTATTTGTATGGAAACATGGACACATAGGGATAAGCGTATTGCTTTGCAAGATTGTATAGTAATTGTTTTTAGTGTAAAGAAGAGGTATTGTATTATGAAAAAACAATTCGCAGCAATTTTTGCAGCAACAGCTGTTTTGGGTGTAACTACTGCATTTGCAGCTAACCCATTCTCCGATGTAACTCCTGATTCTTGGGCATACCAAGCTGTATCCCAATTGGCAGCAGCTGGTATCGTTAACGGTTATCCAGATGGCACTTTCAAAGGCCAAAATGATATCACTCGTTATGAAATGGCTCAAATGATTGCGAAAGCTATGGCTAACCAAGACCGCGCTAATGCTGAACAACAAGCTATGATTAATCGTTTGGCTGATGAATTCTCCAACGAATTGAACAACTTGGGCGTTCGTGTAGCTCGTTTGGAAGACCGCGTTGGTAACGTAAAAGTAACTGGCGATGCTCGTCTTCGTTACCAAGATGCTGAACAAGAAAACTCTAAATTTGACGCTCGTGCACGTTTGCAATTCAATGCAAAAGTAAACGATCGTACTGATGCAGTTGTTCGTGTGGTTGCTGGTGATTTCGAATTTGGTGATGCTAATGCTGATACATCCGTAAAAGTTGACCGTGCATATGTAAACCACAAATTTGGCGAACGCGTATCCGTTAAAGCTGGTCGTTTTGGTCAAATGTTAGGTGCTGGTTTAGCATATGACGATACTTTTGATGGTGCTCAATTCAATGCTGGTAACGACAAAGTTAACTTCCAAGCAGCTTATGGCTATGCTATTGAAGGTGTAGGCCCTGCTACTACTAAAACAAACTCTCAACTTGCTGTAGTTGGTTTGAACGGTAAACTTGGTAAACACGTTAATGCTGGCGGTTTCTACGCACGTGTAAACGGTGAAGATTTGAAAGCTCCTGTAGCTGCTAAACCTTACAAAAATATCTATGGTTTCAACACAGACATTAACTTTGATAAAGTTTGGGTTGGTGGCGAATGGTTAAAAGCTTCTAACATTGAAAAATCTCAAGCATGGGTTGCAGGTGTTGGTTATGGCGCATATGACCAAGCTAAACAAGGTACTTGGGACGTAAAAGCTCAATACTTCAACCAAAAAGCTAATGCTCCTATCTTGTCCAGTACTTGGGACCACGCTTACACTGCTGGTTATAAAGGTTGGATGGCAACTGCTGACTATGCATTACAAGATAATGTTGGCTTAACTGCTTACTATGGCTTCAATTGGAAAGATCAAGCCGGTGCTGATCAAAACGATTTCTACCGTGTTGACCTTAACTATCAATTCTAATCTCGGAGATTAGTGTAGTTTAAGTACATGTACAAATATGGCGAAACGTATGTTTCGCCATATTTTTTTGCATTTGATTTTCTATTATAAACAAAATAAATGTTTTAAATCTATCTAATGTGTTATAATAATTAAAAAAGGAGGTGTTAAAGTGAGGTTATTAGGATTTGAAATACACAACACTAATCTATTTGGTAAAAATTTACATATTGATTTAGTGGCAACTGATAAAGTAAGTCAGTTACTTACTGATAATGACAACATAGAAAGGGCTTATAGAATTGATAGTGGAGCGTCTATTTATTCTCAAAATTTAATAGCTTTCACAGGTCTTAATGCGACCGGTAAGACAACGATTTTAGAAGTTATTCAGATATTATTACAGATTGTGGCTAATGATGCTAGATTGAATGATCCTCATATTAAACCAATTATTCAGAAAATTATAGGAAGTGTTGATGGTACAAATGAGAAACCAATAGTTTTTGTTATGTGGTTTGAAATTGATAAACAAATCTTAGAATTAACATCTTCAATTATAAAACGATATACATTGGACGAAGAATATGATTTTGTTTATAAGAATGAGATATTGAAAGTACGATCGTTTTCTAAATTGACTAAAAAGAATCTATTTAATTTTGTACATTCTAAGGTTATTAATCAACGTACTGATTTTGAAGATGCTAAGTTTTTACTTGATGATATGAGTATTGCAAGCATGTTTAAGGATAAGGCAACAAAGGTACTTTGTTCATTTGAAAAATATAATACGGTTCGAAATATCAGACCTATGATTCCTGATGTGTCGATTATACAGTGTTTTGATAGTGCAATCAGTTGTATTGAACAGTCAGATAGTAAAGATAAATATAAGTTGAAATTTAAAAAAGATGGTGATTCTGAGTATGATGTATCCTATGATGATTTAGAATCCATCTTATCTTCTGGTACTGTAAAAGCATTGCACTTTTTTCCAGCTCTACAATCTGTATTGAAAGCAGGAGGGTATATTTTATTCGATGAGATAGAAAATCATATTAATAAACGTCTTGTAGAATGGATCCTATCTTTATTTGAAAATAGGGATTATAACCCTTATGGGGCCTGCTTGATTTTTACAACCCATTACCCAGAACTATTGGATACTTTTGTAAGGAAAGATAATATTTATATTACTCGTAAACGTAGTGATGGAATATTAGAGGCTGTTAAATACAGTGATGAAATTGAACGTAATGAATTACTCAAATCAAATGTTATTTTAGGTAATTTAATTAAAGGGACAGTGCCTAAATATGCATCTATGAAAGCAGCAGAGCAGGCGTTAGCGGGTACTGTTAAATAGGTGTAATATGTCTACATTAACAGATATATGTACAGATCATTATATTATTTTCTTCTGTGAAGGCCGGAATGAAGAGGATGATTTAAAGTAGTTAAAATTTTATAGTAATAAGGCTGTCCTAAAATGTGATTTAATCATATTTAGGGACAGCCTTTTTCGATTCATATTTGCGTAAAAATGAAAATAATATGAATATTTTATGTTCTGCTTATCGATTATTTATCTCTCATTGTTATACTAGAAAGGAATATTATAGTTGTGTGTTTTTCATATAGAGGGAACGAGGGTACTTATATATTGATTCATGCGACTATTGCGTGTAACATATAGTTTCTGTATAAGAGAGGTATTTTATGAAACATCAATTGGCTGCTGTGTTGGCAGCGACGGCTGTGTTAGGTGTAACGACTGCGTTCGCAGCGAATCCATTTTCCGATGTAACGCCGGATTCTTGGGCGTATCAATCTGTGTCTCAATTGGCGAATGCTGGTATTATTAATGGCTATCCAGATGGGACTTTCAAAGGCCAAAAGGACATTACCCGTTTTGAAATGGCACAAATGATTGCAAAGGCCATGGCTAATCAGGACCGCGCGAATGCAGAGCAACAAGCGATGATTAATCGTTTAGCTGATGAATTTTCCAATGAGTTGAATAATTTGGGCGTTCGCGTCAATCGCTTAGAGGACAGCGTAGGCAATGTGAAAGTAACTGGTGATGTGCGTTTGCGGTATCTTGGCACTAAAGCTACGAGCGATGGGTTCATAAGAACCCAAGGGGAGTATAGCCAAAAGTCCCAATTTGATATGCGTGCACGCGTTCAATTCAATGCGAAGATTAACGACAAGACGGATGCGGTAGTGCGTATGACAACCGATTCTATTGAATTTGGTGATACTTACGATGATAATACAGGTGAAATGACTGGGGCAGCTTACATCGACCGTGCTTATGTGGATCATCGATTTGGCAAATATGTATCGGCAAAGGTAGGTCGTTTTAACCAAGTTATCGGCAATGGTTACTTCTATGATGATGCGTTCGACGGTGCTCAAATTAACATCGGTAACGATAAAATTCAATTCCAAGGGGCTCATGGCTATTTCTTAAAAGGGATGTTTACCAATACCTCCGCAGATATGAATGATACCGTTACCTATGCTAGCCTCAAAGGTCAGCCAAATAAACATATCAGTATGGGCGGTTTCTATGCTCGCATGAACGCACCATATAATATGGGCTTCATATTTAGAACGTTTTATGGTTTCCATACCGATATTAATTTTGATAAGGTTTGGATTGGTGGCGAATGGTTGAAAGCAGCCCATACGGAATATGGCACAGGCTGGACTGCCGGTGCAGGCTATGGTCATTATGATATAGCTAAAAAGGGCACGTGGGATGTAAAAGCCCAATACTTCAATATTGATGAGAAGATGGGCGCTGTGTCCTCTAAATGGAACCTTGCTTATGATTCTACACAAACTGAAAGTAGTGGACATTTATGGTTCCACGGGTATAAAGGCTGGCTCGGTACTGTGGACTATGCATTACAAGATGATTTAGGCCTTAGCGTATATGCTGGGTTTAAGGGGAAAACAAAACCTGAACTTGCTAGTTATAAGCGATCCTTGGCTAACTACTACCGCGTAGAGTTAAATTACCAATTCTAATCAAATAGATTGGCACAACTTAATACAATGCAAAAAGATGGCGAAATAAGATGGCAAAATGTATATTTCGTCATCTTTTTTGTTATATTTGTGGTTTTTCTACAGGTGTTGAGGTTACCTTTACAATCCTATGAAAATCCAATGAACTTTTCTCTGAAATATAAAATGTTTGTTATAGTATGTTATACTTATGTTATATTCTGTATATAACGGTTATCACTTATAAGGGGTTAGGGAGATACGTGTTAGTAGGGCCGAATTGCAGATGTGTATGATTCTTTTTTGGAGAGAGGTATAGTTATGAAAAAACAATTTGCCGCTATCTTTGCAGCAACAGCTGTGTTGGGTGTAACAACTGCGTTTGCAGCGAACCCATTTTCCGATGTAACCCCTGATTCTTGGGCCTACCAAGCCGTGTCTCAATTGGCTAGCACTGGCATCATCACTGGCTATCCAGATGGTACTTTCAGAGGCGAAAATGGTATTACTCGTTTCCAAGTAGCACAAATGGTAGCGAAAGCGCTTGCTAACCAAGATCGTGCGAATGCGGAACAACAAGCCTTGATTAACCGTTTGGCTGATGAATTCTCTAACGAATTGAATAATTTGGGCGTTCGCGTGGCTCGTTTAGAGGACCGCGTAGGTAATGTGAAAGTAACCGGCGATATGCGTCTTCGTTATCTTGGTTCCCAAAAGAAAGATGGTAACTATGTAAACGCTATGGGCGATTACAGCAAAGGTTCCCAATTCGATGCGCGTGCTCGCATTCAATTCAATGCGAAGGTCAATGACCGCACAGATGCTGTCGTTCGCGTAACTTCTGGGGACTTTGAATTTGGCGATGCGACTAATGGTAGCAATGCAACGGCTACTATCGATCGCGCTTATGTAAATCACAAATTTGGTGAACGCGTGTCTGTGAAAGCTGGTCGCTTCGATCAAATGCTCGGCAACGGTTTGATCTACGATGACACATTCGACGGCGTTCAATTCAATGCAGGCAACGACAAAGTTCAATTCCAAGCAGCCTACGGCTATGCTGTGGCAGGCGCTTTTGACGGCTTAACTAAGAAATCCAACAAAACTTTCACCTATGCAGGCGTTAAAGGTCAACTTAATAAACATATGAACCTTGGTGGTTTCTATGCCCGTAGAAATGCGCACAAATCTAGTGGTGACGCACTTAGAAATATGTATGGCTTCAGCACAGACATGAACTTTGATAAAGTTTGGGTTGGTGGCGAATGGGTGAAAGCTGCTGGCGTTTCTCACGGTTCTGCATGGACTGCTGGCCTTGGCTATGGTGACTACGACCAAGCAAAACGCGGTTCTTGGGACATAAAAGCACAATATTTCAACTTCGGCCAAAACTTAGGCGCTGCATCCTCCACATGGGACATTGCATACGACCTAACTAATACAGCTTGGGCTACAACCGGAGCTGGTGTAACTACTAGTGCGTTGAATTACCAAGGCTTCAAAGGTTGGTTATTAACTGCTGACTACGCACTACAAAAGAACGTGGGCTTAACCGCATACTACGGATTTAATAACAAAACAAACAAGGCTACTGGCGATAACGAAAAACTTTCCAACTACTACCGCGTAGACCTTAACTACCAATTCTAATATGATGATTGGTATCGTTCATAACTAAAACAATCCCCTTGATGATTATCTCAGTACTTATCAAGGGGATTTTAAATTAGAACACGCCTGTAGTAATTAGCAAGACGAGCCTGATATAGTGTCTCTAGAAATAGAACAGGCGTGTTCTAATTTGTAAGATAGCTTGATATGGTCTCTCCAGAAATAGAACAGGCGTGTTCTAATTTGTAAGATAGCCTGATATGGTCTCTCCAGAAATAGAACAGGCCTGTTCTAATTTTTAGAAGAGGTATTAAAGGGTCCAGGCAATACTACAGGCCTGTACTAATTTTCAGATGAGATATTAATAGAACAAGGCCTTACCTCTAGAATTAATATATCTCCTCGTGATATATTACAGATAAGTAGTGTTTTTACGTTTATATGTATAAGGAGATACTCTATGTTTCGCTTTCAAAGTGAGTTATTATTACGTTTACAGAAACAATTTGTATCTGAACATGAGTCTGATTTCAAATCTATTGAGGATTTGATAGAAGCATTTATGACTCAATATAATCGTGGTGATTTTAATGATACGATAGAAATGAAATTACGTGATTTATACGAGGCTGCAAAAGAGGCTGATACGACTGAGGAATCAAAGAAATTCTACAATAAGATTCTTGCGTTATGTCCTGATGAAGTAGATGCTAAACGGGAACTTATAGCTCTTGAGTTGCATCCAAGTTTTCAACTTCATCAGCTAAAACAGCTAGTAGAATCGTTGAAAAAACCTAAGAAAATGGATTGGCATATAATCGAGGCTCGTCCTTATATGCGCTGCCTCATCGACATGGGGATGATATATTTAGAATACAATATGTATAATGATGCAATTGCATGCTTCACCCCTGTCTTTCACGGGGACAAACAAGATCATTCAGGATTCCTTGTGTACATGATGGTTGCTTGTTGTGGCGCGGCCGATTGGAATCGTGGTCGCAAGGTGTATCAGCGCTATCTCGCATGTTGCGATGATATACAAAATGCATTTAATCAGGCTCCGGATATCATGTTACCGATGCATATGCTGTATATTTTATTGGCTTTGCAGTGTGGTGAAAGTAAGATTGCCCATGATGTATTAGCAGATCTTGTTGACGAATATGAAGATATTGATTGGTTATTACAAGATGCAACGCGGTGGAACGATTTTGTGGAAGACCATTTAGAGACCATTATGTATATGGTAGACCAAGTGATTGATATAGATTTTGATCCACGGGAATTAATAAGCTTATATACTGCTATCTCATTTTTACCGACTCAATTGGTGAATTTTGAAAGCCCATTATGGCAGACTTTATATGATGCGTATGAACGTGTTACCGGTCTAATTGTTGTGAATCGGTACTCTAGTGATAGTTATATGGGAAAATGCGAGACAGCTCATATAAGTCCCGTAGAGGTTACTAAAGGCGGGGCTGTGCGAGGAAATCCGGTATATGACAATATACGGTTTGGTGCACAAATTACACTTTCACAAGCTGGCCTATACACAGTAGCTGATTTTAAAACAGTTACTAAACAAGAAGTATTGATGCTACCAGGCATTGGTAAAAAAACGGTGGAACAACTAGAGCATAATGGCGTTATCTTTAAAGCCTAATATATTACCTATAGTATTGCCTATAATCAATATTAATAAATTATTACAGGGCTGTATTAATTTATAAAACATCATATATTTATTAAGTTCATTCGAATTTGACGATATATATAATTATCTTTATAATATAAGAAGATAGTCAGACGAGTAGATCCGTCAGGCTCATCTCAAGAAACAGAAAAGTGATGAAATGGCCTTTCAGTTACCTAGCTATCCTAGGATAACGAAGGGCTATTTGTCTTTTCCAAGACAAATAAGAGCCACAAGTGAACCAAAGGCAATAACAACAGTCATTACCTCTAGAATTATCATGATTAACTCATAATCACTCATAGAGAATCCCTCCCTCCATTAACGAAGAGAGGCCCAACCTCGCCGACTATCTTAGGTCAATTATAATGCGAACATATGAGTTAAGCAATAAGTATCTATAAATACAGATATACGAATTAAAGGAAAATTAGAGTCTTGATGATAAAGATACATTTGTAACTGAATTAGGTGGACTTATTAAGGGGGTTTACATTACTACAGGCGTGTAGTAATTAGCAAGACGAGCCTGATATAGTGTTTCTAGAATTAGAACAGGCGTGTTCTAATTTGTAAGATAGCTTGATATGGTCTCTCCAGAATTAGAACAGGCCTGTTCTAATTTTTAGGAGAGGTATTAAAGGGTCCAGGTAATACTACAGGCCTGTTCTAATTTTATTTCTCTCATATTTACAAATAACAAATTGTAAATTATAATTTAAGATAATTTATAGTTTGTTTACATTGTGCGAGTGAGAGGACTATTATGAGACATGTAAGTAAAGCAAAGCTATCGCTAGCTGTGGCACTGGCGATTGCTGGATTTGTAATGCCTAATATGGTGGTAGATGCGGCTTATACCGCTCCGTATACTAATAATACAGATTTCGTAGCTAACAGTGATGATATGATACGTGTATTCCCAGAATACGATAAAAATATATCTTCTATAGTAGCGAATGGTGGTATGGTTATTATTGAAGACGGGTATTCTAATATTGGCTATGGTCATAGTGCATTTGCTACCAGTAAAAATGGTGGAGACATTAAATTGAAAAAAGGTGTATATAATTCTGGTAGAGTGAGTACACCTGTTGCCCTTGCTCAAGGCGGCACAATTAATATAGGCGTCCATGATCATCACGGCGAATTTACGGGTGATAAAATATTCGTTGAAGGCGATGTTATAGTTAAAAACGATCCAATTCATAGCTCAACCATTAATATCGGTATAGATGGTGAGGAATCCAATTGGTCTGGGCTAGCTTTCAATTTATCTGATGAAAATAGGCGAAATTTTAATAATATCAATGTGTTCCTTGGTGAAAGAGGGGCTTGGGAGCTATTATATCAAGGTGGCCTTGATGGTACTAACCTCGATAGTAGTACTATGCCTAGCCGTGTACATCGACTCGTTGGTTCTACGAATCGAAATTTTCAAAATATGGTAGAGCAAAATGAGCATAATAAACTGTATATTGATAAGCTCGAAGGCCATGTGAATTTTATTTATGATCCTAATGACGAATATGCAGATACCGAAGATCCAGAATATACACCGCCAACCACAACATATAATGGTTTAACGGCTGATTCCTTCTGGGGTGGCGACATTCATATCACAAGTGCAGCCCCTAATGCTGGCGCTCATCTATACACCAGCCGCAAAGGGCTAGATTTGTCTACTGAGGATAATGTAAACAAGGTTTTAGATAATCTTGCACATAAGGTGTATTATCATAACTATGTGACTGGTGAAAGAAACCTTGAAGGCACAGTAGCTATTGCTTCAGAAGGTGCTGAATCTGGTCGTTTTAAGGTAGTAACGTCTGGCTATGCTAAAGAAGGTGCTATTACATGGCAAGCGGATCAAAATGGTCAAGGTAAATATGTGTACGGTAATACAACAGTAACACCTACACCGCAACCAGTGCCAACACCAACACCGGCGCCACAACCGGCACCAACGCCAACACCAGCGCCACAACCGGCACCGCAACCTGCACCACAACCGGTACCAACACCTGCTCAAATAACGGCATATGATACTCCGCATATGCGTGGTGCTCGTTCTGCGATTATGAGCAACATCAACGGCTGGCGCACATTAAAAAATACTTACCGTCCTCGTGCATTGCAACAAGGTGCAACAACAGGTATTTGGGCCCATATCGGTGGCGGTCAATATAGCTATGATGCACAAGGTATTGATACCGACACAACCTATACACGTATTCAAGGTGGTTACGACGCTAAAACTGGTAGCGGTTGGACCGTAGGCGGTCAAGTGTCTTACCTTCGTGGCCATGATGATTATGTATTCAATGGCTCTGGCAAAGAAAAGGCCTTTGCTGTTGGCGCCTATGGTTTGAAAGACCTCGGCCGAGATCAATACATTCAACTTGAATCCCAAGTTGGTCGTGTAACGAATACTTTCACAGCTCGTAATGAAATTGGTGAAAGCCTATCTGGCGAAACGAAGGCTAATGCATACACTATCGGCGCTCGCTATGGTAAAACTGTGAAATTACAAAATGGTGTATACATCGAACCTCAAGCACAATTGAGCTATACTCACTTTGGTGGAGATAGCTTTAATGCAGGCACCATGCATGTAGACCAAGCTGGTGTAAGTAGTACTGCTGGCGGTCTTGGCCTTGAAATTGGTAAGACCTTTGGCGCAGGCAGTATCTATACTCGTGTCGGCGTTAACCATGCCTTCTCTGGTTCGGTAAAAACTACATACACAAGTGGTTCTACTGTGAAATCCACAGAACAAGACCTTAAAGGCACATGGACTGACCTTGCATTCGGTGGCCGCTATGGCATCAATGCTAACAACAGCCTTTATGCTGATATTAGCACCGGATTATCTGGCGACTATAAAGCAGGCTGGTCTGTAAACGCTGGATTTACACATAAATTCTAAGATATGTTTACCTAAAACAATCTGAGGATATAGTTGATATATAAATAGCCCCAGAGCACTAATAGCTGTATGGATTAGCTGTTAGTACTCTGGGGCTTTTATAAATATGGTCTCTCCAAAATTAGAACAGGCCTGTTCTAATTTTAGGAGAGGTGTTAAGGGTCTCAGCCAATACTACAGGCCTGTATTAATTAGTAAGATGAGCCTGATATAGTGTCTCTAGAATTAGAACAGGCGTGTTCTAATTTTTAGGAGTAGTATCAAAGGGGTCTACCAATACTACATTCTATATTCATGAAAATGCTATGAAAAACATTTTATATATGATACACTTACAATGTATAAATATTTTGATAATAATAACCTGTATGTAATGACTTATGTTGGTTATTAATTGTTAATTTTAATCGTGTATAGTTAGTGTTTTGTGGGGTAAGATTATGAAAAAACAAATTACCGCAATGTTAGCAGCAACTGCTGTATTGGGCGCAACAACTGCATTTGCTAACAATCCATTTTCTGATGTGAGCTCAGATTCTTGGGCGTATCAAGCGGTGTCTCAATTGGCTGCAGCTGGTGTTGTGAACGGCTATCCAGATGGGACTTTCAAAGGGCAAAAAGAAATTACTCGTTTTGAAATGGCTCAAATGATTGCTAAAGCAATGGCTAACCAAGACCGTGCTAATGCGGAACAACAAGCGATGATTAATCGTTTAGCTGATGAATTCTCTAACGAATTGAATAATTTAGGCGTTCGCGTTGGTCGTTTGGAAGATCGCGTAGGTAATGTGAAAGTAACTGGCGATATGCGTCTTCGTTATTTAGGTGCACAAGAAAAGAATGGTCACTATGTAACTGATAGAACAAATCTTGATTCCCGTGATTATAGTCAACATTCTTTATTCGATGCTCGTGCTCGCGTTCAATTCAATGCAAAGGTTAATGAGCGTACAGAAGCAGTAGTTCGTATGACTTCTGGTAATATTGAATTTGGTGATGCACATACTCCATCTGGTGTAGGCGCTATTGGCTTGAAACCTGGCACTGTAACTATTGATCGTGCGTATGTAAATCACAAATTTGGTGAAAGAGTATCCGCTAAGGTTGGTCGTTTCCAACAAACATTTGGCAATGGTTTAATCTATGACGATACATTTGATGGTGCTCAATTTAATGCGGGTAATGATAAAGTCCAATTCCAAGCAGCGTATGGTTATGCTGTTGAAGGTGGCTATGCAACCGATGAATATGGCGAACGCACAATTACTAGAGATAAAAACTTTACCATTACGTATGCTGGTTTGAAAGGCGAATTGAATAAACATGTAGCCCTTGGTGCTTTCTATGCTCGTTACAACAAGGAAAAAGCATCTAACAATGATATCCGTAACATGTATGGCTTCAGCACAGACATGAACTTTGATAAAGTTTGGGTAGGCGGCGAATGGGTGAAAGCTCCTGGCGTTTCTCATGGTTATGGCTGGACTGCTGGCCTTGGTTACGGTGCGTACAATCAAGCTAAACGTGGTACATGGGATGTAAAAGCACAATACTTCAACTTTGGTGAAAACTTGGCTGCTCAATCCTCCACATGGCAAATTGGCTATGATGATACTACTAGATACCTTGATAACACATCTACATTTGTAACTAAATTACGTGGCTTCAAAGGCTGGTTAGCAACTGCAAACTATGCATTACAAGACAATGTAGGCTTAACTGCATACTATGGATTCAATAACAAGACAAATAAATCTACTGGTGATAACGAAAAACTTTCCGACTACTACCGTGTAGACCTTAACTACCAATTCTAATGTGATGATTGGTATCGTTCATAACTAAAATAATCCCCTTGATGAGTATCTCGGTACTTATCAAGGGGATTTTAAATTAGTACAGGCGTGTAGTAATTTTTTAAGACGAGTATGATATATGGCGTCTCCAGAATTAGAACAGGCCTGTTCTAATTTTTAGGACACCATATTAACCTTATCCTACTAAATAGTTAAAGTCCTTATTACATCTTAATCTGTATATCTGTATTTATAGATGCTTATTGCTTAAAACAAAAGTTCTCTTTATAATTATTTTAAGATAGTCAGCGAGGTTGGGCCTCTCTTCGTTAATGGAGGGAGGGGTGCTCTATGAGTGATTATGAGTTAATCATGATAATTCTAGAGGTGATGACTGTTGTTATTGCCTTTGGTGCACTTGTGGCTCTTATTTGTCTTGGAAAAGACAAATAGCCCTTCGTTATCCTAAAGTAACTAGGTAACTGAAAGGCCATTTCATCACGTTTATAATTCTTGAGATGAGCCTGACGGAACTACTCGCTTGGCTATCTTCTTTTATTATAAGGAAAATAACATATATCGTCAAATCCAAATAAACTTAATCAATTATATGGTGTCTCCAGAATTAGAACAGGCCTGTTCTAATTTTTAGGAGAGGTATTAAGGGTCTCAGCCAATACTACACGCCTATACTAATTCCAAGTAGGGATGTCAGAGGAACGCAATCTCAAAAAATGTGGTATAATAAGTTGTTAAATCGTATACAATCATTTTTATACTTACATAATCTATCTACCATTAGTATATATTAATGTATATATATAGTATTAAGATAGGTAGTATTTCATATTGAGGAGGCCTCATGTTTCAACGTATGTGTGCAGTGGCTATGTTTGTAGCAGCGCTGTTTATATCTGTTATACCCAATGCCGATGCTCGGCAAGATATTTATGCTTTCACCTATAATGGCAATAATTGGTATGTGGACCGCGATTCAATTGACCGCAGCAAACCGGACGGGTTGCTACATTTCACGGTATATACCATGATTGGTTTGCGTTATGATGTGGCCAGTGGCAGCGAGTATTATAATGCAGATGTGTATTATTATGATCAAAAATTATCTACTGAAGGTGGTCAGTTATTATATCGCAACCCAGGGATTTTGGCGGCGGCTCGTGTGGCACGTCAACAACCGGATGCGCCTAAACAAGCACCAAAACCAGTGGTAGCACAGCCAGCAGCATCTCAATCGATGGCGGCTCAATCTACAGCGCCGACGGCACCGCAACCAAATATCGTCAAGGCTTTATCGACACCGGTTCAAGCTCCTGTGCCTGCTAATGGTCCTGTGAAAGTAAACACCCAAATTCCAATTGTATTACCAACAGGTCCTGTGAAAAAGGTGGCAGCTAAAACCGTGATGACCCATCATAACACAGTGCAACAAACGACAGGTAGCACATCTGAATCCGATGAAACAGAGGCTAATCGTACTCGTAAATAATCTTAAAAACTGCAATTTAGTCTTATGTATACTGAGAATGTATCAGTTACAGTATATATGACTAGGTTGCAGTTTTTATTTTGTAAACATGAGGCTGTCTGAAGAAATTTCTAACTTGTAATCTGTATGCATTCCTTTCTATCAATATACGGAATTGGCAAATCAGCGGGTTAAAAATAGTAATCTTTTAATGAGGTATTAATGAAACAGATGGTATATAATAGAATGTATAAAGTGTTAACAATAGACTGATGACTGGGAGGACAGAGGTCTTAACGTAACTTGATTGTATTTGAGCTGTCAATAGAGGGTAGAGAGAGATGAAGCAGTTCGTAAAGAGGTTGACTTGCGGTGTATTGGCAATAGCTACGATGGGCACCCTTGTAGGGTGTAGTCGAGAGGCGCCAAGTACGACGACAAGTTCTGACCGTGAGCCCGTAGGGTATAAGGCGATTGCCGCCATGAATGCGTCGGCTGCAGAAAAGGCGGACCGCAGTGTGCGTACCATGTCACGAGAGGACAAGATTGGTCAATTGATGTGTATTGGCCTACAAGGTACTACATTTGATGAATCACAAAAAGAATTAATACGTAAATATCGCGTAGGCGGTATTTTTCTCGATCATGATAATATGGAATCCAAGGAACAAGTGCGGGCTTTCACAAAAGGCATACGAGACACTGCGAATACGTCGAGCCTCATGCCTCCGTTCATCGCCATGAATCGGGAACGCATGCAGTACAGGCCTAGTCTGATGTTGCCTTGGACGGACCCTAAGCTGTTATCGAAGCAGGGCCTTGATGCGGTGTCGAGTTTGGCAACGCGCACGGCCATTGAGATGCGCGACCTTGGGTTCAATCTTAATTTGGGCGTCATGGTAAATACCCATTCGTTTTACTCATACACGAGCGATGTGGACCGGGCGGCGCGCATCGGTGAGACCATTACTAAACGGTATGCGGCGAATCGCGTGTTTACGGGGTACGAATATTTTCCAGGCGGCGCTGATTACACGGTACCGGGCATGAAACTAGATGCGTCGAAGGTAAGCCTCATGGATGATGATGGCCGCGTTTTTGCTCAGCTCATCGGTTCGACCGGTGAGGAACATCCTATGATTATGGTGAATGCTGTGAAAGTAACCTCTATTGACGCCAATCAGCCGGTGAGTCTCTCTAAACCGATTATTACAGATTGGTTACGGAAGGAAATTGGCTTTGAGGGCGTAGTGATTACCGATGATATCGAGGTTGGTGCTGCCGTTGCTGGCATGTCAATTGAAGACTATGCGGTCCGCACCATCAATGCGGGCAGCGATATGGTCATCGTTTGTAAGCACCCTAAGCACATTAAGGAGGTTCATGATGCGTTGACCCAGGCCGTAGCAGATGGAACTATCTCTGAAGAGCGTCTTGATGAATCGGTGCGCCGCATCATGCTTATGAAATTTAGCAATGAACAGTAGAGTAGCATATGCTTTCAAGAATAATATATTAAACATACAGAAACTCTTTTCTCATCAGGGAAAAGAGTTTTTTGTGTGATATAGATGAATTTATTATCTATTTGTTAAAAACTATAAAAATTATTTTATAGTTTATTTAAATTATGATATAATAAACTCCTGAGAACTGATTTTAAGGGAGGTGAGATCTTATATGAAATGTAGTAACCATGAGGCGGTCATTGACGCCATAATGGAACAGTACAATCAGGGCCGCATGGAAATGAGTGTTGTACACGGTCCTTACAGCGTTGGTAAAACGTATATCGCTAGAGAGTTACAGGCTCGATTAGGCAAGAGTCATACCATATATCTGCTTGGACGTTTGGCGAATGAGTCCATTCATATTCGATCAATTGAGAGAGAACTAGAGGTGCCATCCGGGTCTTTTAAGACCTTAGAGGATGCATTGCGTGGCGTTTTTCAAGCAAGTCTTGACAAGCGGATCATGCTCATCATAGATGATTATCCTTCATTTGTGGATACGGTTCCACAAGCGCCTATCATATTGCGTGACTTGATGGAAACCTATCGTGACCATGGTAAAGTATTCGTACTCCTCATGGGAACTCATGTGGACGAATTAAAAGGGCGAATCTTGGGCGAATCAAGCTTGATTGCAGCCTACATTCATAGTTATTTCAAGGTCAATCCGTTCACACTTGATGATGTGAGAGCATTAGGTTGGGACTATACGGATGAAGACCTTGCTAAGCTATATCACATAACAGGCGGTATGCCGGGGAACCTCGTGCATATAGATCCAGCCTTATCGGTAGATGAAAATATTGTACGTCTATTCTTTAAACCCCAAGGCATATTATGCATGGAACCGCAACGATTAGTGATGCGCTACATTCGTAATACGGGGGCTGCTAATGCGATTCTCTATGCGTTGGCACAGTTGGATAAACCGTTCTATACGGAGCTCTGCCATGCGAGTGAACTCAAAAGTGGCACCTTTGCGACTCGTATGGCTGACCTATTAGATATGGAAATTATTGGACGTATTCAAGGGGGCAGTCGTGGACCATTGCGTTACGCAGATTACCATTTTGTGAATACTATGTTCCAATTTTGGTACCAGTTCGTGTTCCCAAACCTTGAGGAAATTAATTGTGGTCAAGGGCAATATATTTACGATACCATTGCAAAACCTGCGCTAGATACACTTGCTTAATACGATTGTTTTAGTGAAATGAATTCGAATTCGTGGGGCTTATAATTGATTTGAATTCGTTCAGTGTATAACAATCGATTCGAATTCAAGTAGCTATGTAAAATTGATCTAAATTGACGTACTTTACTGAAATAGGTTTGTAATTATACACAAATACATATGTAACAACAAAAATTCCGCTGTAAATCTATGCATTTATGGCGGAATTTCTCGTTTGTCTAAATACTCATTTGGGTGTATATTCCAAGTAAGCCTAGGCAGAAAGGAACGAATATGAACGTAAAGCATGTGGTATGTCCCCAAAAGGTATTACAAGCGGTGACAGACCTGAGTTTAGTGCGCGTCTGCCAAGAACGTCGTGTATCGGTGCTTAGTACGGAACGAGCGGTATGGCCCATCGAGGAATTGACCATTGATGCGGCACAAATCGAGCTGTGCCGGCGCTATCGACCGCTCATCGTGCGGTATGCAAGCCGATGCAGTACAGCAATGATGACGGATGACGTGGAATCATTCCTGTGGATCATCTTTATCGAATCCATCTATAGCTTTCACACGTCGGGAAAGGTACCATTTTCTGGCTATGTGAAAGCGGCCATTCATTATGGTTATCTTAATTTTTACAAACAATCTGCTCATCAGTGGCGCCATGAGTTGACCTTGCCTCTCTGTACCGGAGACGATGTATCAGAGCCTGCCATGGATCAGTTCCCGGACGAGATAGATATTGAACGAGACATCATCGGAACGGTAACAGAAGACGAATTGCGCAATCGTCTGTGGGCTGCTTTCAGAAAACTGCCACGCGAGCAACAACAGTTATTGTATGCCCTATATCGAGATGGCAAGAGCTGCGTAGACATAGGTTATGAGTCCCATCAGTCTAGGCAGGCTGTGCAACAGCGCCATCAAAAGGCCATCGACCAATTGCGGTATTATATGATGGTAGCGAATAACAAAGAATTCGATATTCAAGATATGCAAAATATGCATAGTTATAAGTAACTTTTAAAAATCTAAAATATTTTTTAATTTATATATTTACAGTTTGTAATTATAGGTATACAATTAACTCATAAGTGCTGCTAAAGCACCTACTATAACACGTGTTATTTAAGCTTTTACAAGAGGAATTCCTAATTTTATTACTGACTATTTATTAATCTTAAGAAAGGTTAAGATAATGTTGAATACAACGTCTACAAATGTAAGTAATAACGAATTAATTTCTTGTAACCCAAATGCAATATATGGCGATGTAGATCACCATATATGTTGCTTGATCCCAATCTACATTGACGGCGGTGATTATACTGCTTGTTATTATGTAGATGGTCGGCGTGAAATCGTTCATAAATCTATTAAGACGGTTTTGAAAGAGGTAGCGCACCACGAGGGAGTTCTAGCAAACGGCATTCAATCGTCGAGGCGGTCAAAGCCGATGTATACGGACCCTAGAACAATGAGTCCGAATATGACCTTTGCGAGCCTGAAATCGCGCAAACCAATCGGGCGTGATGTGGTATATGGTTTATTCAACGTTATCGTTCCATTTCAATACCGCATTGAGCCAGGACCAGAACCACATACAACGTATATCATCATAGGAGACTTTGATCCTATACTCGTATTTCATTCCCCTGACCACGTGCAACGTAAACTACGCGATGCTTTGTTAGAACATCTAGATTATACGAAACGGATACTCGCCAAATTGAGTACCTGCGGGAACCCTTATGTGGTGGCTGAAATTTATGGTGCCTCGAGAACGCTAGCGGGAGTATAGCAACACATTTTGAAAGTGTGGGAGGGTCGTAATATGAATTACGCAACAAAATTATGTATTGTTTCAATGATGAGTGTGTTTAGTGTATCGTCTATAGGCTTGGTGCAAGCCGCTGATACACCTATTGTTTCCGCTGGTGGTGCAGCCTATAATATCGGACTACAGGGTGCTTCTTTCACCAATTCGGATAATGTATCCTTAGGTGGTCAAGCTGGGGCAACCAACAGTAATCCATATTCTCATTCAGGAGATCCAAATGCAACGGGTAATAACATTGCCATTGGTCGTGTAGCATTGAATGGTTCTCAAGGTGGTGGGAACGTCGCATTAGGTGCTAAAACATTTATGGAAGGCAAAGGAGACTATAATTTCTTAGGTAACTTTGCGGCAGGCTTTAAATCAACTATTTCTGATACAATTGCTATCGGTGCTTTCGCCGGTTCTAATGCTAAGGGGAATAAAAACGTATGGCTTGGTGCTGGCCAAGCGGGTGGCAGCACAGGTAACAATACAGTGTTGATTGGCTCTAACTCTAATGTAAATGGTGATTTCAACTATGGCATGGGTCATGGCGTTATTTTTGAAGGTAACAAGAATTCTGCCATAGGTGCATACAACAAGATTGAAGGTGACCAATCTGGCGCCTTTGGTGTAGGTACGTATAATGTGGCCACTGTTAAGGGGGATAACTCCTATAGCGTAGGTAACAAGAACGAAATTGGTGCCAATAACACATTCGTAATGGGTAATAATGTAAAAACATCTCTAGATAATGCAGTTGTATTAGGTAATAATTCCACTGCTGAAAGTAGTGATGTGGTGAGCACCCCAAGCTACACTTATGCAGGTGGCACCGTAAACTTTGCCGGCACTGCACCAGTATCCACCGTATCCGTAGGCGCTACCAATCAAGAACGGACCATCACTCATGTAGCGGCAGGCCGCGTAAGCGCGGATTCTACGGATGCCATCAATGGTTCCCAATTATATGGTGCAAATCAACAAATCGATAATCTATATAACAAAATTAGCAACATTGGAAAAGAGGCCAATAAAGGCGATGCTCGTGCTGCGGCACTAGCTGCATTACATCCAATGCAATTTGATCCAGATAATCGAGTACAAGTGATGGGTGGTATTGGCCACTACAAAGATGCCAATGCGCTAGCCCTCGGTGTGGGGTATTATCCAAAGGAAAACTTGCTCCTCACAGCCGGTGCTACCGTTAATGACCATATCATGGCCAACCTTGGTGTATCCTATAAATTCGGTGAAAACAAAACGCTACAAAAAATCTCTCCTGCGTCCTATAATGCTCTCGAACAACGGGTTGATACATTGGAGGCTCAAAATAAAAAGTTACAAGAAACAGTAGATATGCTCGTACAAAAATTGAATAACAAATAATATTGAGATACTCAGATAGCTGTATAATATAAGCAGATCATTCATAAAAACCTCAGTATATAAGCGGATAGTTAGTCCATTGCGATTAGCTATCCGTTTTTTATTATATTAATTATCTTATAAATCTGTTAATAAATTTAAGATAATTATAAACAAACTATTTACAAATATTTAAAATATGATAATATAATTCATGTAAACATCATGAATAAATGATGAGTGAGAGATCGTATTATGTATTTGTTTGTAAATGGAGAGGGAAGATTATGAACAAACGGAAACGCTTATTGGCGATATTGATTAATGGTATGTTGTTATCCAGTTTATGTGTGGCTAGTGCAGCGGATGTTACGGCAGGTGCTGGTAATGGTGTTGCTTATGGGACAGGTAGCAATGCGCCAAAGATTGAAAACGTAGCAATTGGTAATGGTGCTAAGATTGGGTATTCTAATGGCGCCAGTGCTGCTACAGGAGATATCGTAGTCGGTAACGGTGCTAACATCAATAACTATGCTAGCCAAGGCGGTAGTGTTGCAATCGGTAAAAATGCAAAGATTGAAAATATGGCTGGTGGTGTTGAGGCTAGCTTTGCATTAGGTCAAACAACCTTTAGTGGTAGTTGGTTCTCTTCTGCAAGAATTCCGTCGGATCCAACAAAGGTAGTAGGTAGCGTAGCAATTGGTGACAATACATTTGCTCGTACTGGCAGTACTATGATTGGTTCCCATAACTATAAAGGTGATCTTGGTGATACCACAGTAGATACAGCGACTACTCGTAAAGATGCATTGAATGCGTATGCCACTACAGTGGGTGCTAATAGTTTTAGTAATGGTGCTTTCACAACTAATACAGGTACCTATAACATCATTTCCAGTGAATATAATGGTGGCCGTATGGCAAATCCTGTTAAGAACTTGGGATCCACTATTAATGGTTCTTTAAATAGCATCGAATCTAAAACAGCTAATAACTATTACTCTGGTGTTGCTAATAGTATCGTTGGTACAGCAAACCGAACTTTCAATTCCAATGGTTCTATTATCATGGGTGCTGGCAACGAAATTACTAATTCCGTTACATCTATTTATGGTGCACCTGACGACGGTGGCAATTCTGCGAAGGAATTAGCTGAAAAATTCCGTGAAGCCGTAAAAGAATCTAACGGTGGCGGCGCAACGATGGCCTTTGGCGGCGGCAACAAAGCGGACTACACATTGCGTACAGCTATGGTTGGCATTAATAACACTGTAACAGGTGTTAACCGTGTTGAAAGCGCAGACAACCTTGTTATGGGCGTAGGTAATACTGCATCTAATGTACAGCATTTGACTGCTATCGGTTCTAAGAACACCATTTCTGATGCAAAGAATACAGTTATCGTCGGCGATAACCGTACCGTAACAGGTGCTAATCATACCATTATTATTGGCTCTAGCGACAATGGAACGACAACAACTGTTCACGATGCAGTGGCTCTTGGTCATAACACAGACGTATCCATCGAAGGTGGTGTGGCTCTTGGTAGTGGTTCTAAAGCGACAGTAGCCGCAGGTGCAGTTGGTTATGATATCCTTACTAACGCGCCATCTACCGATACATCTGCTACCTGGAAATCCACAGCATCTGCTGTGTCCGTTGGTGATGTAGCAAATGGCGTAACGCGCCAAATCACATCCGTTGCGGCTGGTACAAATGATACTGATGCGGTAAACGTGGCACAACTTAAACGATTACATGACATGATATCCGTGAATACATACAATACTGTCAACGTTCAAGGGGATGTAACGAATCTTAAAAAAGATGTATCCCGCTTAGATAAACGCGTTAACAAGGCCGTAGCTGGTTCGGCTGCCTTGGCGGCCCTTCATCCGCTCGACTTTGATCCAGATGCAAAATGGGACTTTGCGGCTGGCTATGGTCATTACCATAATGGTAATGCTGCTGCACTAGGCGCGTTCTATCGTCCTAATGAGGACGTTCAATTGAGCGTAGGTTCTACATTGGGTAATGGGGAAACCGTTGTGAATGCAGGTCTTTCTGTGAAAGTCGGTGCTCATAGCAATGTATCTCGCTCTCGCGTGGCCATCGGTAAAGAAGTGCTAGAACTTAAGAAAACCGTAGCTCTTCAAAATGCACAAATCCAAAAATTGACAGCCCTCTTAAACGATGTGGCAGGTACGCATATGAAAGCAGACCGCACTACATTATTCCCAGATGTGGCTAGCAACCACTGGGCATATGAAGCCGTGAGTGACCTATCCCGTCGTGGTTTAGTAGAAGGATACCCAGATGGTACATTTGGTGGTGATCGCTTGTTAACTCGCTACGAATTTGCAGAAATCGTATACCGTGCCCTTCAAAATGGCGTACAAGTAGATGAACAACTGGTAACAGAATTCAGCCCTGAAATGGCATTGTTCCGCGTTGACACAGTGGCTAAAAATAGCCAAGGACAACCGACAATTGAACGAGTTAGAGTGAATAAAAAATAATATATAGAGAAAAAACTGATACGAACTCTAGCGATTAGTAGTAGTGTTTGTATCAGTTTTTTTATTTGTGGTATTACAAAACGTAAATTAAAATAGTAAATCGTAATATAAAATATCGTTTTTGCAATTTAATTGAATATAAATGGTTGATGTGTTACACTTAGCATACTAGGAGGTAAGTATATGAACACTACCAAATATATTCGTTTAGTATCTATGACGATGGATAATATAAAGAATATTGAACACGGTCGTATCAATTTCATAAATACAAGAAAGGACTATAAATCGAGTCTATTAGGTATATATGGTCAAAATGGTTCTGGTAAAACGGCACTTATAGATGCGATTAGTATTTTAAAATTATTACTTACAGGCCAAAAATTGCCTTCTACAATTCGTGATTATATCAATATATCCTCTGCCTCTCATACGTGTGAATTAAATTTTGAATTGTTAATAGAGGATAATCATAAACACATTTTAGTAGATTATGAGGTGGAATTAGGCATTACTTCATCGATTACTGGTGAAAGTAATATAACGGATGATACCAGAGATGGAGAACATCGTATTTGTATTACAAAAGAGCGCTTACAATATAAGCTTGAAAGTGTAGAAACCAATATTAGAAAAAGTGTTTTAATTGACACGAATGTACCGGCTAAGCAAATCTTTAAACCTAAATCAAAATTAGATTTACTAGTTGGTCGTGATATTGATGATATTACAGATCTAATCGTAAATAAAAAACAAGCGAATGCGGAATCGCGATCCTTTATTTTCTCTCCTGAGTTTATGAAACGACTTCATAGTCGTAATGAAGTGATGGAATCTAATCAAGATTTTGCATTAGTCTATTCGATTTTGACAGACTTAGTGAAGTATGGAAATCATGATTTATTTGTAGTAACAACGGAACATAGTGGCTTAATTAGTCTCGATGCACTACCATTAGAGATTAACTATCGGGCTGATACGAGACATATTGTAGGTACGATTGGATTATCCTTAAATCAACCTAATGTATTTCCTATAGCCGTTGTACAAGATATTAGAGATAGTATAACTATGATGAATTTGGTATTAACCCAAATTGTACCAGGATTAACTATAGGTGTAGAAACACTAGGTAAGGAAAAATTGCAGGATAATCAAGACGGAGAGCGATTTGAGTTAGTATCCTATAAATCAAATACATATATTCCATTAAAATATGAATCTGAAGGGATACGTAAAATTATTTCTGTGTTAGGCCTATTAATTTCTGTCTATAATAGAAAATCTATTACTGTTGCCATAGATGAGCTAGACTCGGGTATCTTTGAATATCTACTTGGTGAGATTTTAGGAATTATTTCAGAGAAAGGCGAAGGCCAATTAATATTTACATCTCATAACCTAAGACCTTTAGAAACACTTGATAAAGGCTGTATTGCTTTTACCACAACTAATCCTAGCAATCGATATACGCGAATGGTTAATGTAAAGACAAGCAATAACTTACGCGACTTTTACTATAGAGATATCATGCTTGGGGAACAGAACGAAGAATTATATAAATCGACAAATAATGCTGAAATTTCTTATGCTTTTAGGAAAGCTGGTGCATATAAAATAAGATAAACACTTATTAGAACGTAATTCTAATTTAGGATTATGTTTTATATAGAGTGGATTGATAGATAGCAATAAAAAGGAGCTGTTTTGTTACAGCTCCTTTTTAGGTTCCATAAGATGAATTTTAAATACCAATATTGATAAGTATAGATTATAATATAATAAGAGAATATATAGGAAGTTATGTGTTGATTTTATGTATTCTAAATTAGTATCAATAGAGAGCTTTTGTGATACTAATGATGTTAGTGTTAAATTTGTGTTGAAGGGGATGAAAACATGTTACCATTATTTGTTGGTAGTGGGATATTGTCATTATTGTTTGGTAAAGGGAAAGATAAAAAATTAGAGGCTGAAAAAAGAGGAATAGAACGGGCTGCGAGAATCTATGAACCTATTTTAGAAGAAATAAAAGAATGCGAAGAGCAATTAATATCGAAGTATACTTTGGATAAAGAACGTTTTAGTAACTTAATAGATGAAAAGTTAGAGTACTTAAAAAAACTAGAGAAAGATATACCAAGATATAAAGAAGTATATGAAGAAAAATTAAAATGTGAAATGGAGCAGTATAACTCTAAAGATACAAGTAAAACGAGAAGTGCAACTGCAGGTGGATTAATAGGAACAGCAGCAGGTGGGGTAATAGGTACTATAGCTAGTGGAGTAACTGGTGCAATAGGCAGTGGTTTTTTAAAAACAGCAGGAAGTGGTATCGGTAGAATAGTAGGTGGAGTGCCATTAGCTTTAGGATTTGGCCTAGCCGGTATCGCCCTTGGTATAATAGGTCCTATTACTTGGAAAATGCTAAAAAAACGGGAAAAAGAAATTGAAGCCATTGAGAATCGAGGTTTTGAAAATGCACAAAAAATGTGGGAGATAAAGATATCTGAATGTAGAAAGAATATGGATATCTTAAAATCTAAGGGAGATAAAGAGTCACAAAATCTCATAAATCTTTATGATGAATGCATTTCTAAAGTGATAGAACATGAAAAAGTTATTGCTTATTATCAAGAACGTGTAGGTGATTTAGGATGAGTACCACTGATGAATTACTAGCCAGAAAAAATGCTACTGTAAAGTCTTTAGATAATACGATTAGTGCATTAGATGATAAACAAAAAGAGATAAAGCGTTTACAGTCTATTGCTATTAATACAACAAATATACTGAATGATTTAGATGAAGAATTTGCTAAGCGTACTTCGTTGAATCGACAAGATATTGCATTTCTATTCACTGCTACAGCCTTGCAATGCATTAGGATATATGTAATTAATGCACTTACTAAAGTTGAGCCAGCAGGGGCAGGAAATAAAAAGGAAGATCTATTACATAAACTACAAGATAGATTATTAGGCAAGTTAAATGATGGAGTACCTACGACTCCAGATGTTTATTATGCACCATTAATGCAAATATGTACTGCTCGTGGAGTTCCCTATGATGCTACGAGATTTAAAGGTATAAATCATGGATTTTTTAAAGAAGCGAATCATCGATTTGCTACTTTTGGTCATGATCCAATAATTGGTTTGGTTTTAGGTACATCTAATATACTTACTAATACAATTACCTGTAGGCCGAAAGGTCCTTTACCAATACCTATTACATGTCATGTAGAATATGATGCAAATTTAAAAAATCCTTGTATAGGAGATATTTGTTCAACTATAGAAACTTTAAAAGCTGCATCTTCTAGACTTGATAATGATGCGACTTCTATTGTAGCCGCATTGATAAAGCAGGTTATTCATATAGGTACAGATCTCTATACACCTTGTGGCATTCAAATTCCAGGGGCTAATTTAATACTTAATAATAGATATGCAGAGGAATTAACTAAATATATCAGCGCAGGGGATATCATTAAATTTGGTATGTCTTATCAGATTTATAATCTTATTAATATACTCATTAGTTCTGTACATATGCTTACTTGTCCTTCTACAGATCATAGAGAAAAAGAGTTATATCATGTAAAAACAATGAAAATATTAGAATACTCTAATATTATTGCTACAGGTAGTGATGTAATTATTCATGCAGTGCGAGCTTATTTTGGGAATGCAAAAGTGTTAAAAGAAATCGATTTTGCAGGCCTTATTGGAACTATAATAATGCTCTTTAGAAATGAGACGATAAAAAGGAAAATTAAACGAGAATTTATTTTAGGTGAATATGAACGTATAGTTTTAGGTGATTCTTATAATCCAACAGAGTCATATTTATTGGACTCTTATAAATAGTCATTTTAAAACTATATATTATAAAAACAACAAAACGAGGCAACGGCCATATGGTCGTTGCCTCATTTTCGTATTCAAATTATTTCTCAAAGTACCCCAGCATTTCAATGTGTGTCAACACTTCGTCCATGTATTCTTCTGTCGGTACAACGTAGTTATAGCCGTCTTTAGTGGTGCGGTTAACGGTTAGATTTTCGTCGAGGTTGGCGATTAAATCGGCCCGAGAGATTGGTTTAGCCAATTGTTTCATCACGTATAATAGGCCGTTGTCGACGTCCCCGTCCACTTGGTTGTACATGTTACCCGGTGTGAGGTATTGGCTGCCGCCTTTTTCCACAATAGTTTCGATGTATTTAATAAAGCGCTCTGGGATGTAGCTTTCATTTTCAACAAACGGCGTGCGAGGATAGGAAGAACCGTAAATGTTGAGGTTGTCAGTCACGATGAGTAGGAACAGACGTTGATATA
>SKEY01001608.1_pt1 | contig 28159 bp, 27 predicted proteins | sample 4843871 | NCBI WGS metagenome assembly SKEY01 (sample SAMN11008797, study PRJNA524170) | human gut metagenome | biome: Human fecal sample; material: Feces; isolation source: fecal sample from pouch patient p36 | host: Homo sapiens | place: Israel: Tel-Aviv | collected 2016-12-04 | reverse complement strand
GTACTCGTCCATCGGCGTGTGGCAGATGGCGGCGCAGAAGCTCGGCTGCTCGTGCCAAACCCAGAAGCCGGCACCGGCTGCAATCAAGACAACCACGACGACGCCCACGACGATCGGCCACTTCTTTCCCTTTTTCTTGGGAGCGGCTTCCTCGGTCGTAGAGCCCTCGGTCGCAGGTGCCTCAGTGGCGGCTTCCACTTTGGTTTCCTCTTCGCTCATGCTCTCTAACCCCCTTTCTCATGATCTCGTCTTGCATTTCCGTCGTCTCCGTTACAAAGTGGCATCGATTTCGCTGCCAAACGGAAACACAAGCACTTTACCACATGCATACTAGCGGTCAACCGACAAAAAACCTATCACCCATTTGGGGGGAATTAGCCCGGATTCACCCCGTTTTTCGTGTGATTCGGCCCTTTTTCGGCAAAAACAATGCATCAAGCCGGTCGAGGGGTCCTAAGACGGGGAAAGGAAGCCAGGCTTCCTTTCCCCACCCCTCTAAAGACGTTGGAGAGAACGTCGTTGTCGGCTAAGCGAGCATCGCCAGGGCTTCGTCGGCAGCAGCCTCGGCCTTGTCGAGCGTCTCGTTGGTCAGCTTGGAATTGTGCGCTCCCTCGCTGTTTTCAACCATCACGAAATCCCAGTAGAACTGCGCGTTGCGCTGAAGCTTCTGCAGCTTGGCAAGCTCCTCGGACGCAGCCGGGATATCGGTCTTTGCCTCGTTCGCAGCCTTCATGGCGGCGATCTCGTCAGCGTACTTCGCAGCGATCTTGTTGGTCATGTCCTCGATCTTCTCGCTGATCGCGGTCACGCGCTCTTCCTCGCTGGCCTGGATGTCCTTGACCTTCTTCTCCAGGTCGTCGTGGCACTTGCTGCAGTCGTTCTCGATGAGCTGCTTGTTCTCGAGCGGGCTCACCCAGTTATGCGACGTGTACTCGCCGTTCGCGCCCTCAGCGGGAGCCATGTGGCAGTCGGAGCAGCCGTAGCCGGCCTTGGCCATCGGGGACTGCTCGCCGCCGTGCATGGTCTCGAACTCGGGATGCTGAACCTTGATCATCGGAGCGAACGTGTCAGCGTGGTTCCAATCCTTGAAGTTGCGCTCGTCGTAGTAAGCCAGGATGGCGTCCGGGGTCATCTGATCGAGGCCCGTGTAGGGGTTCGTCGTGGCCTTGGTCTCGCCATCGAAGTAGTACTCGTTGTGGCACTGGCCGCACACCTGGGAGTTCATCGGGGCCTTGCTGCCCTCGCCCGCGTCGTTGCCTAGCGCCTTCACGAAGTACGAACCGGTCACCTTGAGCGACTGAGGATCGTTCTCGTGGCAGTTGTAGCAGCTGACCGGCTCGGTGAACTCGCCGATCAAGTCGTTGAACTTCTCCTTGTACACGCCTTCTCCCTCATCGTTCACCATGGCGGTGAACTGCGGGGTCTTGCAGGTGATGCAGCCGGCGAGCTGCTCTTTCTGCGTGGTGCGCGGAGTTTCCTTCACGCTCTGCAGCGTGTACAGATGGCTGGCCGCCTCGTCATAGCCGAGCGCGAACGCGTAACCCTTGTACATGGTGTTCAGAGCCGGGTACAGCTCCAGATAATTGTGCTTGTCGCCGCCATCCTGAAGAGGCGCGTTGGACTTGTTCTCCATGTACGAAGCGTATTGGTCCGGATACGCGTCCTTCCACGACTCGGCGGTGACGACGCCGTACTTATCGGGCTCAGGCGTTTCCACCTGCTGCACCGTTTTGTTCTCATCTGCCTTCTGCTCCGTAGCGTCTTCGGTAGCCTGGGGCGCACATGCAACCAGCCCCATGACCATACCGAATGCGCAGACGGAGGCGGTCCAGACAGCGAGTTTGTTCCTCTTGGTCTTAACCATACAATCTCCTCCCTTCGACTGACGATCTCTCCTTCACAAAATATACAACTTTTATTGACGGAATGCACGAGAAACGAGGGTATTCGGGGATTCCCACCACCCCATTAGGGAAAAACCCTAGTTAACTATTCGCAGGTCAGAATGGTAAAGAAGCACCTGCGGCCACATTGGCGCGGCTTGCCAACTTCCCGCAGCAGCCGCCGACCCAAGCAGGCCGCAAGCCAGGAGGGGCTCGAACGGCCCGCTGCCGAAGCCGGATCAGCAGCGGGTCGTCTCCCGCATGGAAGAGATTTAACGCTATGCACGATTTTCTTTATCGCCTTTTTTGACGACCTGGGGTTTCTTTCATCGATCACAGCGGAAAGCGCCCGCAAATCATGCATAGCGTGCATTCTCTGCCACCCTGCCCCTTCCGCTGTTGCGCCGATTCCGTCGCGAGCCTGCCGAAGCGGCCGCCGAAGGCCAATCCTGAAACGTCCCGCGACTCACTCCCCCATCGCGAGGACGGTTGCAGGCTCTTTGCGAAGAGCGGCGAGCGTGGGCACGAGCGTCGCGGCGAGGACGAGGACGAAGCCCGCGAGCGAGACGGCCAAGCCCTCGCCGAAAGCCAACCCGTCGAACAGCGGCATGCCCACGGCGCACGCGGTGACGGCGTTGGAGACGACCACGGCCGCCATGCCCGCCAGCGTTGCCGTGACGGCATGGATGAAGGCTTCGCACACGGCCGCGGCCAGCAGCGTTCGAGGCCGAGCGCCGCCGGCAATGAGCAGGGCCACGTCGCGGGTGCGCGATTTCGACGTCATGACCACGCTGACCGCCGCCCCGATGGCGCACAGGAGGACGGGGCCTCCGAGCAGGAGGATGGTCGAGGTGAAATCGAGCGAGGTCTTGTAGTCTAGCAAGCCCTGCTGCTGCGCGTAGAACGCCAGCATGTTGCTGAGCGAGGCGACACCCGCCAACAGGTCGAACCCGACCATGACTGGCGTTTCCACCGAGGTGCTGAGGGACAGGCCGTAGCGCGCGGTATGCCGCGCCAGATACCAGGCGTTCCAACGCAATTGCGGCATGATGGACGTCCATGCCCTCATCAGCGCCGAAAGCACCACCGGGGCGACAGTCGCGAGCGTTGCGACCGCAAGAAGGGGCACGAACAGCGCATTGCTCAGTGCGGCGTACGACTGCGCTTCGACCATGAAGACGGAGAGCGCGCAGGTGCCCGTCGCCAAGCTCGCGAACAGGATCGCCCTCAACCACGTCATACCCCTGCGCTTCGGTTCAGAATCGCGCAGGGCTTCCAAAGGAGGCGTTTCGCCTGCGCTGCGGGCGCCCTTCAATCCTCCGACGAGGGACACGGCCGCCACCGCAAGCCACACCGTGGGCATCCGCGAAGCCCCCACTTCGAGAACCACCTGATCGATCGGCTGGTAGAACGGTGAGCTGAACACCCAAGGAAACAAAGGGGCGTACGTGACCGATTCGACGAGCGTTCCGCATGCGGCACCCAGCGTCGCCACGACGGCGAGCTGGGCGAGCACCACCGCGCTCACGCTTCGCGGGCTGACGTTCGCGATCTGCCACAAAGCGTACGATCGCCGCTGCGCAGACACCGTGAGGTTCGCCGCCGACACGAGAACCACCGCTGCCGCGAACGAGGAGAACGCGACCATCGTCCAAACCAGGGTTTCCAAGTTCCGATACGTTTCCGTAGTCGTCAGTATCGACACCGCCCAGCCGCCGATGTAGCCGCAGCCCACGGCCACGAGGAACGCCCCTATCCAGGTGGCTGCGTGATCGCGCAGATCCGAGAACACCAAGCGCATCATGCCGGCACCTCCCCGTCTTCCAGCGCTGCAAGGATCTGAGCGGGCGTCGAGCGCCCCATCTCTCGTGCAACCTGCCCGTCCCGCAGCACCAGGATGCGATCCGCCATGGACGCTGCTTCCAAATCGTGCGTCACCATCACCACCGAACGTTTCGGGTCGTCGGCGATGCGCCGCAGCATGCTCAGCACCGCGCGACCGTTCCGGGAATCCAATGCGCCCGTGGGCTCGTCCGCGAAGATCACGTCCGCGCCACCCGCAAGCGCACGAGCGATGGCCACGCGCTGCTGCTCGCCGCCGGACAGGTCGCCGGGGCGGCTCTTTCCCTTGCCGTCGAGGCCTACGCTTTTCAGCACCGCGCTCGTCTGCGCCTTCGCGATGGGACGACCCGCCAGGCGCGCGGGCAGCGACACGTTCTCCCCCACGCTCAGCGACGGGATGAGGTTGTACGATTGGAAGATGAAGCCCACGTGGTCGCGGCGCGTTCTGGACAGCGCGTTGCGGCCCGCATGCACCATCTGCGTGCCCATCATCTGGATGGAGCCCGAGTCTGCCGCCTCCAATCCGGACAGGCAGTACAAAAGCGTCGACTTCCCCGAGCCGCTGGGGCCCACGATGCCCACCATCTCGCCGGACTCGACGCGCAAACTTACGCCGCGCAGCACGTCGGCGACCCGACGCTTGCTTCCGCGCCCGATGCTGAACGATTTCTTCACCTCTCGCGCGATGATCGTCGTGCTCATATGCTCTCCTTAGAACCGATTTTGGGAATGGCGTGCCAGAGGCGAGCTTCGCCCTGGTCGAACATGCTTGTTGTTTGGAATGCGGGCGGCGAAACCGCCGGAACGGCAACATGGAGCCGATCCTTCGTGCGTCAGAGGCGTCGAGGAGTCGGGGATTCGGCACGCCTCAGTACGCAACCGCCGCCTTGAGAAGAACCTCGCGTAACGCCTAACCGTCGCTTCGCGCGGAACGGAACGCCTTGATCGCAAGGCACGCAAGGCCGCCGACCGGCCATGCCAGCAGGAACAGCCTGCTCGCCGGCGTGAACATCAACACCAGGCCGACCGCCGTCGCCGCAAGCATAACGGCTGCATAGGTGCCGCGTTCGCGCTTGGCACGGCGGGCGCGCTCGGCAAGGCCGTCGTCGCCCATAGCCTCGATCTGCTCCTCGCTCATGCCCCCGAGCGATGCGCGGTTGTAACGCTCCAGATTGCAACGCGTCCCCAACAAAACGCTTCGTACGATAACGAACACGCCGATCGCGGCGAACGCCAAGAACGTCGCGCTTGCGAGCCACACGTCCGCTTGCAGCACGATAGTCGCGGCCAGCTCCGCCATGAGCAGGCCGACACCCGCGACGAGCCCCGTCGACAGAGCGGTGCGCGCCTGGTTTTTCTGTTCGGCCGTGTAGAAGTCGTCGACGAAGGGGTGCGCCTTGCGGAATGCGCCGCGCGCGAACGATGCAGGGAGGATGAGCGCGAGACCGACGGCCACGCCGACGAACACGAGCGCGGATGCGAAGCTCCTCACTTCGGCTATCGGCATGAGTCCGGGATCCGACAGGATGAGGGCCAATGCCGAGCTCGCGAAGATGACGGCGATGCCCAGCGGGAGCTTCCACGCGAAAACGCGCATGGCTTGATCGTACCCGGTCACGTCCTGCTGGGACTTTCCCGGCGGAATGCTGGCGGCCCCGTTGGCCGGACGGCCGGTCAAGTCGCCCGTCACCAACTCGTCGAGCGTGCATTCGAACAGACCACACATCTTCAGCAGCTTGTCCATCTCAGGATACGCGCGCTCGGCCTCCCATTTCGACACCGATTGCCGGCTGACGCCCAGCAGCATGGCAAGCTGCTCCTGCGTCATGTTGCGCGTGGCGCGCAAGTGCTGCATGTTGTCGCGAAAGCTCATAGGTCCATCCTTCGTTCGTGCGGTCGATGCCCCTATCTTGCGGGCGACCCGGCCCACACTCAACCAACTTCCGGCTTCTTTTTCGCGGACAGCATGACAACTTCCGGTATCGAATCGCAGGTCAGAGAGAAGTATGGAGCCATTCTGCCGCTTAGCCGACCAGCGCGCACGAGAAATTATCGGTGGGAAGATCTAGCAGATCTCTTTATGAAGCTGCACGGCAAACCCATCGGTCATGCTGGTGATATAGTCCAAAACCATCATCACCCTTTCGTACTCGTCTCTTCCTTCTCCCAGCTTCCAACTACCGGCTGCCTTCCTTGCTTGATAGTCGAGACGGAATCGAAGCGGGACGGAGAGGATCAGAGACTTCTCAAACGCCTTCATCTCGCTATTTTCATCTGAATCGATATTAACGGGATTCGTGCAATGAATGGCAGCCGGAACGAACTTATCTAACAGGCCCCTGAGAACCGTGTTCGCGGTCAGATTCTTCTTCATGTTTTGCGGGGAGTTGTACACGTACTTGTTCATGATGACCTTCAAAAACTTTATGGTTGCGTAGTGGTTCCCGAAAATGACGGAATCGACATCGGCGCATTTTCGAAGCTCCACGCTCGATCCGCAGAAAATGTCGCTGCCGGCAATCCCGCCCGCAGCAGAAAACCGCAACCACCTGCGCGTGATGTCCACCCATCGAGAAACGTAGGTTTCTTGGAGCTGGGAGCATTGATGGTCATCGTTAGCGATAGAGGGGTTTTCCCTCAAAGCCGCTTGAAACGTATGCAGCTCTCCTTCTCCCAAAAACGAATGCGTTCCTTCGCCTTTGAGACGAGATCGCAAATTTGGGCACAGGGCATCGAGTAGCCGCCTGTCGTCCATCGATCCCGCCATGACAACAAGCAAGTCCATAAGAGTAGCTGTGTACGTTTCGTATCCTTGAGGCATCCCACCTACGCCTGCCGCATACGAGCGCACAACATCGCCTACAGAAAACATACCCTTGCGAAAAGCGTCCTCGAAATCCGCGGTTACGTAAGAAATGTCATCCGAAGCCTCGAGAATAAACGAGAGCGGGTGCCTGCAGCCTTCCAGAATATTCACATAACAACCCGGAGTGCTTTCCGAGTAAAGCCTCGAATCCTCTGCAACCGATTCGATAAAATCCTCGACCCGCTTTCGATCAGACAAGAAGCAATTGTACTTCCCCTTATGGGCGCTCGCCTCTTCGGAGTCCGATACCCAGGGATACTTTGCAATCGAGAAAAGGGTCGTCGCCGTCAGGTTAAGCCTCCTGCCGTCGTACATGCATGAGGAACAGAGAGCGATTCGCAACGAATTGGCATTGCCTTCGAACTTCTTCAAGTCAGCGTAGCCCTCTTTGCAAATACCAGCCCGATGCCCATCGCTGCCTTCCAGGCAATACGTTCGCTCGTTTTCGCTAAACCAAGAGCCTATCACCTGCTCTCCAAAATGACCGAACGGAGGATTCCCCGCATCATGCAACAGGCAAGCGGCCATCAACGAGTAACGCAGCGAAGTAACATCCTGCTCGCTGTCGATACAAGACCCTATGCTCTTTCCGATGCCCGCTTCGCGGTTGCGACGCGCATGCCACGCATTGTTGGGATTCTCAGCGTTGCGAGAAAGTATTTCTTCGAGAATGCTGCTTGCGGTGGTCGCAACCTCATACGAATGCGACAAACGAGTGCGAACGTGATGCTCTTGATCGAGAGGGAAAACCTGGGTTTTGTCTTTCAAGCTTCGAAGCTCTATGCTGGATACAACGCGTCGGTAGTCTTCAATAGAGCCATTTCCGGCCTTATCGAAGGATTCGTAGGATTCAGGAACAAGCTGCTTATTCTCTTCTCCGTTCGGCTCGGCCATTGCCCTCTTTGGCGAAATACGCCACCAAGCGGAACAGAACTTTTCCATTTTCCCCTATCCCTTCCTCGCGCCTTCCGGCAAGTTCGCATAGCTTCTTTAGCATATGCAAAAGTTGACCTTTCGTCATTTTACCGTCAAACATGGCAAGATCCTATAGCAAGATCCTATACTAAGCGGAAAGGTGGGTTTGCTCCGCTCGAGGATAATAGAGCCGGAAGCGACTTCCGGCTCTATCCATTTCGTGGAGGAGATGACGGGATTCGAACCCACGACCCCCACGTTGCGAACGTGATGCTCTCTCAAGAAGTACGTATAGCATCACGTTTGATTTTAAAGCTAAAATGGTGATACGTCCTTCGCTTTCGGGCCGCTCGCTTTCCCGGGCAAGGAGAGTCTCCGCCCTTGATTGCAGGATTGGTTTTGGGCATACTCCCTTTATCGGCTTTCGAAAGGGGCGATCTTGGAAAACGATAGCGACGGAATCGACGATGGGGCCAAAGCCATAAGTGATATTGCATTGGTTTCTTCTCGCTCCATCGACGTCAAGAGCCTTATCCATGTCGTGAGGAACCAGCAGGTTATGCTCGATAGCGATCTGGCTTCTCTCTACGACGTAGAGACCAAGGTCTTCAATCAAGCAGTTAAGCGCAACGAAAGCCGTTTTCCCGATAGGTTCAGATTCCGGCTTTCCTCTGAAGAGTACGAGCGTTTGAGGTCACAAACTGTGACCTCAAACGGGAGAGGCGGAAGGCGCTACCTCCCTTACGCATTCACGGAGCAGGGCATCGCGATGCTTTCGGCGGTTCTCCGCAGCGATGTCGCGATCGAGACGAGCATTCGCATCATGGACGCTTTCGTAGAGACGCGTCGCTTCCTCACAAGCAATGCAGCGCTTTTCGAGCGCATCGGACAGGTCGAGTTAAAACAACTCGAATACCAGAAGACCACCAACAAAAGGCTCGATCAAATTTTCGCCTACCTAGAAGATACGCCTGAAACGACTCAGAAGATTTTCTTTGACGGCCAGTTATTTGACGCATTCAGTCTCATGGTCGAGCTCGTCCAGAAAGCTCAACGAGAGATCGAGCTGATAGATAGCTATGTTGATGTTTCGACTCTAAATATTTTGGCAAAGAAAGCGGCAGGCGTTTCCGTATCCGTGCACACGCTTCCCAATGCACGGCTAACAAGGGCCGACATCAACACGTTCAACTCTCAATACCCGACACTGACGGTGCAACGTACCTCTGCCTTTCATGATCGCTTCTTGATCATAGACCGTTCGATCGGGTATCACATTGGCGCATCCTTCAAAGACGCCGGCAAAAAGTGTTTTGCCATAACGAAAATCCAAGATGCCCAGATGGTGGAAGGCCTTCTCGAACGACTGAAGAAGATTTGAAAAGCAGGGAGCAATTTCATGGTCGCACCTTGAAAAATCGGGGCGAAGCCGTTGGCCTCGCCCCGATCAGGTTTCCGTGGTGGAGATGATGGGATTCGAACCCACGACCCCCACGTTGCGAACGTGATGCTCTCCCAGCTGAGCTACATCCCCACGGGTAGTGCGCTTATCGCGCGGGGCAATATTCTGCCTGTCTTGGAGGCATTTGTCAAATGGCAATTGCAGACGATCTGCAAAATGCACACGAACGGGGCTTACAGCTCGGCATTCTCGTCGATGAACATGGCGTTCGCCTCGTCGGCGGAAACGTGTTTGAGGATATCTCCCGGCTGGCATTTAAGCACCTCGCACAGCATGTCGAGCGTGCTGAAACGGACGGCTCTGATTTTGCCTGTCTTGATGCGCGAGAGATTGACGTTGGTGATTCCCACCTTGTCAGCAAGCTCGTTCAGCGAGATATGCCGATCCGCCATGATCTCGTCAAGATGAAGAACGATTGGCATCGAGCCCACCTACAAGGTTTCGTCCGAAAGCTTTTGCAGAAGTATGCCGTATTTGAACACAAAAGAAAAAGCGAATACAACAGCCGCGGCTATAATAGCAAACAGATCAACCGTCGCAACCGATGGTCCAGCCCAATCTTGTCGAGCAAATGAAGAACAGTAGGTAATAGCGAACTCCAGAATTGCATAAACAAGTAAAGCAGCCGCCATCAGCCGCAGCCTTCGCACTTGGATCATTGTGAACGGCGAACATCCTTTTGAAGCATCCGAAAATATCTTAATGAGAGTCACGCACGTTACAGCCATAACCGCACAAGAAAAAACATACATGACCAGTGCCGGTAAGTTTAAATAGCCCACATTATTGATTGAGTTCGAATCAAAAAGAGCTATGGTCATGACAATTATTGTGGCAACCCACCAAATGCATACCAAAGCAAAAACCAGCTTCATAAGCGCACAAATAAATTTGCATACTTTGTTCGTCCTATCAAGCGACAACTCTGTTTCTTTTACATCGGCATCCATCAACCCCAACCTCTCATTTTGCATCCACAAACAAAAAGGCCTCTTCCTCAAGTATGAAAGAGGCCTTGTAATAACGCAATTATCAATCATTTGTTGGATTAAATTCCAATAGCCAAACACGGTCCTCCATTAAGACCGATCGGCAAACAAATAGACAGCGTTTCCGCGTCGCTATAGAACAGCATTCTTTCACCTCCTTTGTTGTAGTGATTCTGACATGGCTTTTCCCAGGACGTCGTAGAATTCCTGGGTCATCAGGCAGTAGGAGTCCTTCGACTCCAGGTTGCCCGATTCGAACAGCGAGCGGGCTCGGCAGCCTCCCCCGCAGATTCGCAGATACCGGCACGCTCCGCAGTCCTCGAACTTTTCGGCGTCGAGCGTTTGGAGCGTGCGAGACACATCCGTCTGCAGCGCATCGAGCACGGCGTCCGTGAACGCGTTGCCCATGGCAAGCTCCGGACGATGCAGCATGTGGCACGGGTAGATGGTGCCGTCGGCGTCCACGCTGAGCGACTTGCAGCCGGCGCCGCAGTTGCGCTTCACCGTGAGGTTCACGCCTACGGGCGCATCCATCGCGGGAAGGGGCTTGCCGTTGTCAAGCGTCAGCAGCGCGCGACCCAGCATGCGCAGCTCGTCCGCGCCGGGCAGCAGGCCTCCCAACACCTCGTCGTCAGGCTCGCAGGTGAGCAGGCTGAAGTTCAGCGACGCGCCCAAATCGCGCGACAGCTGCACGTACGAGGCCAGGTCGTCCACGTTCTTCGCATGCACCGTGGGAATGATGTGCGCCGGGATGCCCGCACGCTGCACCATGCGCACGGCTTCGACCAGCTCGTCGAAGCGCTGCTCGCCCCTGATGTACGCCGGCGCAGCAGCCGAGCAGCCGTCGAACGACACCGACACGCAATCGACGTTCGGCGCAAGCCGTTCCAGCGCTTCCTCGGTCATACGCGTGCCGTTCGACAGCACGGTGACCGACGCGATGCCGCAGACGCGCTTCGCGTGCTCCACGATGTCGGGAAGATCCTCGCGTAAGAACGGCTCGCCGCCCGAGATGATCAGCTGCGACAATCCGGCGGCGGCAAGCCCCTCCACCGCGCGCTTCATGTCGGCCAGAGGCGCGTCGGCCAGGCGGTTGCGATGCTCGTCCAGCGAGTAGCAGCCCGCACATGCGAGGTTGCAGCGCTGCGTGACGTGCAGGTACGCCGAAAGCACGCGCGGCTCGGCAACGACCCGCTGGAAGAAGCCGCCGCGCGCAAGATGTTCCAGCAACGCCGGATCCACCGCGGTCACATCGTCCTCGGGAACATCCTCCTCGAGCATGCGCGCGCAAACCGCAGCGCCCTGCTCGGTCAAACCGATCGCATATCCGGTACCGAGGCAGCCCACCATCGGGATTCCTGCGAAGTCGAACAGAACTACCTCTTCGGTAAACCTCATACACCCAGCCCCTCGTCGTACGATCGATGCATCCCGGACAAACATGGCACAAAACCGTCTCTCCACGCTTACAAAAGCATACTAGCATTCAATGAAACCTTGCTGCTAGGGGGCTTCTGAAATACCGGTGCGACAAGTTGCGTAATCCGATGATTACAATTAGGAATTTTGCAGTCCATCTGGGCATTCAGTCGGAACAAAACGGCGAAGCCACCATCACAGATTTAATGTTTTATGATAAATTGTCTGACGTTAAGATTACTGCAGAGCCACGATCATCGGAAAAGAGCCGCCGTCATGAATATCAGCCGATCGGAGCATATCGTGACCGCCGGACGCAATGGAAGCCTCTCATTGCCATTGCGCGCATAAACAGCGATCTTCAACGATCGCACTAGATGATACCACGAGCGAACCACCGGACTTGAAAGGGATGACGCTGATGAACACTCCCGCAGATCGTGAACTGAACAAGCGCCTCATCGACATCTCCAAAGCTTTGACTACGCTTCTTTGCGGAACCTCTACCGTCGACGATTCCGCCTACATCCGCGACGAGGCGCTTCGCGCCGTTGCGGAGCAATCGGAGCTGGCTCGGCTGAAGCTCTCGCGCGCCGCCTCGGGAAAGTAGCGCCGAACGGGAGAAGGCCGACGCCCTTGCACGGACGCCGACCTTCTTGACCGCAGACGCGAAACGCAGGGCGTAGTCGAAACGCCGCCGCTTAGGCGTTCGCCACCGCCGAGGCTCCGGCGATGCGGCCGAACACGATGAGGTCGGTGAACGAGTTGCCGCCCAGACGGTTGCCGCCCTGCACGCCGCCGGTGACTTCGCCGCACGCGAACAGGTTGGGGATGGGCTCGCCCGCCTCGGTGCACACCTGCGCATCAGTGGTGATGCACAAACCGCCCATGGTGTAGTGGATGGTGGGAATGCGCTTGGAGGCGTAGTACGCGGGATCGGACAGCTCGGTGCCCAGCAGCTCTTTGCCCGGGGCGATCTGCGTGTCGACGCCGGCTTTCACGCAGGCGTTGTACCCCTCCACCGTCTCGGCCAGCGCATCGGCCGGCACGCCGATCTGGTTCGCCAGATCTTCGATGCCGTCGGCCTTGAAGCTGTGGCCCTTCTCCACCAGCTCGGCGATCTGGTCGGCGCGGTCGGCCGCGATGTCGGTGGAGTCCACGAGCAGCCACATCTCGTCGTTGGGCTGTTCCAGGATGGCGTCGGCGATGGTGTCGCGGCGCTCGTCCTCGCGGATGAAGCGCTTGCCCTCGTCGTTGACCATCACGTAGTCCTCGACGCCTAGCCAGTTGCCTACGAACGTGGCCACGCCACCGTTCTGCGGGTCGCCCAGCGGGTGGATCTGCACCAGCTCCATGTTGCGCAGGCCCGCGCCCACGCCTTCGCCCAATCCCAGGCCGTCGCCGGTGGAAGAGCACACATTCGAGGAGGGCATGTCCTTCGTCACGCGCTTGTCGTACTCCATGGCCAGCTCGGCGTTGCGGGAGTAGCCGCCCGTGGCCAGCACCACGGACTTCGCGCGCACGGCAACGGAAGCGCCGCTCGAAGGACGGGTTCCGGCGACGCCCGTCACCTTGCCGCCCTCCTCGACAAGCTGTTCGACCTTCGCGTCGGTGTACAGCGTGACCTTGCCGGTCTTGTCAGCGCTGTCCTTCAGGCACGACACGTAGTAGCTGCCGCCCTGCTCGCCCTTCTTCTCCACCTCGACGGCGTGACCGCGCTGCCATAGGCCGCCGATGGCCGTGAACGGTTCCTTCTCGTACACCAGGCCGTGGTCCTCCATCCAGTGCACGGCGTCCAACGCGTTGTCGGCCAGGATGCGCACGAGCGCGGGATCGCCCAACTCGTCGCCGCCTTCGAACGTCTGCTGGTAGAACAGGTCAGGCGAATCCTCGATGCCGAGGGGCTCTTGACGCTCGGGGTCGGGCGCGTTGAGCGTGCCCTCGCCGGCGTTCGTGTTGCCGCCGTAGATGTCCATCTTCTCCAGCATGACCACCGTCTTGCCGGCCTCCGCCGCGGTGACGGCCGCCGCGAACGCGGCACCGCCGGAGCCCACGACGCACACGTCGCAGTCCTCGTCGATGGCGGCCGCGGGCTCGATGCCCGTGTCGGCCTTCTTGAGGGCCTTCACGTCGCCGCCCGCCTGGTCGACGCACTCGGCCACAGCCGTGGCGAAGGCCATGGACGACAGCGAAGCGCCCGTGACGGTGTCGAAGTTGAGGCTTTGCGACTGGAGATACTTGTCCTTGAGGATATCGATGGCAGCGTCGCCGATGTTGCGGCTTTCCTCGTGCTCGACATCGATGGCGTCGATGGCGTCGTCGGTGAACGTGACCTTCACGTTGACGGCGCCGTTGCGGCCCTCAGCGCTGGCCTCGTACGTGCCCGCCTTGTAAGCCTGAGCGCCCGCGTTGCCGTTCGCGTCGGCCTTCGGCGAGCATCCGGCCAGGCCGAGCATGGCCAGCGCCATGGTAGCGGCGCTGCCGCAGATGAACTGGCGACGGTTCATCTGCAGGCGCGTGCGCACGTTCGCCTCGATGCGACTCATGGCTTCTTCCATACGCTGGCGGGCGGCTATTTCGTTCGGGTTCTGGATCATGGCTCCTCCTTGGTTGTGTCTGCTTCCCTCACCGTCGCGGCGCGACCCTTCGCTCAGCCGCTGCCGGATCGCGATCGGCTGACGAGCGGGAAGATCAGGGAGGGAATGCCCGCCGGTCGATCGCGATGGGTTCATGATGCGGCGCAAACGGGTGGCGCAACAGTACACGGACGGGGTGTTTTCGCAGGTTGCGCCATGACACGAACCGGGTGATATACTGTGCGGCATGGAATATCGCGACGCATACGACCCCATCCCGCTGGAAGACGTGCACGAAACGCACGGGCCCAACGACGCGGGCATGATGACGCACCAGTTCTACGCGTTCAACACGATCATCACCCTGCAAGCCTACGCTGATGCCGCGCAGTGCGTCCCCGCGTTCGACGCGGCCCGCGCCGCGAGTCGCGCGTTCGAGCGGCGGCTTTCGCGCACGCTGCCGCACTCCGACATCTCGCGGCTGAACGCGGCTGCAGGCAAGCGCGTGGCCGTCCACGACGACACGGCCGAGCTGCTGCGCGCGGCCATCGGATACTGCGCCGACAGCGAGGGCCTGTTCGACGTCACCGTGGGCTCGGCGGTGCGGCTGTGGAACTTCCACGAGGGCACGGTGCCCGAGCGCGCCGACGTGGAGCGCGCGCTGGCGCATGTGGATTGGCGCGCGCTGCGCGTAAGCGAAGCCGGAGAGCCCGGCGGGTCCTGGGCGCAGCTGGCCGACCCGCAGGCGGCCGTGGATGTGGGCGGCATCGCGAAGGGATGGATCGCCGACCGGCTTTCCGCGGTGCTAGCCGAGCACGGGCTGGACTCGTTCGTGGTGAACCTGGGCGGCAACGTGATGGCGCACGGGCAGAAGCCGGACGGCAGCCCATGGCGCGTAGGCTTGCAGGATCCGCGCGACAAGGGCTCCATCGTGGGCGCCGTGACCGTGCGCGACGCCTCGGCCGTGACCAGCGGCGTGTACGAGCGCTGCTTCGAGCGAGACGGCGTGTTCTACCACCACATCCTCGACCCGAAGACGGGCTTCCCCGTCGAGACGGATGCCGCGGGAGCCACCGTGGTGGCGCGCCGTTCGATCGATGCGGAGGGCTACTCGACCACCCTGCTGGCATTGGGGATCGAACGCGGCCTGGCGTTCGCCCGCGAGCGCGATGCGATCCTGGGCGCGTATTTCGTGGACCGGGACGGCAAGGTGGCAGGGATCGCCTAGCCCTGCGCGATCAGGTCCAAAATCTCCTGCTTCGAATGGACGTCGAGCTTCGCGTAGATGTGCTTCGAGTGGGAGCGCACGGTGTTCTCGCTGATGAACAGGCTTTCTGCAATATAGCTTTTCGAGCGGCCCTTGCACAACAGCTGCAGCACCTCCACTTCGCGCGCGGTGAGGCCCCGCTGGGACCCCAAGCGCTCGCAGCCCTCGTCGATGCTCGCGAACATGGAGCGTTCGGGCGCGGGGCCTTCCAAATCGGCGAAGATGCGACGCTGCGAGAAGTTCGCCTCGTTGAGCGCGAACACCGCGGCGATGGTCAGCAGGTAGGCCAACGCCAGCAGCACCGCAGATCCCGCGCCGTGCAGCCCTTCCGCTTTACCCGCCAGCTCGCCCAACGCGAACGGCAGCGAGTAGGCGATCCAGCCCGAGCCGAAGATGACGTAAGGCGACGTGCGCGAATGATGCGCCACGTCGGCCAGCATCGTCCAGAACAGCATGACCACGAGCGTCTGCGCGATGGAGATGAGCACGAGCGCCCAGCCCGCCCATGCCGAGCCGATGACGGGCAGGAAGAACAGCCCCGTGGCCGTGAACAGCAGGATCGCGCGCCACAGGCTGGAAAAGCGCAGCAGGCCGCCCTTCGCAAACACCCACCACAGCACGCACAGCGCCACCGCGATCTCGGCCCCGTGGTGCGCGGACGTCATCATCCAGAACGGCGTGTAGTCGGCCTGGATGGGCATGCCCTGGATCACGCCGATGATCAGGCTGTACGCCGCTACGCCGAACAGGATCTTCCACGGGATGGACGTGGGGTTCTGGTCATAGAACATCCGCGGCTCGCGCTCCGCGGGCGGCTGCTTGCGTTGCGCGCGGCGCGCCAGCGCGGCCGAGGCGAACGGCAGCGCCATGAGCACGACGGCCGCCGGAACGGGCGGCAGCAGATCGATGGGCACCTTGAGCGCGGAGCCCACGGCCATGGCGCAGAAGATGCACGCGATGGCCTCGCGAACGTCGAGCTTCGCGTAGAACGGCGCCCATTGCAGGTACAGCCATGCCACGCCGATGCCCGCCGCCACCGCGGCCGCCGTGGCGCTGGCGGCTCCCGTCACGGGCAACGGCACCACCAGCAGCAGAGTCGCGGCCGCCTGCAACGCGGCCAGCGGCCAATCCAGCTTGGGCGCCACGCGCTGCGCCTTGCCCTTCCAGGCCAGCAGCATCACCGCCAGCATGAACGCCGACAGCGCGATGTACAGCGGGATGCCGATGACCACGCCGCCGAAGTCGAGCCCCGCGCGGTGCGCCACGCAGCATATCCAAACATGCGGCGCGCAGATGCCCAGGTACGACACGTCGAAATGCCGCAGCACGTACGGCAAACGCACGCCTTCCTTTGCCCGATCTTGCGCCACGGCCCCTCCTCTTGCGTCGATCCCCGGCTCGCTTTCCACCCCGCTATTCTATACGCTGACCTCGCTGCACGACAGAAGAAACAAGGCCGGAAACGCAAAAACGGGTGCCGCGCTTGCGACACCCGTCGGTTTGCCGGAACCAGCCCTGAGCCGTTAGGACAGGACCTTCTCCTCTTCCTGCTCGTCCATGAGATCCACCGCGGACGCGCCGTCGGCCGATTCGGGCACGAAGGGCTCGAACAGCGGCTCGCCGTTCTGGGACAGCTCCACCATGCCCGTCAGCACGTCGACGTACTGGTAGGACTGGCGGGAGGTGCGGCCGCGCTTGCGATCCACCTCGAGGATGAACAGCTGCGGGTGCACCTGCATGAGAACGCCTTCGCTCTCGACGATTTTCGACCGACCCATATTGGCCCGAACTTTCAGGCGTTGACCTACGAAGTCGTGTAACGTATCATGAATGGAGTCGACGATTTTGGCTTGTTTCGCTAAATCCATGCTCACTCTTTCTCGCGTATGCCAGTGTGCAGAAATGACAGCCTCAAATTATACCACCTGAGTCAATACTCTACAGAATCTGCACGGATTGTCCCCAAGTCCATAACAATTCAAACCTCGCGCCTCGTCACGTGAAACCCCCGTGGAAGCGGGTGCCGTGCGAGCGCTGCCGTCCGCGGAGGCTTCGAGCTCCTCACGGACGCACATGCTAGAATGGCCGCGAACATAGTGCGAAAGGATCCACGTGAGCTCGAAGAAAGACAAGAAAGACAAGAAGAAGAAACCGGACAAGAAGAAGGCGGAAGCGAAAAAGACGGCATCGGTGCTCGACGGACGCGTGTGCCCCTGCTGCAAGAAGCACTGCCCGCTTGCGAAGCCCAAGTGCAGCAAAGGCAAGGCCGTGCGCGCCAAAGCGCTGAAGGACGCCTAGCCCGCGACCGAGACTCGCGAAGGCGCACCGCCCCGTTCGGTCCACGGGTGCACCGATTCGCACGGTTCCGCTGTTAAACCAATATTGACATAGCCGAGCCGGGCCGTCCGCGAGGACTCGCCGGCGGCCCGGAAGCCCTCTTCGGCCGTCGGCCGGGCGCCCGTCCCGCTCGATCGCCGGCTCCCCGACGGAGGAGGCGGCGCACGGCGGCGCATGTCAATATTGGTTTAACAGCGGACGCACGGCGATGTGCAGCAAAAACGAGGTTTTGGCAGTCGGAACCTCATTCGGCCGTCGCGGGAAGCTCTTTTGCGGGCAGCGCGACGAAGAAACCCCAGGTCGCGTTTCGCTCGATGCGCCGGCGAGGTGGCTCGCGCTGCCAAAACCTCGTTTTTGCTGCACATCGCCCACGGATTTACGACGCGAGGGGGGGGCGCAAGCTGCTCGGCGGCAAGCGGCTCGGCGGCAAGCCCCTCGGCAGACGAGCCCTCTTCAGCGACCGAACCGTTCAAGCGATCTGCTGGAAGGCGCAGCCGAGGCGGACGAACTCGGGGAGGTCGAGGGTCTCGCCGCGGAGGCGGGGATCGATGCCGGCGCGCTCGAACAACTGCGGGAGCCGGGCGATGACGGCGGCCCCTTGCGGGCCTCGTCCGGCGAAGTAGGTTTTGCAGGAGTTCGACAGCGTTTTGCGGCGCGTGGCGAACGCGGCCTCGGCCATGGTGCAGGCGGCGGCGATCGCATCGGCATCGAGCGGCACGCCTTGGTCGTCGAAGACCGGGCGGCGGTTCAGGCGCAGCACGGCGCTCTCCACCCGCGGCGGCGGGAAGAAGTTGCCCGGCCCTACGGCGAAGCGCCCGGCCGGCTCGGCGTACAGGCGCAGCTTCACCGTGTAGGCGCCGTAGTTCTTCGTGCCCGGGCTGGCGGCCATGCGGTCGGCCACTTCCTTCTGCACCATGACGGTGGCGCTTTCCAGCGACGCGAACTGCTCGAAGTAGTCGAGCACCACGGTGGCGGCCACGGCGTAGGGCAGGTTCGCCACCAGCTTGTTGGGTAAAAGCCTCATGGGTCCAGCTACGTCAGCGAGGGTTTCCGTGGTGCCCGAGATCGTGGGGAGGGCGAAGGCGCTGCGTACTTCGGTACGCGAGCCTTCAGCCTCGCCGCGAGATCGGGCACCACGGGAAGCCGCAGCGTCGAGTGGTTCCGCTGATTGGAAATCAGCGGAACATAAATCAAGCGCGTCTTTGTTGAGCAGGGCGAATCGGTCGGACCAGGGAGCCAGCGTCTCGACCAGCACGGCGGGTAGGTCGGGGTCGCGCTCCACCGACAGCACGCGCCCTGCACTCTTGAGCAGCGCGATGGTGAGCGTGCCTATGCCGGGCCCCACCTCCAGCACGTAGTCGTCGGGCGCAAGATCGGCCAAGGCGACGATCTTCTGCAAGATGGCGTCGTTGATAAGGAAGTTCTGGCCGAGCGAGTACTTGGTCGAAAGCCCGTGCGCTTCCAGGACGGCACGCGTCTCGGACACGCTGGCCAGCGGCGACAGCTTCGTCATCAGACCTGCCCCACCGCGCGTGGAAACGTGCCTTCGGGACCCGTGCACGTGTAGGCCGACGCCGGATGCACGCGGCCGCCCTCCAGCACGTCGGAACCCGAAGGGAGCGCGCCGTCCGCGCTGACGAGGCCCACCCAGTCGTGCACGGATTCCAGCGCGAAGCCCGCCACGGCCAACGCCGAGCGCGCCTCGCCCACAAGCGGGCCGAACCCGTGCGGGTCGCCCCCCTCGCCCACCACGTACAGGCTTGCCGGTCGCTTCGGCTTGGCGCGCCAGTTGGCGTAGAAGTACGGCTGCAGGCGGTCGAGGAACGCCTTGAGCTGGGACGGCGCGCCCGCGAAGTACACCGGCGACACCACCGTCAGCTGATCGCAAGCGTTCAGCATCTCGCGCACGCGCAGCATGTCGTCCGAGATGATGCAGTACAGCTCGTTGCGCCCCAAGGTGTCCGCACACGTCTCGCACCCCGTGCACGGGGAGATGCGCACGTCCGCCAACGAAACAAGCTGCACATCGTCGTCGGCGCAGGATTCCTCGAAAGCGAAGCGCACGGCCTCCGCGACGCCCGCGCTGCGCCCTCGCGCCCGAGGGGAACCGCTGATGATGAGTCGCTTCATAAGCGTCACGCTCCTTTGTTCTTCTGCCAAGCGGTGGCCGGGCGATCCAGCAGTTCGCGCGCATTGTCCATAAGTCGGGCGAGGAACTCCTCGCGCTGGGCCCCAGGCGCCCGCCCGCAGGCCTCGGCCAGCCGCTCCGCCGTGAACAGCACGTGATCGGGCAGGCAGGTCATGCCGCGCATAGGTTCGGGCGTCATGTACGGCGCATCCGTCTCGGTGAGCAGACGATCCGCCGGCACGCGGGCTGCGGCCTCGCGCGTGTCGTCGGCGTTCTTGAAGGTGAGCGCGCCGCCGAACGCCACGTAGCATCCGGCTTCCACCCACGGTTCCAGCGTGGCCCAGTCCAGATTGAAGCAGTGCAGCAGCGTGCCCGCCTCGGGGAAGCCCTCTTCGCGCATGATGGCAAGCGCCTCGTCATGCGCCTCGCGCAGGTGCAGCGCCACGGGCAATCCCGCCTCCTTCGCCAAGCGGAGCTGGCGACGGAAGGCCTCGCGCTGATCGTCGCGCGGCGAGAAGTCGTAGTGGTAGTCCAAGCCGATCTCGCCGAGCGCGGCCACGCGCGGGTCCTTGAGCATACGGCGCAAATCGGCCTCCAAGCCGTCGTCGTAGTACTTCGCGTTATGCGGGTGGCACCCGACGGCGATCCGAACCCGCGGCACGCGCGGGAAGGGGTCGCTTCAAGTCCAGCCGACGAAGCGCTTGGCAGCCGCAGCGGCCTCGAACCGCCACGAGTTCAAGCGATCGAACGTGGTGGTCCCGTCTTCGAACGCATCCACGATGGTGCAGACGAACTCCACCTTGTGAGCCGCGCAGCGCGCGAGCGCGTACGACGGATCGGGCAGAAGCTGCAGGTGGGCGTGCGTGTCGGCCACCGGCCCCTCGAGCTGGGGAGCGTCCACCACGCGGTAGCGGCCGTGCTTGCGCTTCTGCCGGAACTGCGGATCGTCGAAGACGGGTTCCTGTCGTTCGTCGTCGGCCACGCGATTACTCCATGCTCAGGTCGATGGCGTCCATGTCCAGGCGCGGGAACAGGGGGTCGCCGATTTCCACCGGGTTGCCGGCGGGCAGCTGGCCCCAGGCCGTCGCGGCCTCGATGTCGGTCACGGCCTCGATGTCGCCCAGCGACAGGCGACGGAACACCTCGGCCGACGTGTTCGGCATGAACGGCGCCATGTACAGCGCGATGATGCGGATGGCCTCAAGCGCGTTGTAGATGACCTCGGCCAGCTCGCCGGCGGTCTCCTCGCTCTTCGCGAGGTTCCACGGGGCGCTCTCCTCCACGTAGAGGTTCACGCGACCGGCCAGCTTCTGCACCGCGGCCGCGGCGGCCGTGAAGTCGACGGCGCCCAGAGCCGCGTCGTACTCGGCGTACAGCTCCTCGGTTATGGCGCGCAGCGGGTTCTCATTCGCAAGCACCTCGGCGGGCACCTCCGGAACCTGGCCGTCGAAGTACTTCTTCGTCATGTTGAACACGCGGCTGCACAGGTTTCCCCAGGTGTTGGCCAAATCGGCGTTGTACACCTGCACCATGCGCTCCATGGAGATGGAGCCGTCGGCGCCGAACTGCACGTCGCTCATGAAGTAGTAGCGGTACGCGTCCACGCCGAACACCTTGCAGAGGTCCGCGGGCTTCAGGGCGTTGCCCTTCGACTTCGACATCTTCTCGCCCTTCGTGAGCAGGAAGCCGTGGCCGAACACGGTGTGGGTGATGGGCAGCCCGGCCGCCATGAGCATGGCCGGCCAGATGACGCAGTGGAAGCGCGTGATGTCCTTGCCCACGAAGTGGTACTGCATGGGCCAGCGGGCGTCGAACTCGCCGGCGCGCTCGCCCTCGTCGCCGTAGCCGATGCCGGTGAGGTAGGCCAGCAAAGCGTCGGCCCACACGTAGGCCACGTGGCCCTCGTCGAACGGCAGCGGCACGCCCCAGTCGAACGTGCTGCGCGAGATGGACAGGTCCTTCAGACCGCTCTTCACGAACGACACGATCTCGTTCTTGCGCGTTTCGGGACGGATGAAATCGGGGTTCTCCTCGTAGAACGCCAGCAGCTTGTCGCCGAACTCGGACAGCTTGAAGAACCAGTTCTCCTCGCCGCCCGCCTTCTGCACGGGGCGCTTGCAGTCGGGGCACACCAGCTCCCCGTCCTCGTTCTTCTCGAGGTCGCTTTCAGCGTAGTAGGTTTCCTCATGCACGCAGTACCAACCCTCGTAGCTGCCCTTGTAGCACCAGCCGCGATCGTAGAGGTCCTGCCAGAACTTCTGCACCGTGCGCGCGTGGCGCGGCTCGGTGGTGCGCACGAAGTCGGTGTAGGTGATGCCCAGCATGTCCCATGCGTCGCGGAACGCGGGCTCCATGGAGTCGCACCAGTCCTGCGGGGTCATGCCCTTGTCGGCGGCGGTGTCGGCCACCTTCTGGCCGTGCTCGTCCATACCCGTCACGAACGCCACGTCGTAGCCGTTCATGCGCTGGTAGCGCGCCACGGTGTCGGCGGCGATGGTGGTGTACGCGGTGCCGAGGTGCGGGGCCGCGTTGACGTAGTAGATGGGGGTGGTGAACGAGTAGGTTCCCTTTGACATGGTGCTTCCTCACATTTCGGGGCCGCGCGGCGCATGATGCCTCGTCAGCCGGCTTTCGAGCGCCGCCGCTCATGATGCGGCGCGCTTGGACGACGCGCGCCAACCAGCATTCGTTCGCCAGTTGGCAAGCAACTGGATATTCTAGCACGAGGAAACGCTTCGACCCCTCGTCCCCGCAGATCGCACGCGAATGTTTCACGCCCGCGATGCAAAGGAATCCCGAACCTTGCCGCAATGTGCCCCAAACCTTAAGAAATGCTTACAGCACGCTTAAGTTTCACTTGCGTTGCGCCAGCACCGGTAACCGCGGCGGCACGACACCGTATACTGGCCGAAACGAAGGAAGCACTCACCGATGGCGAAGGAGGACCGATGCAGACGAACCCCGCGCGACGCTTCGCGTCGGCTGTCGCTTCCCTGCTCGGCTGCCTCCTTCTCATCGCGCTGTTCATGGTACAGCTCCGGTACACGGGCTACGAATCGGGGCTCGTTCCCGTCGCGCACGCCAATGGAAACGCGGTCGTCGCGCACGTCCCCGCTTCCCCGCGCACCACCGTCACCGCCGAATACTGCAGCGAGGTGGTAGCCGCCCTCGACCCGAACAACCCGTCAGGGCGAACATCCACGCAGCTGACGTTCGACGACTCCTGGTTCTTCCACGACGCCCGCACCTACCAGCACGATCTGGCCACGGCCTGTTCCGTGTTGGCGGCGGTGTGCAATTCCGAATCCCAGTACTACGACGGCGTGGCCGGTTCGCTGCCCTACGCCGAGCGGACGCTTGGCGCGCTGGGATTCCACGACGTGCGCACCGAGTCGTACGCGATGCGCAGCAGCGTCCTCGACGAGGTCAGCTCACTGTTGGTGGGATCGAGCGACGTGGCCGCGTACACGTTGGCCAGCAAGACCATCGCTTCGGACGGCGACGGGAAGCCCGTCACGCTTCTGTTCGTGGGCATCCGCGGCACGTACGGCGCAGAGTGGCTCAGCAACTTCAACTTCCTGGGCGCCGGCTCCGACGATGCCGACCACCGCGGGTTCAAAGCGGCCGAGGAAGAGGTCGAGAAAGCAGTGCGCTCCTACGCGAGCGATCTGGGCATCGACCCCGCTCACACGCGCATTCTCATCACAGGGCACAGCCGCGGCGGGGCCATCGCGAACCTGCTGGCCGCCGACCTCGGCGACCCGGACGACGACGCGTCGGCGCTGGCGCCCTCGTCCGGCATCTACGCCTACACGTTCGCCGCCCCGTGCGCCACGCGCGCGGACGACCGGCACGATCCGAGGTTCGACAACATCTTCAACGTGGTGAACGAGGCGGACATCGTCACGCAGCTGCCGCTTTCCTCCTGGGGTTTCGGACGCTACGGCTCCACCATCACGCTGCCCAGCACCGTAAGCGCCGACTTCGACGATTCGTACGCCATCGTGCAGACCGCCTACCAGCGCAACACCGGCTACGCGTTAGGATGCGACGAGGACGACTTCGCTACGCTGAGCACGTTCGGCTCCACGGCATCCACCCGCGTGCCCACGCTCGACGCGCTGGTCAGCCCATTGGGCATCGTCGGTGCCGTGCAGTCGCTCCTCGGCCTCGACCTTTCGGCCGCGCTGACCGCCCACCACCCCGACACGTACATCGCCTGGATGCAGGCCGGCGCGGCCGATCAGCCGGCTTCGGCCTGATTGAGGGCACGGAGCGCCGCGAGCGCCGGCGGCGGTCGACGTTCCGTAGATTGCGCGCCCGGACGGCATGCGGTACCGTGGACGATGAGGTGATACGCATGCAAACCGACCGACGCAAGGAATTGCGAGACGCATACAAGAGCCGCCGCCCCGACATGGGCGTGGTTGAACTGCGCTGCACTGCCACGGGCCAGCGCTTTCTGGGCATCACGCGCGATGCGGCGAAGGAGCTCAACAGCCTGCGGGCGAAGCTGAACGGAGGCGGGCACCCGAACCGTCCGCTGCAGCAGCTGTGGAGCGAGCACGGCGAGAACGGCTTCGACTTTCACGTGGCGGACACGCTGGAGTACGAGAACCCCGAAGACGTCTCGGCCGACGACCTGCAAGCCCTACGCGACCTGCTGCTGGCCGAAGACCCCGAAGCCCGCAAGATCTGGAAGTGAGCCAGGCGCGTCCGTCGACCCTTGATGCGCCCTTGCGCACACTTCACTCGAAGTAGAACAGATCCTCGAACTTCTTGTCGAGCGCGATGCAGAGGACGAGGGCCAGCTTTGCCGTAGGGTTGAACAGGCCCGTCTCGATGGACGAGATGGTCTGGCGCGAGACACCCACGAGCCCCGCGAGCTCTGCCTGCGAAAGCCCCGCCTCGGCGCGCGCCGCCTTCAGCCGGTTGCAGAGTTCGAGCTCGCCGTCGTTGTCATGCACATCGTCGAATCCGAGAGACGGTAGCTTGATCATGAAGTGCCCCTACATCGTCGCGAATATATGGTGGACGACGACGCTGATGACCGCGACCGTCACCAAAACGCCCGCACCCAACGCGGTTTTGTAACGAAACTGGTAGAACTGGTAGAAGTTCATGGCGGCTATGCCCGACATGACAATGGCGAACGACACATCCGTGCTCTGACCATGAAGCGAATCCCACACGAACAACAACGCCCATACCACCATCATCACGGAGAGCATAAGGTAGCTCGCACGCCATTGCATCAGCTTGAACCGCTCGTCCATTCCGTCGTTGTCCCGACGGCTCTTCTCCAGAATCTCGTCCTTGTTCATGGCTGCCTCCTTCTGCATCGCCCGTTCGCTTCCGGATGTTTCACGTGAAACATTTGTACTCATGCCTCACCAAGCACGCAAAACGCTTCTCGATGGCGAAAAACCTCCGAATTCGGAAGTTTGAATCCCTGATCGCAGCGATGCGCGGCTACCCACTCTGCAAAATACCTGGTCGCGAGCCGGCATCCTCAATCACGTTGGACTTGCCACCGAATCGGACTGCGCTCACCTTCCGAATTCGATTGCTTTTTGCCAACTGGGCATCCTCGTACGGCATCCCAAGGTTTTCATTGGTTCATTCTGCCAAGTTTTCTTATCACAATGTCAAGTATACTTATCACGAAGAGGAAATGCAAGGCAAGCGTTGCAGATCCGGAACCGGGCATGGCACTCTTTTGATACCATGCTCGTCATGGAAACGAACGAACCCACACCCACGACGGAAGCGGCCGAAAGCGGCGCTGCCTTCGCCGCGCGCCGCAAGCCGCGCAAGCTCGTCGTCGCGTTGACGGCCCTCGCCATCCTGCTGTGCGTGCTGGCAGCCGCGTTCTTCGCGTACGCGAGCGACTCGTACCACGACCTGGACGCCCATCATCGCAACCTCGTGTCGACCGAGACGCTGCCCGTTCAGCAGGGAGACAACTACCTTGCGTTCGGCGACCCGAACGCAGCCGTCGGCCTCGTGTTCTACCCCGGCGCGAAGGTGGAATACAGCGCGTACGCGCCGCTCATGCGCGATCTGGCCGAGCGCGGCTACCTGGCCGTAGTGGTTCAGATGCCGTTCAACTTCGCGTTCTTCGACATCAACGCAGCCGACCGCGTGCGCGCGGACTTCCCCGACGTGGGCACCTGGTGGGTGGGCGGCCACTCGCTGGGCGGCTCGATGGCGGCGCAGTACGCGGTCGACCATGCCGGCGACGGCACGCTCGACGGCCTCGTGCTGTTGGGATCCTACTCCGCCAGCGACCTGTCGAGCACGAACCTGGGCGCCATCTCCCTGTACGGCTCGAACGACCAGGTGCTCAACCGCGCCAAGCTCGAGGACAACGCCGACCTGCTGCCCAAGGGAGCCGAAACCGTGGAGATCGAAGGCGGCAACCATGCCGGCTTCGGCGCCTACGGCCCGCAAAGCGGCGATGGCGAAGCCAGCATCACCCCCGCGGAACAGCAGAGCCAAACCGCCGACGCCATCGACCGCTACATCAGGGCCCGCTACGCCGAGCCGTCCCTGGCAGCCGCAGCATAGCGCGAACCACGCTCAGCCGAGCCGCCTCTAGCGCGTTTTCCGCTGCGGGCGCGGCAGACACGCCATGCCCACGACGAAGCCCACGACGATGACGGCCGCCTGCACTTCGAAGCTTAAAGCGAAACCGCCGACGTCGATGCCTAGCTCGCTGGAAGATGCGAGCGCCATAACCGTGATAAGCGCCGACGACGAGAGCGCACCGAAGATCTGGCGAAACGACGTGATGATGGCCGTGCCTTGCGCGATGTCTTCAAGAGACAGCGCCGCGCAAGCGTGAGCGGTCATCGGCATCATGAGGCATGCGACCCCCACCGTGCGCACGCCGTACAACACGGTTATCGCCCACTCGGGCGTACCCGCGTCGCACGCCGCGAACGCCAGCGTGCCCGCAGCCAGCACCGCGCATCCCACCGCAACGAGCGGCCTTGGACCGTAACGGTCGAGCAGGCGTCCCGTCACCGGGTTCAAGAACCCTAGCAGCACCGCGCCCGGCAGGATAGTCAGCCCCGACACCGTGGCGCTGCCGCCCTGCACGTCCTGTACGAACAACGGCACCATGATGGAACCGACCATGAACGCCATCTGGGACATCATCACCAGCACAGTGGCTATCGCGAACGTGCGGTTGCGAAAGCACGACAGTTTGAGCAGCGGCTGCTCGATGCGCGCCTGACGCCTCGCGAACACGAAGAGCGCAAGCGCGCCGCCTGCGAGCGCCGCCAAAGACACAGGATCGAACGCAGCGTCCGACTCCATAACCGTGGTCCCCAGCATGATGCCGCAGAAGCCAAGCGTGTACAAAAGCCCCGAAGGCACGTCGAACCGCTCGCGCGACCCTTCGCGCTTCACCACGTCGGACAGCACGAAGAACGACAGCACCACAACCACCGCCGACACCGCGCCCAAGATGACGAACACCGAGCGCCAGCCCCAGAAGTCGATGAGGAAGCCGGATACGGTGGGCCCGATGGCCGGCGCGAAGCCGATGATGAGGCCCACCAGGCCCATCGCACGGCCGTACTCGCTTTTGGGGTACACTGACAGCGCCACCACCTGGATAAGCGGCAGCGCGATGCCCGCGCCGCCGGCTTGCAGCAGGCGCGATGCCAACAGCAGCGGATAATTCGGTGCGACGAGCGCGGCCGCGCAACCTGCGACGAAGCACACCATGGCTGCGATGAACAGCTTCTTCGAATCAACGCGATGCACCAGATAAGCGGTCATAGCCGAGATGAGGCCAAGCGTGAAGATGTAGGACGTGGTGAGAAGCTGGCCGAGCGAGGCGCTCACGGAGTACTCGTGCATGATGGTGGGAAGCGCGGCTATCATCATGCTCTGCGAGATGCACGCGGCGGTGGTGCCCGACATCATGACCGCAAGCACGATGGTGCGCTGTCTCTTCGGCAAGCCGTCGGATACCCCTTGCGCGGTATCACCCGCGCTGCCATAGTTCCGTTCTCGCTCTATCGCCTGTGCGCTTTCCATAGTTCCATGATAGCAGCGTGCGCAAGCGGTTTGCGAAGGATGCACACATTCCGCGATCAGGCCTGGGCAAGGCCAGTCGCGCCCGCGCCCGACGGTGACCGCCGTGCCGGACGCTCGCCTGCGCCCGACGGAACCTCACCGTGCCGGACGCTCGCCCGCAGCTGCGAGGCCGACCTGGGCGCAAAACGCCCCCCATGGCAATCGCGAAGCGGTTTCGACGCGCCGCATCGCCTCGTCCGACCGCATAACCCCAGGTGGCATAATCCGCACGCAACCCCCGATGCCCGACAGCACCGCCGAAATTGTCATGGGGGACCCCGGACGTTTTTCTGGACTGAATTTCGATGAGGAAAGAGGTCCGTGAATGGCTTACGGCAAAGAATACAAGGAGGAGGTCCTGAGCAGGTTCCACGCGAGCGG